>Ga0209518_1002495_pt1 | contig 17071 bp, 14 predicted proteins | sample RifGroB1_FD_183993 | JGI IMG/M metagenome (GOLD analysis project Ga0209518, IMG submission 183993) | Groundwater microbial communities from Rifle, Colorado, USA - Groundwater B1 (SPAdes) (version 2) | ecosystem: Environmental > Aquatic > Deep subsurface > Groundwater | place: Rifle, Colorado...
GTATTTTTTTAAACATGTGCAGAATACAACGGCGGTCAATGGCGGTCTTTGAAGCCATTTTCGCCAAGGAATAAGACTTTTGAGAGTACGCAGAGCGAGTATCTATCGAGTGGGCGGGATATTAAAATAGTTAATCAAGAAACTAGCAATTTCGCGATAAGTTGGCGAGAGACTGTCTGACGCATAGGTTACACCTTTTGGTTTGTCCATCTTTATTAGGATAACAAATTTAGGACTATAGCCCGGAGCGAATCCCATGAAGTCGTGAATAAACACATTTTCAATGTATCCACCCTTACCGTCAGACATTTGCGCCGTACCTGTCTTTCCAGCTACATCATAGCCCTTTATACGAGCTTTATCAAAACCGTTATCTATTACACTAATCAGCATAGTTTTGAGCTTTGTTGAAGTTTTGTCAGAGATAGGAATGCCGACAATAGATGGTTGTGTGGTAACAACTTCTCCGCCTTCTTTAATAACTTTATCTACTAAATATGGCCGCATCAATTTTCCACCATTAGCGATCGTGGCATAAGCATTAATTAATTGGATAGGTGTAACGGCAATACCCTGGCCGAAAGATGCGGTTAAATAATTAATTTTTCTCCCACTATACAGGTTGGTAATATCACCGGCTAATTCTCCCGGCATATCAATATCTGTCCTCTGACCAAAGCCCATATTAATAACGTAGTTTAAAAAGTTTTCATCACCGACTAGATTCTCGACATACATCACGCCCGTATTTATTGATTTCTCGAGAACTTTCGACATTGAGACGGTACCAAAGCTCTGTTGGTTAAAATTTCTGATTGTAAATCCGCCAATAGTGACAAAACCAGTGTCAGTAAAAGTAGAATCAGGTGTTATTTTTGCCAAGTCAATCCCCGATGACATGGTTATTGGTTTAAAAGAAGAACCTGGCTCAAATGATTCTTGTGTTGCGCCATTTAAAAATAGGGAGGTCTTGGCCTCACCATACTTATTTGGATCAAATGTTGGTCGGTCAGCCATAGCTAATATCTTCCCGGTAGTTGGGTCTTCCACTATAATTGTTCCTTTCTCTGCGTCCCATTTCTTTAAAAGGTCGGCTAGAATAGTTTCAATGTAGCTCTGGATATTCTTATCTATTGTTAACACGACATCGGCTGGCCTTCTAATAATTTTCCCAGAATCATCTGACTTGCCAGAGAACCATCTGGTAAATATACTGGTTATCGAATTTGAGCTGGATTTCGTAGTACTTTCTGGCTTACCGAATAATTGCTCGTTATAATATTCCTCAATACCATACTGGCCAGATCTACCATTTTGATCATAGCCCAAGAAACCAAGAACATCTGATCCTAATATGCCTCCGGGATAGAATCTGTCCGTTTCATAAGCGATAGAAAGGCCCCTAATGCCCAATGATTTTATTTTATCAACTTGTTCATTAGTTAGTCTCCTCTGTATAACTTTGTATCTATTTTCACTGCCTCCAAGAGAATTTTTTAATTTTTCAACATCTCCGGCTAGAACAGCGGCTAGATCGGTAGATACCTTATCTATATTGGCTCCTGTCATCATGGCTGGATTAACCTGAACCAGCGGAAACTTTTTATTTGTGGCAGCGAGGTATGCGCTACCTTGATTATCACCCTGATTACTTTTTAAATCTTGAAAATATATATTGCCCCTAGTCAGCACATTACTTATACTATCTCTCTGAGAAATTGCCGTTCTTTGATAGTCGTTATGCCGGACGTAAGATAAAATAAAAAGCCTGTATAAAATCAGGCCTGCAATCAACATATATGCCCCAAAAATTATGTAATATCTTGAAGTACTAACATTTCTCATTGCCAGGTATTATTATCTTTGCATTGCCACTCCGGCATCTCCGTATAGCGCAACGGAACCATCTCCCTTGATCATGTTGTTTGACTTCGCAAATTCCATAATTATTCCCACGTCATCAATTACTGCGCGCGACACTGACAGAGAACTGTTAACCTCGTTCAGCGATGATATTTTATCGGTTAACGTTTTAATTCGATAATTATTAGCTGTAATGCCATTCATCTGCACTACATAAACAAAAAGCATCAGCGCGAAAAGCCCGATAAGCATTAAATTTATGACTAACCAAGAATTCGTCTGAATAACTTGCGCCCCACTTTTGCATTTGGCATTTAGTACTGTCAATTGTTCCGGCAGAGGCATTCCGACCCCACCCGGCTAACTAGTTATTATAATTTCTCAACTATTTTCATCTTGGCACTTCTGGATCTAGGATTGGCTCTCGTTTCAAGCCATTTTGGCTTGATCGTATCTTTGGTTACAAATTTTACTATTCCCTCGCTAGCTTTTGACTTAAATAAATCTTTAACTGTCTTATCTTCTAATCCGTGAAATGATATGACTACCAATCGCCCACCCTTTTTTAAAATCTTAATTGCTCCATTTAAACCTTTCCTTATTGTCTCAATCTCATTATTGACTTCTATCCTTATGGCTTGAAATGTCTTCGTGGCAAAATGGATTTTTTTGTGTTTATACCAAATTGGAACTGACTGATCTATTACTTCTATTAATTTCGTTGTTGTAATGACTGGCCTTTCTTTTCTTGCCTTATTTATATTCTTGGCTATTTCTTTGGCAAATTCTTCTTCCCCATACTTTATTAAAATATCTTCGATTTCATTCTGAGTATATCTATTGATGACATCTATGGCTGATATCTTCTGTATCTCTGGATTAAATCGCATGTCTAGTAACTGATCTTTCTGAAATGTGAAACCTCGGCTTGCTGATTCATAATGCCATGACGAGACACCTAGATCGAAATATACAGCATCAGGAATTATTTTATGGTCATCGGCAATCTTCTCAATGTTCGCGTAGGAATCAACGATAACGCTTATGGATGGATCAAGCTCTAGCTCTTCCGCCATAACTGGATCAAATTCAATCCCTAATATTCTCAGCCCGGGAAATTGCTCTCTCAGGGCAGTGGCATGGCCACCTCCGTCGAGCGTTGCATCAATGACTGCTTTATTATTACCATCGCCAATATTTAAATACTCAATCGTTTCTTTCAATAGTACTGGAGTGTGAATCTTGTCTTTGTGCATTAAATTATTCCTAAATCACCTAGTTTCTGAGCAATACTGTCTGAATTCTTTTCAATACCAGTTTTCATAGTTTCCCATCTCTGCTCATCCCATATTTCAATTCGATTTAATACGCCTGTGATAATCGCTGTCTTCTTCAGATCTGCTGATTTTTTCAAATAATCTGGGACTAATATCCGACCTAGGGCATCAATGTCAACCTCTACTGCGCCTGTTAAAAAATGCCTAGTAAAATTTCTCGACTCCTGTTGACCCAATTTTAGTTCTCCAAGTTTGTGGATAAACTCTTCCCAATTAGCCACAGGAAATAAGAATAAGCAACCATCAAGCCCTCTCGACAAAATAGCCTTGTCGCCTAGCTCTTTCCTGAACTTTGAAGGTACGGATAACCTCTTCTTGGCATCAATTATATGTTTGTATTCTCCTATCAACATGTAGTTATCCACTATTACCCACTTCTTCCCACTACAATCTCAGTATATTCCCCTCCTCCCCACTTCGCAATGTGCATAACTTTATAATAAAAAAACAGCCTTTAGGCTGTTTTACGGCATAGTGCCGTTCGAATTAGTATAGTCTCTTTAAGACTTAGGTGTCACTGGGGACTTGCCTTACCGCAACGATCATTCCCACGAACTTTGTTATTAAATACCTCTTCTCTTCGTAATCAACCATCCACATAATACCACCGCCTCCTATCGATAGATCACTTCCTGGCACTTGAGTCGCTTCACCACTCTCTAATGCTGCCAATATGCGTTCCAGCTCATGATTCATTAAGTTAGTGAATATCTTGTCGTTGACGCCAGGGATTGCCACCACTAACCCCTTCTTCAAAGAAATAACGAATAGACGATATCATTTATTTAAAATTAGCACAATGAGAGTGGTGGGCGGTACAGGATTTGAACCTATGACCTTCGCAATGTGCATAACTTTATAATAAAAAACCTCTCAGCTTCAATCGCGAGATCGAAGCAAAGAGGCAGATCAAACTAAAACTTACGATACTACGGTTGTTGTCTCATCGCTTGATAACCAGTCAAAACGCTCAGCAAGATCGGGAAAAATCTGAGCCAGATTCGTTAAGAGGTCTGGCAAACCCCAATGAACAAACTTGACCCATCCCATTCCAATCCGACTGGCACCACTATGAAGTGAACTATATATGAACTCATCCGCGTTCATTAATGAAAATGCCTCTACGAGGATATAACCCCGTTTTAACATGGTAACCTTCCAATTAAGACCGGAAGTTATAAACTGGCAGATAACCTCATCGTAATGAAAACGCGAGACTTCCGATTCGGTCAATAGCCCCAATGCTATCCTGACCGTAGCATCAATCTCCGCTTTCATCTCGTTAAGCCGACGAGAATTCGTCAGCATTTGCGAAACTTGCTGTCTGCTTACTCCCATTGTGCCACCTCTTGTATCCAAGATGCTATCGCATTGTTTTGTGACTAGACCACAATCTAGCCACCCAGAGACTACGATAGCATTTTTATTTCATCTGTCAATATGTATGGGCGATACAAGACTTGAACCTGTGACCCTTGCAACATGCCCCATTACAAATCCATTTGTGCACCCTGCTGGGTTCGAACCAGAGACCTTTGCAATGTGAATGCAACGCTCTAACCAGCTGAGCTAAGGGTGCATGTTAATAGCTAGATTCTAATATTTAATAATTAAAAAGCCAAGAACAAAACTTTTGAGAGTATGCAGAATACGATGGCGGTCTTTGAGGCCAAAAAGGCCGCCATCGTATTCTAACCAAAGGCCGAATGCAAATAACAAAGACTGGCCATATTGAATGGGCTTACGGAGCGCGACGGCGCGAGTAAGAGGCAAAATTCCAGAAGAAATTTATGTCGTACCATTCAATATGGCCAGTCAAAGTTATTTATATACCCAGTTTATTGATAATCTTCTCGTGAGGACCCTCGAGTAATACACGGACAAAACGGTCAAACATGCCATAACGATACTGAAACTCATCCTTATCCATCAAGCTGAACTTAATCTCCTTGCCCACCTCTGCCTCCAACGCTTTCAGGAATGTTCGTAAACGATCCTTATTGATATCGTCGCCAACAATAAATAAATCTGCGATCTCACCGCCCGTGCTCTCATTTAGGAATAATCCCGAGATTATAGCCAATCGGATTTTGCCAAGACCGGTAATCCTATTAATCATACGATCAATTTCTGCCGGAGAGGATTTTAAAATTAAGCTTTTCAACTCATCATAAAACTCGTAATTAGAATTTAAAACATAATGAGGCATCTTAACCTTTGGTATTTTCACGACATGCTTTCTTGAGACCACTTTTCTAGAAGCGATCTTTCTCTTTCTTAAAATATGTTTGTGTTTCTTATCTTTGGCCATTTAAGTTTTTTTCAACAATCCTATTGAATGCAATAGCTCAACCTCCTTTTTTACCGTTTGATGTGGTTCCTGAATTCTATTAGTGAGATCCTTGATACTGACATCGCCTGGATAGTTCCTAAACATGAATTTTAGAATTTTAACTCTGGCCTTGGAGCCAAACAATAATTCTAGAGAATAACGGCCATTAGTTTTAGACTTTGACATATATTGGATATCAAATACAATGATTATAGACACCCCCAGTTTATATAAACACTGATTAAAAGGCAAGCCCTGAGCTGCTATAGCTATCTGATGAGATAATCATGTATATTTACTCCGGAACACATCTGCTAAAATAAATTATAACCATGGATAAAATCACCATAAAACCTACAGCGCAAGAAATACTCATAAAAGGGTCGAGTAGCGAAGGTCACATTGATATTTATAGTTATGATTTTGAGCAGAATGATGATAAAAAGGGACTTGGCCATTTATTCATGGTCGGCAACATCCAGGATCAGGATGGAGATGAATCTGATGTTCAATATATTACAAACCTCATTGCCTCTCTAGCAAAACGAGAATATTACGCTCAAGGCGATATCGCACCTAAATTAGCATTTACAAACGCTCTTAAAAAAGTAAACGACGTCATTGATGAATTTTTTAAGAACAAAAATCTACAGATTAATGCTGGACTTTTTGCTATTGCCGATGAGAGTATTTATATTTCGCGACTGGGCAAATTCAAGATCTATCTAGCACGAGATGGAAAAAATATAGACGTTCTTAATAATATTGAACACTTCTCAAAAGAGCATCTCGAAGAAAGAAAATTTTCAAATATCATTTCGGGCAAAGTTCATGTTGGCGATAGAGTTCTGGCATTCTATCCAAATAAGGCAGTTACATCTCGCGAAAGATTTATTAAGGCCGATTTTATTAAATTTGATAAGACAAATTTTATAGACAAGATCAACGCCCTCAAAGAAGCAAAGAAAGATTTTGCCTGTGGCGCACTCTATATTGACGTGAATCAACACAGGGAGCCAACCGCACGAAAGACTAAGCTTAAGAGCGAGACTATTAAACTTAATCCGGAACATGGTACACCAATTCTAACTGCTGAGACCAAAACTGAAGCTACAATAAACCCTATAACTCTTGCAGCAGAATCTAAAGAAAAGCGGATCAATCCAGTTATAACCCGCGAAACAGCTGAATTGAATATTGGTATAAATAGTAATAATGCAAAGCAGGAAATTCCTAGAATAATTGCTGCGGAATTCCTATTCGGACACAAAGGAAGTCCCCTGCGATCTCTGTTGAAAAATATCCACATTTCAGATTTTAACCCAAGAAAACGTTTGATTATTGGCCTAGTTGGTATCGTTGGCATTGCTATTTTGATTGGTCTTGGATTTACGGCTAGATCTGTTCTGACAACAAATCAATCGGACCGACAGTTCAACGATAAGCTCAAAGAAATTACTAAAAACATCGGCGCGGCTGAGGATAAAATCGGTACGAGTGATTTTATTGATGCTCGTAATATTCTTGCTAGCTCGTATTCTTCTTTGGTGGGTTCTGGCTATTATGAATCCCCCAGAGTTAAAGATACATTAACTGAAATCAGTAAGCTTCTAGATAGCATGGACAATGCGAGTGAAGCATCGGTTTCCCTATTTGCACAAATTCCCGAAAATGATGGCCTAATAAAATTAATTTCTAATCCGGGCGACAACATTCAGGCTATGCTCGCTTCAAAAGATAAAAATTTTATAGCCTCGGTCAATGCCAATGGCGACACATTTGACACAGTTCAAATTGCCGATATTACTCCAACTAGTCTACTGTCACTTCTAGGCTCTTCCTACGATATCGTTAGCGATGATACCGGACTCAAGATGCAAGTTATCACAGATACAAAAACAAGATTGATCGATTTACCAGCTGATAAACCGATGAAAGATGGTGCTTTATATGAAGATAATTTATATTACCTATCAGCGGATAAAATATTTAAGATAGTAGATGTGGCTAAAAATGGCAAAGAACCAAAGTTATGGTCTCAGGAATTAATCAGTAATAATAGCGAACTTATAGCCGTTGATGGAAATATTTATACATTAGGATCTGATGGTATTTATGGTTTTTATTTTATGGGTAAAAAGAAATTTGATAAAAATATCCAAATTTCTGCTCAAAAAGGAGACATTCTATTATCCACCAAAGACGGTAAATACGTCCACTTAATTAAAACTGAGACTGGCAGGATATATGACATAGAGAAAACCACCGGCAATTTAGTTAAAACAATCAAGATCGGTACGGTAGCTAAAATATTGGATGCTACGATAAGCAGCAGCGAAATAATTTACATCGCAACTTCGGATAATAAGATCTGGAAGGTCGCCTACTAGAAAGATATCTGCAATTAAAAGAGGCTCGGCATATGCCGAGCCTCTTTTAATTAACGCCTTACTTTAACTCCACAACTGCTCCTGCAGCTTCTAGCTTCGTTTTAATTTCATCAGCTTCGGTCTTTTTAACTCCCTCCTTAACATTGGCCGGTGTTTTGTCGGTTATATCTTTAGCCTCCTTGAGGCCTAATCCGGTTAATTCTCTCAGAACCTTAATAACCTGAATCTTTGCGCTACCTGCATCCTTAAGAACAATGGTAAACGAGTCTTTTTCTTCGACAGCTTCTGCATTACCAGCACCAGCGGCGGCACCAGCAGCAGCAAATGAAGCGGCCGAAACACCAAACTTCTCCTCTAATGCCTTTACTAAATCATTTAATTCAGTAATGGTCATTTTCTCAATAAACTGTATGAAATCTTCTTTGTTCATGTTGTATTAATTTATTTTTAATCTTAAACTGTAGGGATTTTTTTCTTACTAATTTCGTTCATCACGATAGCTAGACTAGATAGTGGATACTTGAGCATTCCGAATAAACGTCCAAGCAAGACTTCTCTTGATGGCATCTTAGCCATCTCCATGAACTGATCATTGCTAATAAATTTACCATCAAATAATGCCCCAAAAAATTGTAGAGCAGTGTTTTTCTTGGCAAATTCATATAATTTTTTAGCCGTTACGTAAGCATCATCTTTGCCCATAGCTAAACCTAACGATCCGATCATTGACAAGACATCTACGTCCCCTGAGCCCTTAACGGCTCGATCAATAATTGTTTTTTTCGTAACTAGATAATCAGCGTTGATTGAACGTAAAAGCCTTCTTAGCTCTGTCATCTGGGCGACTGAAAGACCCTTCTCACCAGTCCTTCCGAAAGAAGTAAATACTGTCAATTTAGAAGCTGGAATTTTGCTCTTTAAATTATCTGCATCGGCTAATTTTTGTACTTTTGTTTTCATTTTGAATAAATAAAAAACGGTTTTTCAACCGCAGACGTATCTCATATAAAGCATCGGCCTTGTATGAGTGTGTCGACCAGAGATACCCATAGGGGTAATCGCCTCGAGGAGACTTCTGGCTTCCGCCTGCTCCTTGTCTACGGCCCAACCCTGCAATCATATCAAAACCAATATATATGTCAATAGCTTACTGCCCTATATATTTCGCCCTATTAGCAGTATGCTCCCAGCCCGTTCTTGAATAAATAATCTGGCCCGCCTGATTAGAAAGATAAAAAGTATATGGGCTTTCTTGTGGATTAAGGACTGCCTTAATTGATTTGATTCCAGGATTTGATATCGGTCCCACTGGTAAGCCTTTGCGAGTATAAGTATTGTATTCGGAATCAATTCTAATTTCCTTACCAACCGCGATTTGAGATACATCGCAATTAATCTTATTCTCTGTTGCCTTAAAATTTCTAAGACAGGCTCCGTAACTCACCGTCGCATCAATCTGAAGAGGCATGCCCATCTTTAAGCGTTTATATATTATACCGGCAACAATGGCCATATCTTTCTCGCTCCTGACTTCTTTCTCAAGCATTGATGCAATAATAGTAATTTCTTTTTTCTTGTCTGGGGTAAGATTTTTTAATAACTCTTCTGTTTGTTTGTCATGATTTTCTATCATTTTAGACCCGATAGTTCTAATAACTGCTTCTTTTTTTAATGAATCGATAACTCCTCTACCAATACTAGCTACTGCTCCAATTTCCTCTGCGAAAATTGCATTATCTGCATTAATTTTATAAGTATCTGGAAATAATTGACCCTCATCAGATATGTATATTTTTGCAAACTCTGATCTCTTAATGAAACCCAGCTCGGTAAGTCTCTCGTCAATTTCCCAAATATTATAACCTTCCGGAATAAAAGTAGTTATATCTTCTGGCAATGACAGACCCTTGCTTAATTTAGTCAGAACCTCGGTTAGGCTTGTCTTGTCTTTAAATACATAATTCCCAGCTTTTAAATTCTTATCAACGCCTAGTGCCGCAGCATAAACCATAAACAAATATCTATTCCTAATAACACCATTATCACGTAGTTCGCTTGATATTCGAGACAGCGATGAACCCTTGGAGATTCTAACTGTAATCTGCCCTTGATCAAGTCTGGTCGGAAACCATACTGCAAAAGCTAACACTAAGACACAAACTACCGCGATAGTTAGAGCGGTAGTTTGTGTCTTATTTAAATCTCTAAAGTGTAGGATCTTTTCCTTAATCTTGAATTTATCCATGCTCGACCATTATATCATAAACCTACGGTAATGGCTTCTGATCAATGGCTTTCTCTTTGGTAATTGCTGCTCCACCCTTTCTCAGCTCTTCAAGTTTTGTCAACACAGTTGCATTGTCTTTATTCGCTTCTGTAGCTAGGATTTTTTCCATTTGCTCAATAGCACCAGCGTAATCTTTTCTTTCCTCGAGCAATAGCCCTAAGTACCATCTGGCATTACTATATTCTGGTGATAGGAATATAGCTCTTTGCATGGCTGCAATAGCCTGATCTTTATTATTGGCTCTTGAGTATAACAACCCGAGTTCAAAGAATAAGCCTGGCTGATTAGCATTAGCAGGAGCAATCTTTTCAAGTTGAGCAATAGCTTCAGCGGTTTTACCCTCTCGATCATATACCGTGCCCAGATTATATATAGCCACTCCATAATTATTGGCTAGTTCTACTGCTTTCTTGAACGCCTCTTCTGATTTAGCAAGTGCATCCTCAACATCCTTCTTTAATTTTGTAGCACTGTCTCCGGTTGCATTTTGAGCTAATTGTCGAGATAGGTCAGATTTAGCAAGATAAGTATTACCAATACCCAAGTAGAGCGAAGCATCTCCGGGTCTAAGTTCTAAAGCTTTATTATAACTATCAGCTGCCAGTTTATCCACTCCATCCACTAGACCTAAGAGTGCCTGATAAACATTTCCAAGATTAGACCAATTTGCCGACTCTCGGGGACTAATCTGGGTAGCCTTCTGGGCAGAATCAACTGCCCGGGCTGAATAACCTTGGATATTTTGGGCCTTAAGATTGGCATCCTCACCTTTCTCTGGAGTTCTGTTAATCTCGACAGACAGCATATTGAGCGCAATCTGAGAATCTGCGCGATAGAATCTATCATCATAAGAACTCCATCCAACAGCAGCCGCCATGCTATCCTGTGCTTTCTTGTAGTTATCCAGAGAAGTCTTAGTATCCGTAGATGATTGAGCATTATTTCCAGCAAGATTCAATTTCAACGCACTTACATAATTAATATCAGAGGCGTATATCGCAGCACTAAAATAGACACCTACTAGAACTAAGATTAATCCAGCAATAAAACCTAGAGATGCAGTCAACGACAACCAAGCCTTGTCTTCTACGCTGAAAGATCTCTTTTCTTGACCCCAGAGAGATAGTGCCATTAGTGCTAAGGCTACATACATTACAAACATGATGGTCATATTGAACGGATAGAAGAACATAGCAACAAAAACAGCGAACACAAACGATAGCATACCAACAGTGTCACCCGACTCATCACTACGAATTGTATTTCTGGACTTAACAATCCCCCAGACAATAGTCCAAATCAAGAACAACAAGGCCACGACTCCCACTAGTCCATTCTGCGTCACCATATTCATAAATTCAGATGTTGCGTCGCTAAATTTAGTTGTAGATAGGGTGGTATCGGCTAGTTTATATGCACCATATTTATCAAAGGCTAATGAGAAATTTTCAGGCCCATAACCAAATACGATACTATCTTTTAGTGACTTAGTGGCAACATCGCCAGAAAGTTGATAGGATGGTGCGATTTCAACAGGCAAGTTCTTTTTTACGGCATTAATATTAAAATTAATGACAAGTAAAAATACACCTAAGACTATTACCGTCATTGGCAACAAAAATCTAGACATCCTAAATTTAGCAGCTCGCATATTTTCAAATACGATCATGCCAACCATACCAGCAATTGCCACGGTCCAAAGCACCCACCAATTAAGAATAACCAATATCGCCAAAGCCACCACTACTCCAACTTTATCAATAAAAAGAAACCGTAAATAGCCAGTTTTAATCTTCAATTTATTAAACAGGGGCAAGCTTAATGCGGCTAATAAACCCAATGCATTCACAGATCCTATCGTATTGAACGATCGACTCTTCAAAGCTGCGGCCCAAATAATATGTAGGCCCAAGAGCTGTAATAATCCGTATAATAAGGCTACGGCTATAGACAGAGAGAAAACCCTCCTAAGAGCTTTGCCGCCATCCTCAAATGTATTAACTGATAAGAAATAAAATATTGTGAGAGCAACAACTGATACTAAAGAAGTACTAAGACCATCTCCAGCACCGAACATACTTCTATATTTTATAAACGAGAAAAGCGTAGTTAATACCGTAGCTCCAAGTACAGCTAAAATAGATAGGTCTAGAAAATTGGAACGCCAATTTAATTTTCCAGAAGAAACTATGCTCAATAACCACAAAATTAAGCCTACGCCAGATACAATAATTAACAATAACTGCTTATTGTATTCAAGAGGGTTAGAATTAAAAGTTATTGTCAGTAATGGTACCAAAAAAGCGCCTACCAAGAGTATCGCACGAATGATTTTACTATAAAAAGTGGCCTTTTGTTCGCCTTCTTCGTCAAAATGAGGACTAACGGGATCTTCAAACGATGCCGTTACAACCCTAAACTCACCGTCAGGAGCAGAAACATCAGCTCTTCCCCTTCGAAGAAAATTAAATGCCATGCATTTATAGAGTTTAATATCTTGAGTATTTAGCATTCCAAGTAAATACTCAAACCATTAAGACTCCCTTTATAACTCTGACTACATTCTATAACATTATTCCTAATATGTTATCCACAGAAATTACAAAGGCTGCCATTGCGCAATGGCAGCCTTTGTAATGGTTTTTGAGGTTTTATGCGATTATTTAAGTATTTCTTTGGATAGTTCGTCACCCATGAGAACTTCGCGTAATTCTTCTTTTTCATCTAGTAATTTATAACTATCGTCTACGAAGTGACCATACTCTTTTCTAGTCTTGAATTGATCCAAGATAAGCTCACTACCAGTCACCAAAGAAAACGATTGATGTGACAGGTAATCTTGATAACTACTCCAGTCATACTTCAAAGAATCACTAACAATCTTCGCCTTTTTTGGATTTTGATGAATATAAGCCGATAACCACAATAATTGTCTATTACCCATAACTGGTACTTGCTTGTATCTATCCTGGAATACGTGTCCTACTCGTTTGTATTTGGTGTTAAAGTATTTTGAATAACTTGTCGCTAGTTTTAGCATCAGAACCGAAATTGGTAATTCTGTATTCTGTCTAATCATCATGTGAAAATGATTTGGCATCAGACAATAACACAATAAAGAAAATGACTTATCTGGCAATGGAACTATCCTAGACCCCGGTATGGATAAGGATTCTTCCGGAAATAAATATTGACGAATACGGAAAGTAAAGAATGAGTAATCCTCACTATTTTTAAATATATCGATTTTATCATTACCTCTATTATAGATGTGATAAATGCCATCTTTTACTGAATTTTTATAATCCCTATTATTCACAATTTTACGGTCTTATATTCCCATTAAATTACAAAGGCTGCCATTGCGCAATGGCAGCCTTTGTAATTTCTGTGGATAACCTAAAGGCGGCCAGTAGGCCGCCTTTAGGTTTGAGATCCAAGTTCAAGACTTAAGTTTAAAAATTCTCGAGAGCTTTGAACGATGATTTTGAAATGACGATAAGATTAGGGGGTAGATTCAGCGGGAGCTTCTGGCGTTGGCGTTGATTCTGGAGTCGGTATGGGAGTCGTCGCTGAAGTAGATGCAGAAGTAGTCTCAGGCGTTGGAGCCGAAGTGGTCTCGGGTGTTGGTGTCAGAGTAGGTTCGACTGGAACTTCTGGTGTTGGACTAGATGCAGGGGTAGCCTCAGACGTTGGAGCCGGCGTTGATTCAGGAGTCGGGATAGGAGTCGGTGCTGGTGTAGATTCGGGTGTAGGCGCAGGCGTAGGATCAGGAGTTGGAACGGGGGTAGATTCGATGGGAGCATCGGGTATAGGTGTCGGAGTAGGCATTACATCCCCTGCTGGTATGGGCGTAGGTTCTATGCTTGGGGTTGGAATTGTATCTGGTGTTGACGTAGGAACAGAGCTTGAATCTGGAGTTGGGGTCGGAGTCGAAGCAACTTTATCCTCAAAGCCCTTGCGACGAGCAATTGCCATCCAATCAAACTTGCCAGTTGATGAACCATTAAGCTCTTTAATAATAATTCCGTAAGGAGTCTTAGTCGCAACATAGAGTTGGCCAGTGATAGTATCGGTGACAGGGGTCAGAAGAACTTTTAAAGGAACCTGATCCGAGATTACGGAAGTAAATGAAAAGTCAAAATATATCCTCGCTTCACCGTTTATTAGATCCCCCGTTCCAGTAAGCTGAATCTCGCCACGCGTTGAATCAACACCATAGGTAGCTAGATAGTTACCATTTTCTTCCATATCAAGCTTAGATTGATCGGCAGATTTAGCACCATTACCTTCAAACATAGAGCGAGTCTGATCATCCACGTTTGGAGCCAATGACACATCTCGACTTAGCCAACCACTAAACATCATGGGCAAATCAAAATTCCAATTAAAGACGCTAATCGTACTATGATATGTCTTATTAATCCCTTCAGCGACAACGTCACCCTTGGCCCAAATAGATTTAAACATTGTGGTTACATTTTCAGCTAAGGCTGTGATAACTTCAGAGATAGAGCTACCACTGGCTGATTCTACAGTGACACTACTCGAGACGCTAGCTGAATTCCCGAAGGGTAAGATTGAAGGAGACCAGAAGGTTGGATTAACATAAACTTTTATTTTAACATAAGAACCAGAAGCAATTACATCAATAGGCTCAAGGGCCATACCGATGATCATACTCGCAGATACGGTTTTAGTTGCCACTCCTGGTTGATTAGTAGATAAGGTCAACTTATCCCCCACCTTAATAGCTCCTCCCTCTAACGATACCTTAACTAAGGCTGTACCAGAAAATTGAGTTTTGATTTCTCCGTCAATATTGTCCGAAACAACACCGTAAATATTGAAGCTTGAAGATGCTAAGATTAAATCATTGTTTTGGCCCGAAGATACCACATCGCCTATTCCTAAATTAGTATTTTGTATTTCAAACCTCTTACTAGTTAACCCGTCTAACTCTTGAATAGATCTAGCCAAGATCGGTATTAATCCGATGGTGTTTAACTCCTTATAGCCATCACTATCAGTTACAACAATTTCTGGAATTATTTGCTCGACTTCTTGAGCAATGAAACCTAGGTGATTCGGATCAGTAGCGCCAGTTTCGTATTTCCAATTATATTTTACTGGCCTCAGGGCTTCTATGGTTTTAAGACCATAACTAATATCCATAATATTCTTCTTAAGCCTAATATCAGAACTGCAAGAAATCGTACCGCCATTAGCAAGAGTGCATCCGGTCGAATTGCCATCGGTGAATTTAGCGATAGTTATCCCCGTACCAGCTCCTTTTACTTCAAACGGAGCAGTCGGATTAGTTGTACCGATGCCAACATTTCCAGATGAAGCGATCTTAAATCTATTAACCTTGTTCGTAGCTGTCGGCGTAAGATATCTAACTATAACAATACCTGTGCCGCCATTACCACCATTGCCCTGCTCATTATAGCTACCCCAGCCACCACCACCAGTATTAGCGACACCATTTTTGGCTCCAGCCGTACCGCCACCGCCAGTAGCCGTTCCAGTACCGGTCGCACCTCCACCAGCACGAGTCACAGCAGAACCAGTAATAGAACTCGCCGTTCCGGCACCGCCATTACCAGTGCCGGTACTTTCTCCCGTAGATCCGACACCAGCAGAACCTCCTCCGGCGCCTCCAGCTCCGACAGTACCGCCAGGTCCACCACCACCATATCCCTGGCCAGCAATTCCGGTACCAGCACTACCACCACCATAACCACTACCACCACCGGAACCACCATTACCCGCCGACACATTATAACCACCTCCACCGCCACCGCCAGTAGCCGTCTTGGAACCAAATACTGAATTTCCACCATCTCCACCCTTCTGATTGCTGGCGTTCACACCGCCTGAACCATAATTACCGACCGTAACAGTGTAGCCTTGGTTGGTCACCGGGAAGGAAGAACTAGCTAAGTACCCTCCGGCGCCTCCGGCGCCAGCTCCAGCATATCCTGACGCAGAAGATCCTCCTCCTCCGCCGCCAGCAATAATTAAATAGCTGACACTAGCTACGTTTGCACCAGGACTGAATGTAAACGTGCCAACAGTATGAAATTCGTGAACGGTATATGCACCATCGTAAGATATTGATCCGCCATTACCGCCCATGTCTGCGACATCGACATCTACAGAAAAAGTACCATAGATATCCAACTTATCTCCTGGAGTTGTTGTGTTAATACCGACATTACCACCAGCTTGGAAAGTAATCCTATCTCCACTAGAGGTTCCCTGTTCATAAAAACGTATGTCGGTATTGCTACCATTTGTCGCCGGATATAATATCCAGCCCTTAGATGATAAGGAAGAATTATATAAAGATATGCCATTTGTACTACTGGCAGTACTAATTTCTAGTCTACTTCCAGGATTAGTCGTTCCAATACCGACATTACCTGATTTAGTAACTCTTAATACTGAGGTACCAGAGGAAGAAGCTAGATTGAAGATATCATTGTTACCTGATGTACCCCATATATCTAATTTACTGCTCGGTACCCCCGTCCCTATCCCAACATTCCCAGCAAAGTAGTTGATGCCTGATCCTGTTTGGGTGAAGTTGGATGCTCTTAATCCTTTGGATATGTCTAATGATCCTAGGAAAGAGTTAGATGCAGTTGAGTTTCCAGTTAAGGTACCAGTTAAGGTGGTGTTGCCTGTGACGGATAAGGTAGATCCTAAGGTAGTAGCTCCTGATATACTAGCAGTACCACCTACTTCTAGGGTAGTGTTTAATGTGGTTCCGTTATTGATGCCTAATGAGGTACCGAAGTAGCCTGTTCTGAATCTGTAGGAAGGATCTCCTAGGTCATATTGGTTATCTGTGGCT
>Ga0209518_1002499_pt1 | contig 17039 bp, 23 predicted proteins | sample RifGroB1_FD_183993 | JGI IMG/M metagenome (GOLD analysis project Ga0209518, IMG submission 183993) | Groundwater microbial communities from Rifle, Colorado, USA - Groundwater B1 (SPAdes) (version 2) | ecosystem: Environmental > Aquatic > Deep subsurface > Groundwater | place: Rifle, Colorado...
CACCAGGCACGTTCCCCATAACAAGCATCTGTTTCATCGCCTGTTGCGGGCATATGTCAGCTTGTGGTCCACCGCAGCCTCGTAGCCCCACAACAAGCATCTGCTTCATCGCCTGTTGCGGGGCCGATGGCTGCACCCATGACAGCGCCAGAGATACCGGCCCCACAACAAGTCTCTACTTCATCGCTTGTTGTGGGCGGCGACGGTCTACCCGTCACGCGGCAGACTCCATTCCCCCACAACAAGCATCTGCTTCATCGCTCGTTGCGAGGCCAGGTCCGCCGCCGCAGGGCGCGCACCCCGCCGTAACCCACAACAAGCATCTGCTTCATCGCTCGTTGCGAGGGCCGGCCGGGCAACCCCGGTCTATCCCCGCGCTTAAACGGCGTCCCGCGAGAGGTGCGGCGCGCTCGGCATTCCACCCTCGCTCGCGCTGGGCCTTGTGGTGGCCCGAAGTTCGTATCCTACACATCCAAAGCTCCTTCTGCTACTGCGAGCGGTTCCGGCGTTTTATCCACCGCTGCGCCGCTCGCAAACACGACCGAAATCCCGTACTCCTCGGCCTTCCAGGTTAATCGCTCCCGGAGTTGATGCCACGGAAACGACTGGAAGAATCCGCGATCATGGTCATCGTACTCGATCTGTGCGCAAACACGCCGCCGCGCGTAGCCCACCAACATCGCGGTCGCCTCGTGCGCGAAGCTGTCGAGCCGTCGATGGTGCCGGAGCATCCAGGGCTCACGGGCCTCGATGGCCTGCTCTCGCACGTCGCGGGGCCACCGCTTCTCGTGCTTGAGGTCATGCGCCGAACGGTCTAGCCGGTGAGCCTCCTCGGCGATCCACCGCCGCACGTGGTCCGCGTGCAGATAGCGTTCCTCTTCCCCGTCCACCGCGTAGGCCCAGAGCCGATCCCCGCAGGTCCGCACACGCAGCACACTCTCGGCCTTCTGCGCTTCCCGGCGCGGCAGCCACATGACGAGCTTCGCCATGACCGTGGTGTTCCGGCGCCGTCCCCCACCCGCCCCGCGCGTCTCACCACCTGTCCGATGGGCACTCTCCGTAGTCACCTTCTCCATGAGCACCAGTTCGCAGGGATGCGCTTCTCCCACCAACAACGCTCGCACCGAACCCATCTGCCGGCGGAAACCTGGTCCTCCGCGCAGCCGCAGCGTCCACCGTCGCCCCTCTTCGCCAGGCACCAGGCGGACAGCCACCCCCAACGCCCCTCCAGATAGCTCGACCGCCTTCCAGGCGTTAACGTGGATCGGCATCGGGGTCGGGTAGCGGTAGGACGGTAGCGACTCGGCACAACGCCAGATCGCCGCCAGCCGACGGGAGCGGTACTTTGCTTCTATGGCCCGGAGCAAAGCCACCACGGAGCCCGTAGCAAGCTCTGGAGCTACCGCCCTGGCTCCTGGATATAGGTAGACCCTCGGCGCAGGGCCTAGCCGCTCCTGTGCAGCCGTCCTGGGGGCTTCAGCCTTCGCCAACTCGCGAACGGCCCAATTAGCCACCTGTGTGCAGGCTCGCCACCCGGCCCGGAGTTCTTCGCGTAACGTCGCCCAAGCGGCCTGCCGCTCCTCCGGCCCGCCCTCGACCACAGGGCCGGCTATGGGGATGGTGATCGCCCGGACGACGTACCGGGCGTGCCAGCAGGTCGCGCACCAGGTCGCTTCGCCAAACCGCTTCCAACCGCGGGGAAGGCGGGGATGGTCTTTCTCAATCTGACAGCCGGCACAGAGCATATTTCCTCGTTAGGACTAGAGCCCTTGTAATAAGAACCGTCATAAGTCCTTGTGTTGTATATAGTTATGTGTCATATTGGCTACGGAGGGCCTGGCGACCCTGGAATCTACCATGACAGTGCATGGCCCTCGGGTGCTCGGGCTCACGATACCTCCAGCCGGCGCAGCACGCGCCGGACATGCGCGATGGTCTTCTGATAGGTGGCGGCCCAGGCGGCGACCCCGGCGGCGGCCCAGGCGGCGGCGCTGGCGGCCTCGGCGGCGTCCCTGGCGGCGACCCCGGCGGCCCAGGCGGCGACCCCGGCGGCCCAGGCGGCGGCGCTGGCGTCCCAGGCGGCGGCGCTGGCGTCCCAGGCGGCGACCCCGGCGGCGGCCTCGGCGGCGGACAACTCCTCCGCTGTAGCCCGACCATCAGCGTACCGCCGCGACACCGCTACGGCCGCCCAACTGCGCTTGTCGGGCTCACGACCGGTCGCGCGCTCGCTACGCAGGGCTCTCTCGGCGAACCAACACGCGATCAGCCGCAGCTCTCGCGATGGGATAATCTCCTCGCGCAAGATAACCCAGAGCCGATCCGTCGGAGGCACATCCCCCAGCGCGAGGATCTCCAGTGGCGTCAGGCTCCGCCGACCCCCGAAGGCAGCCTGGACACGCTCACGGGTCCAGCCGGGACACGGGCTCCACGACATGATCCTCGCGACCGTGATGCGACGAAGACGCTTCATGCCTCGCCTATTTCCACACCCAAGTATGCTCGACATCTTGGATGTTAATAACCTGGAGTGAGACCCCTCCAGGAATCCCCATTTCCGCCACAAACACCCACCCTTGGGGTGTTTGGCATCTAAATGCAGTAGTCGCGTCACCAATGCGTCGAGTCTGCCATATCGGGTCAGCAACTTTCTTGTTTACCAGGAGAGGAGGCGCGGCGTTCTGCCCCATTAACAGCGTCCTCAACAAAAAGCCTATTACCAATCCCGCGATGGACAAGCAAATCAAGCGTACCTGTGCAGGCATCACCGCCCCCTCATCTGATCGTTTCAATACGGTCATTTTGCTTTTTCCTTTCACGCCTCGATCCTCCGCTTCTCCGCCAAGAACACATCCGCCAGTGCCAACGCAGCGGTGAAGATACACTCTTTGTTGCTGGCGTAATGTTGGGCCCCGATGTTACGGAGCTTCAATTCTGCCTCAAGCTGATACTGCTGCATACACAGGGCTCGCACCTTCGGCATGATTGCCCAAGCGTTGCAGCAGTCGATGCAGAGCCTCGCACACCTGGCACCCGACAACCACAAGGTCTGTATGTGATAGTCGTAACCGCACCGTTGACATCCAAAGGCTAGACTCTTAGCTTCGCTATCGCTCATGTCTCGGTCTCTTCCACTTGGGTTTCAACTTGGGTTTCAACTTGCTATCCATTCCCCGTCCTCGGATCTTTTCAAGTCCCCGAAGGCATAAGGGGCTTCGCGCTGCATGATCTTAGCTACTTCATCGAATACCAGGCGTATTTCTTCTTCCGCAGCCAAGGAAGTTCGCATGGCGATCACATGACGAAGCGTGCGGATGTTGGCAGACCAACCTATGTTTGTAGCCAATCCAATAGGTGCAATTCGCCGCATGGCGCTGGTGACTTCTTTTTTTCGAGCAAACGGCTTACCAGGATCATCTAATCCGAAGTGCTCCGCCATCCGCTTTTGAAGTGCTTCCAGGTGCTCGAATGTAGCCTTGAACAGCTTGACCATCATGGGGTCATCCTGTATGCAATCCGGCAACCATTGCCCAAGGTCTTCCAGTCGTACGTAACGTAAAGACTCCTGAGAGATAGCACACCCCACGCGATGTCGCACAAGCTCATGCGTGAAGACTCTGGACACATCACAAAACATGAAAGAATAAGTTGCGTGTTCCAGCACGGACTCATGTTTGACCTTGAGGATGTTGGCCAAGTAATCCGCAATACCTTCACGGACCTTGGTGACGTTCGGATTCAGACCAACACCGAAGCTACGGTAACAACCACGGGCCATGATCTCAATCAGCTTCTCCCCGCCAATCGCATCGGTCGCCCAATCAGGCGCTCCCATGTGAGCGAGGTAGTCCGCCAAACCCCCTTCGATCAAGACGGGTTTCGCGATCAGATAGACCTTTGGTATGACTCTACGCATTTAGTGCCCCTAGATAACTCTCTGTCAAAAGAGCCCCAGCCAGCCATTGTTTTTTTTCATGTTCTACTCCGCCTGTATTGCTCGATGCGTAAAGTGACCCGTAGATTCACCCCAAAGAACTCAGCCATCTCTCTCACCCCATGCGCAATGATCCCACCCAAATCCACCATGATCTGCTTGTATCTGGCAGGATCGAGTTTCTCTGGGTTTTGTTGGGTGAGAAAATACACAGTAACCAGTGGATCACCATCGTGGTCAACTCCAAAGTCGATCCTGTATTTGGCCTTGGAGTCAATAACAGCTACCGCCGTAGCGACCAAGCATTCAATGGCCTGCTGGTAAATCGGTTTCATCCCACGATCCTTTTCAGTTGTTCGTTTTCGTCGCCATCTAAACCCCCAGCACGCAGAACAACCTCTGCTCTCTTGCGTATGTCTTTAGATAGCGGTGATTCGTCCAGATGCTCCAAACACCAACCGTTCTTGGATGGGCTACCGCAGCGGCCACACGGGATGGTTGGTACTCCTCCAGGTATTTTCTGCCTAGAGTAAGCAACGCCACGTACAATTTGACCCCTCAAGCGAAGCGTAAACACGCTACCCCCCGCGCAGCCGCTACATCGGACTCACCGACCCCAACCTCGTGAACGTCTCGGTATCGCTTGAACCGAAGAGCACCAGGCCCGGTGATCTGCCAGCCGTCATCTCCGTAACCGAAATAGTCCTCCTCCACAGCAGCCAGCGGATGAAAGACATCCTTTAAGTCCTCGATGTCCACCGCATCGAACTGACGGAACCAACCATGATCTTCCCGCATCCCGTAGGGGACCGTAACGAGGCACGAGCCCCCAGGCGAAAGCACACGACGCATCTCGACCACGGCGGCCTTCCACGTATCGGGGGCGCGTTCCGAGTTGCCGTGATAGAGCATCTGGTCGAACCCGATGTGCTCAAGGGTGCTCATGCAGACGATGCAATCAAACGATTTATCGGCCGCTGGGATCGCCCGCAGGTCGCCAATGGCACGATGCTGCCCATACAACAGCGTTGCTTGGACATCAAAATAGAGGGAAAACATTAGCATCCAAACTGAAACATGATCGCACATCCAATAATCACGGGATTGTCTCGTATTGCCTCTATGAGAAGCGAAGAAATCATTGATCCTATAGTTATCAAATACACCACCAGCATCGAGAACTCGTTCCACGAATGGGAGCCGCGAGATCATCCAAGGGTACTCTACACACCGCTCGTCGAAGCCGAGGCCGTAATCCTGCGGAAGCTGGGCCTGGGAAGAAAATGCGTCCATGACCACTTCATTCCCAAGTGCCATCCAAATGAAATTATCCCTGGCCTGGATGTAGCCAAGTGACCACGGCCGGCAGCCATTGCGTAGGTACCCTCGGATGGGGCTAGGGGGAGACATCGCGCAACACATCGCCGCCGGGTCGCAGCGTTACCACGCGCTGTAGTTTGTGCCCTTTCACAACGATGCCCTCCAGCGGCCGGCCACCGGCGAGGGCGCAATCCAGCGTGGCCAGGCCAGCGCCCGTGATGCCAAGATGAAGTTCTCCCTGGAACTCGAATTCTACAAGACGCTGTAGTAGACCCCGAGTCAGTAGCTCGCGGGCCAGCGCGAGGTCATCGTTGTCGGTCGCCCGGATGCATTGACCGGCTTGCGGGGCCTCGCGTGCCTGAGTGAGTATGGCCCGCTCCTTGGGCGTCGGCCGATAATCAGATGGCGGCACAGGACACGGCATTATAGTGCCCCCTCTGGTTGACACACACGGCCCGGCCGGCGTGGGGTGCGCTCGAACTCCTTGGAACCGAATCGTTCTCGACTGACCACTCGACGCTTGCCGGTGCCGTCTGCGCGCTCCAGAGCCACCTTATCGTGTGTGAAGTCCACAACGACCAACTCCACCCCACGGTTTCGGCGGTCGTTGTCTATGACCTTCTGCCCTACGTACACCACCTTCGTTTTGTCCCGCATGTTTGTCCTCTCAGTAGGGTGTTGCTGTGTTGCTCGAAAACCCCAAAAACACATCTCGGCGCGGGGCTGGCGGATCATCTGGTGTCTCTACGATCACCAAACCAGCCCCCGGTTCATCCTTCTTGTCTTGGTTTGTTATTTCTCGTTCGGCTTGAGCCAACAAGCGGGCAGCACGAGTAACTACACCGTTTCTTGGTTCGGGATATTTATCTTGGCCATCCCGGTCATCCTCGCGATCCGAAACATAAGTCGCAAACTCAGCTTCTTCTGTGATTATGGCATCCACGCGCGCTGCGGACATTTCGTCCATACCCCTCCAGTAGTCTGTTTCTGATTCATAACCACCACACAACTTTTCAAGTCTTCCCCACGCGGCGTCTTCTTCGGTGTTTACCCCAATGCGTAGCTTTTCCCATGCGGCGAAAGGCAGCATTTTTTCTTGAGCAAGCAGAAGTGCATACGCTGCTGCTTCCACCTTGGCTTGCCAAAGCCACGCCAAGTCGATAATTCCACTGGGTGGATCGCCCTTACCCAATCTGACCACAAGACGCGCCATGACCTGCTGTTTGGCGGCTAGATCCCTTCGTAGTTCTGTGAGTCCTGTATTCTTTTCCATGAGACCCAAATATAAATCAAATCAAATGCGAGTCAAATAATTTCTATGGGAATCTTGCACGCTGGATTTGATTTGGCCAAATCCCTGGCGTGCAAATAAATACTCGTGGTACGCAAGCTCGAATGTCCCAGCATATCGCGTATTTCCACGAGGTCGGCCCCGCTCTCCAAGGCCAACGTCGCAAAGGTATGTCTAAGTCCGTGTGGGGTGTACTTCTCCAAGCTAGCCCGGCGCAACACCCGCATGACGATGGCCTGTATGTTCGTCTCGCTAGGACGACGATACCGACTCTTGCGCGACGCGAAGATGTATTGCTGTTGGTCTGTGATTCCTTCGAGGTAGACGTACATCTCCTTTGCCGCGTCGGGCCGTAGTGGGATCATGCGCCGATGTCCCCCTTTACCGAGTAGATTCAGCCATAGATCGGGTTTTCGTTCCACAACGTCGGTCCTTTGTAGATTGGCGACTTCCACAGCCCGCAGCCCGTGTAGGGCCATCAAATAGACATAGAGCCTGGACCGTTGGTGCTCGGGGAATGTTCCACCCGGCAGACTGGCCAGCAGGTGTCGGAGCTGGTCAAGCGTCAGGGCCTTGGCAATTACACCATCGGCTGCGCGATGTGATCGCACACGGATACCGGCGGCTGGGTTGTCTGTGATGTGCCCCCCACGTACCAGGGCATCAAAGAGCTTACGGACACCAACGATCCGCAAGCCAACCGTGGTGGGTTTGTGGGTCGCCAGAAGCTCCCTACGGTACTCCATGATGCTTTCTGGGGTGATAGTAGCGACTGTGAAGCCCTTAGAGCTTGCCCAAGCCATGAAAGCCTTGGCTGCATGGAAGTAGTTTCGGATTGTTTTGGGAGAAGCATCCCCGTCGGCGATGGAGAGGCGGTAGTAGTGCCGTAGGAAGCCTTCGAGGTCTGGGCCTTGTGGGAGGACTAGGCCCGTGCTCTGGGATACGGCTGGAAGAAGATCACTCATGTTGGACGTGCGCCAGAAGTCCACACAACTACTTACTCATTCTTCGAGCATTATCTTCTCGTTCTGCTATCTCACCACAGGCTGGACAGAGACTACCAATATCCGTTATATAGTACACCCACTCGCCCGGCACAATGGGCAGGGCACACTTTTGGTTTTGGCATGTTTTGAATTGCCAATTCCAAACCCAGGCACTACTACTCTTTTGCGTCATAGCGGACGCTCAAACACTGAGTAGATTCGGATTCGATTGTTGAACCCACACAACACCCCTACAGCCGCGACGAACCGCACACCCTTTGGTGGAGATGGCAGAACGTAGTGAAGCAACCCTACGCGCCCGCCAGGACGAACTGCCGCAAGACAATTGGCCAGGAGCGCATTTGGTTTGGGGTAGTTGGCGCTACCTGGGGCGTAGTGCGCAGCGTCCTCCTCTGAGTAGGGAGGATCGGCCAAGATTGCTGGCCAGAAACAAAGGTCTGGCGCAGGTGGAAGTTCGTACCGCACATCCTCTAAATAGTCGGGTTCGGTGGCCGGGTCCAAGTCGATGGTCTTATCATTAGGCCCGAAGCCCCCCTTGTAGGGATAGAGCTTCGCCATACCCCCACAGACGTGCAACACTGGATCGTCCAGCGTCACGCCCAAGAGGGCGCGAGCGCGCTCGGGAAATCCACCGAGATATGCCCCGTAGTACTTCCTACCACCCTTGAGCTTTGCGCGAGCGAGAAACCAAATATCGGTGATCGGGCGATAAGTCATGTTGCGTCTACTTTCGCGTGCGGAATATATTACCTTTGAAGTGCATCCAAAAGATCGCTCCTATTGCGGTATCCCTTTAACACAGCAGCGCCTTCTGGCAGATGCACAGGTCCATGTCCACCACTCACGTACCATTTCCCCTTTTTTCTTACCAAGAGGAATCGCCAGGCCCCGAGCTGGGCCACAAAAGAGCTTCCGGATGATTTATCAATCTTCCATTTCATGTTGAAGATTCCTTCGTGCAGTCAACCTTCACGGCATTTCCATAGCACGTCCATCCCGGTCGTTCTCTACACGCAAACAACTCTAATTTACGTGCGTCCGGCCAAGCGCGATCAATCCAGTCTTGAAGCAATTCTGGCTTGGCGCTGTGCTCTCCTCGACGTGCCCGAATCACCGATGATTGTCTACACCCAGGTTCCGGCGGCTTGTACTTCCCGCGTTTGCCCACCAAGATCAACTCATGTTGACCTCGAAACCAGTAGCCCATGCCGATGATTTCCTTGTCCCAGACGGCGTTTGTTATGTAGTCGAATCTCCAAGCTGCCATCACTTCGAGCGCCTGTAGCAGCTTAGGCGCGGTCGCCCACAGAAATATAACCGCATCTGGTGCGGTATTGAACCCATCTAGGAACCCTAGCAATTCCTTCTGGGTCATGGTGGGGTAGTGGTTCTCCACTTTGCGCGTGCTGCTCTTGGAGAAATCATACCGCCAAGGCGGATCGGCTACGATAATATCAAACTCAAGGGCCATGAGTAACACCCAGATCATCCAAGGCTGATTTAATAAACAAACTTTTGGACGGCCCTAATTGCTTCTCGATGTAATTCATTGCGAGATTCAACATACTACCAGAGACGATGTTAGTGATTAGATCGTGGATAGCATCTTTGTGCCTATCAAGGTATTCCCGCATCGTCACCTGCACCCTCTCAGACATCAATTCCCTGAGCTTTACGATAAAAACGGGGTCCACCACAATATCGCGTCCGTAGTGTCCCGAGGTTCGGATATTCTGTGGCTCAAAGAATGCCTTCTGCATAGCTACGTCAATTATTTTTTTGAGATCATCATCGGTCAAGAGATCACCCATCTGATCCCTGATCCGCTCAAACATCTTCTCCTGAAACGTCTGTGTTGTTTGGATTTCGTTGCTCATTTTGCGTGCTTTCTAACCGGACCCCCACCCCAAGGCGCGGACCCTACCAGAGTCGCTACCCAGAGATGGGAGTCCAGAATTGGCTTTGCTTTGGTAGGGTCTATTTGCGTGCCGATTCTACATCTCGTGTAAGGATGAAACAAGTTCAAACCGCCAGGGCGCACTGTGCCCGGCACGTATTGCAGCAGACACACACCAAAGCCTCGCCCACGTCTATCATCGATGGACGCATTGCTTCATCGTAGGGACAGGTTCCCTTCTGGCCCACCGCACCACAGCGGCAGAGCATGTGTTTCGGGACCAAATCCCGCATGGCTGGTTTATGTTTTTTATTTTTCTTCGCCATTGCTTTGTTTGCTCACCCACGTCCACCAACGATTCTCATAGATGATGTTTCCAACTTTCTTCTGCGATTGGATCATTCGATCCACCACGCGCATTCGGGTATCTACTTTCTTGATGTACAGTTTCATCACCTTTTCGATATCGCGTGCTTGAAATCTTCCTCCATGTTTCATATATGCAAGGCATTCCTCGATGCACGTTTCGCTTATTTCTTCGCCGTAGATTTCTACTCCTCTGTTGTTACTACTATCACAAGAGAGCGTGTCTTGTTCACACAGGGCAAGTATACCAAATCACAATGCTTGGGATCGTCATCCCACAATATCGGCACCACTCCGGGGATGGTCATCATGCGGCCACCAATACGCCGCCGCCCGTTTCGTTTTAGATGATCGACTACCGTACCTTTCAGCGCGTGGAGCGCATTATCTTGGTCTGGGGGCTTCGGCGCGTACCAGTGGATTTCAACTCGACGTATTTGATCGTTGATGGGCGGTGGCCAGGTCTGCCCATGCGCGGCGAGGATCATCTTGCTCCGCCATTGCCGCTCGTATTGTCTACGTGCTGCCCAATGAAGCCGCATGAGCTTATTGCCGCTCATCGGTGGCTCGCCGAGATGTAGTTCCACGTATATCATAAGTGCGGAGAACGAGGGTTGGACCTGGGCGCGGGTGTACAGAGCACCTGGTGCGTCAATTTCATCCCAACCTCGGGAATGTCGGGAATAAGTGTTTTTGCATGTTTGATAACCCGGACTAGTCCATCTTCAAATGTTTCTTGGTGCGGTCCTGGTTTACCCCTCTTGTCCCCGTAGGATGCGCCCATCCGCACGGCTCGTTCTATGAGATTTTCAAGCTCAATACGAGACATGATTTATCCTCCTTCCGTAGAGAGATCATTTTGTATCCAAACAGCCTCAGTGGAGTATTTTCCACCTGCCGCATTGCTGGTGCTATGTACCTTTGCGAGATACTGAAACGGCAACCAATCTGCGCCTTCATTCTCGCAGACGATGCTTTGTCCTCGTCGTGTTTTACACCACATACCAAGTTGCGTGTAGTCAATCTTGTGCATACGATAGTGGCGTCCTGCATTCTGATATGGTGGATCAATGAACCACGTAGCGCAAGCATCTGGAGCTTCTTGATAATCTCCGTAAATTATTTTCCAGTGCCGAACACTTTCTAATTGCCGTGCAATTCTCTCTCTCACACTATGCCCCCAGAAACAACCTGGGTGCGTCCCCGCACGCATCCATGCCGATGGTGTCTTGCGGGGCCTAGCTACACCGGCATTCAGCCAAAATCCAATTAGATATTTGGCATCTGCACATACAGCCAAGGTGTCCACAGACTGCCCGGCCTTCACATCAGGAAGCGCCAAGATATCTCTCGAAGATGTCGATAATAGATAGCGCCACACTCCTGCAATTATGGGATCTTTTTCAATAAGCACTATGCGCTTATACCAATACCTACATGAATACCCAGCACCGCCAGCAAATGGTTCAATGATAGTCTCATATTGTGGTGATGGGTACAGCTTAGATGCCCTGTACTTTCCACCGTAAATTTTTAGAAAAGGACGTAGGGCTCTCATGCTATTATTCCCTGGACAGGTCGGGCTACGACCTCGCGCACAACCCCCCAGAGACCTACGCCTAATTCTTCTCCCCGCGCATCGTACTGTGGACAGGAGATCATCAACTCATCCTTTGCCCGTGTCGTAGCGACAAAGGCAAGGCGGTATTCTTCGTCCAACTCACCTACACTTTGCGCTCGTGGATGGGGGAACTTAAATCCAGAGACGATCAACACCCGTTTGGCTTCCAGGCCCTTTGTACGGTGGACCGTACTTATCCGAACGCGATCCCCGCCCCGGTTGCTGATCGCTGCTAAGAATCTTTCCAGGTCATCGAGGTCTTCGCATTTGCCAGCGATGTCGATCAACGCCTTGGCGATTTCTCGATCTTCTGGGGGCTCCTCTGGAATGAGTAATTGCACGCCAAGCCGTATGCGGCCGACCAGATCATCGGGAGCAGCCGCAATGAGCATTGCGGCTTGTTGTGCGGCGAGACAGCCCCGCCCTGTCCGACACGCAACGGGCAGGGCCGCCCAAGAGTCCACGAACCTAACTGCCTTACGGCCGACTCCAGGAAGATAAACAGCCGCTTCACGCAGCGACTCGACATCGCCTTCAAGGCTACGCAAAAAAGCGATCAGTGCCTTGGTTACTTTTCTGTCGGCCAGGTCGATGTTGTTCGCATCGACCGGAACACCTTCATGGATCAGTGCCCAGGCAATACCGATAAGGCTCGCATTGGTCCGGCCAAGAATCATTTGGTCTTTGAATGGCACCCCGTCCGCCTGCGCAACCCAACGCACAGCAAACGCCGGTTCATCTGCCAACAGCATGGGCCGAACGAGGGAAATATCCCCTAATTCTTCTCTGGCTGCGTGCATGGTCTTTGTGACACGCCTAGTTGCCATTCTGCCGATTCGTGCGCCCAGGTCTACGATGCTTCGTCCACAACGGTAGTTCGTGGAAAGACGCAACAAGGCCACGCCTGGCGCTTGGCATCGTGCGATATAGGTGTCTACATCGGCACCACGCCAACCGTTTACGGCTTGAAGATCATCTCCGACCAGGCAGAGGCGACAATCCAAGCGCGCTACTAACAAATCGACAAAGCGCCACTGTGCTGGCGTGAGGTCTTGGGCCTCATCAACGATGATCTCGCGGATACCACCCCAACCGGGTGGAAGGGCATCGCCGCGTTCTAATGCTCGAAGCGCAAAATGAATTCCCGTACCGATCAAGTCGAAGTCGCTCCACGCTTGTTGGACCACAAAGTCAACCGTGTCTTTGGCGGCCAAGATCAACGGATCGGGTTTATCTTCATCGGGGTGGGCTTTCTCGGGGAGCCATCCGAGCCATTTGTCTTCTGCTGTTAATTTACTAATGGCTTGGTTCGCCTCCCACAGTACCGCCTTACGCATGTTGCTCCACTCATCGCCGCCTAGATCACGCCCGACATAATGCCCGATACGCTCCAGTACCTTCTTGCCAGTGTCCTCGTGGCGTTTGCGCTGCTCGGAGTCACCCCGGCGGTCGCTAATTTGAACCTCGCCTACAGCGTTGGCAACGGCCCACGCGGCTGAATCTATCGTACTGGCCTTTCCTGGGCGGGGTGGCCCGTACTGCGACCAACCCATGCGTGTGTTGATTTCCTGAGCCGCTGCGCGGTTGAACGCGAGGAATAACACATCATTGGCCCCGATGTATTGGGCACGTTGAACTACGGTCCAGGTCTTGCCGCTTCCGGCCGTGGCGTTGACGGCGATACGCTTCACGCGGCAACGGACTACAGCAGTTTGTTCTTGGGAGAGTTTCATGTGTCTTATTTCTACACCCAATTACCCTGCGCATCTTGCGCTATGTATGCCCGACGCCATGTGTCACGATTACCACAAAGAGGACAAGCTACGTTGGACACCACACGCCCAGCTTGCCCGACTGTGGTATGTCCAATAACTACACCACCACACAAACAGTCTAATCTTATTGGTGGATGTTGTTTCCTTTTCATCTTGGTCATATCATAATACGTACTATCAAGAAGCTCGAAAAGAACAGGCATCTTTATAGGTGTTGGATGAATAGCAGATGATGGTATGATCTGCTCTATTTTATCTTTGAGATCATCCATGTAATTCCACCTTCTCCATCTCACCCCAAGACGATTCGCTGCGCTTCACGTCTACCAAGATTGGAACGTCAAATGGCCACCCCTCGGTCATCGCAGGGATGGTATCACGCACAAACGCCGCCTCGGTCTCCAAGGGGCATTCCACGATTACATCGTCATGGACTTGATTGACAATCTCGGCTCCGTGCGTTTTACAGATCGCGCTGACGCGCAGTAAACAGCCCTTGAACAAATCGGCCGCACCACCCTGCACACGCGAGTTCGCTGCTTTGTGTGCGCCTTCTTCTTCGCCGATGTGCCGTCGGCGACCCAGCCAGGTTTCAACGTAGCCGAATCTACCGTAGTACGCTTTCGACTCATCCGCAAAGGCCGCTAAGTTGGGGAAGCCTTGTTTGAATTCTTGGCGAACGGCAATAGCCTCTGGTTTGGGCAGTCCGACCAACATAGCGTATTTGTCTTCGCCAGCACCATAGGACAGCGCGAGCCAGGCCCGCTTGATGATTTTCCGCTTCTCTGTGTAGTCAGCTTCGTTTTTCCATTGCCAAGCAGGAGATATCGCCGCGAGCCTGCGTAGCATGACATCGTAGGGATCGGCGTTCAAATCGGCGTTCAAAACATCCAAGATGTTTTTTTCGTCCGACAGCGCGGCCATGATTCGGGGCTCGATGGTCTTGAGGTCAAAGGATAGCAACACGCGCCCAGGTTCCGGCCCGAAGAGCCCACGAAACACATGCGCATCATCGTCGGGGATGTTCTGCATGTTTGGCTGTGTACTACTCCGACCTGTTACAGTGCCAAACATGCAGAACAAGTAATACAGGCGATTGCGTGGTCCAATATGCTCAAGCAGACCGTCTAAATAGCGCGACTTCAAGACACGCAATTGCCGCTCACGGATTACGGCTGCGCCATGCTCCCCACCCCAAAAGGTCAACGCTTCCTCGTCCCAAGAATCGTTTCCCTTCTGTGTCGCCTTCCCCGATTTCTTTCCTATTCGTGCCATTGCTTCAACTATTTGCAGGGTGCTTGCCGGGTTGAACTCATAACCAAACACGCGCCAAAGCGCCGAAAGTGCTTGGCGGTGACGAAAACCAAAAGTTCTGCGTGCAGCGTCTAATCGCTCGGGCTTGATGTAAATGCCGGTACTCTCAATACGCGCAAAGATCGGTAGTAGTTTCTGCTCCAGGGCATAAACGTATTTAGGAATCTCGGCTCGTTTACTCTTGAAATGCGCGTACAGCGCCAGCGTCAACACCACGTCATTGGCGGAGTATTGATATCCCAGCCACGGAGGCAGGTTGATATATTTCCCAGTGCGCACATCGGTATCTTTTTGTTTATAGACTTCAACTAAATCTTTGAAGCGCATCGCGTCATGGCAAATATATTTCACACCTAGTTTTTCAAGGCCAGAATTTCCATGCCCACTATCCCGGTCATCATTGCAATGCGCGAGTAGCATCGTATCGTCTACTCTCGACCAGGGTAGATGAACTCCAATTGCCCGGAGCATATTGGCGTCAAATACTACATGATGCCCGACAATGCGCTTCGCGTGATCTATGATTTTCTGGGCTTTTTTTCGATTTGATTCCACACGCACATCGAGCATTTCGATGTGTGGGCCTTGCGCATCAAACCAGGCGGCCTGCATGAGAAACGGCCTGTGGCCGTTCCAGGGGTGTAGGCCGTCCGTCTCGGTGTCGATGGCGACAATGCCTTGGATCGCTTCGCGCAGGGCACCAGGCACGTCGGCTAGGGTTGCAGGACGAAGCGGAGCTGTGGGCGGCACGTTTGGCCCGGTGAAGGGGACCGGCCCTGTTGGTTGGAGGTCCATCGGGACGGCATCGACCGTTTCCACCTTCTGCAAGCCGCTCTGCTCCGTGGGCTCCTCGTGCAAGGCGCGCTTGAAGACCTCGACAAGCTGCCCCTCGCTTCCACTACCGCGCAAGATGGCTGCTGGGTGGATCACAAACCAGATCGGACGGACTTCACCGAACTCCTCACGGACTTGTTTCGGCTCCAAACTGCCATCTTTCAGCTTCTTGTTCTTCCAAACCCACTTGCAGAGTCTTCCCAGGTAGCCTGTGCCGGTCTTCTCGGTGATTTTGCGGAACGGCGTCAGTGCCTCCATCGCCCAGCGCCCCAGGAGCACGACCGGGACATGCCCAGGTAGGGCTTCAAGCTGTCCAACCAAGTGCTTCGTGACGCAATCCCGAGCCCAGGGCGCGTCGATGGCCTGGTCGGGAATGCAGCAGGTCACGTTGCCGATCCAAATGCGTTTACGGCTTGTCCCTGCAAGCGACAGGGCGCGATTCGTGAGATCCCCCGCTCGCCCGACGAAGGGTATTTGCCGGTCGTTCTCGTGCCGACCTGGGCCTTCACCAATCACAATCAACTCGGGATTGGTTGGTCCTTGCCCAAGTACAGGTTGGATCGTGACTTCCTGGCCCCACGGTAGGATATGCCGCTCGCGCCGCCGACGGGGACAGTGCAAGCAAGGCTCTACGCTCGTGCAGGTTGGCATTTTTTTTACTCTCGCTTGTATCTGCCGCTAGTGGGGGTGGAATTCAAGGTCGCTTGGGTCGCTGGCCGCCGCGTTATTATATACCCCTTAAGGGGTATAATAACGGGCGGGCAGACCCATAGTTGATTTTTCAACGCAAAATAAAGACTTACAATGTTTTTTTCACAAGTGCATTGACATAACTCAGCTAGGCCCGTTGACATAGCGCAGACATCCAAAAAAATACCGTTTTCGGTCGCGTTTAGACCACAACGGGTTGTGGTTTTGGCTTTTTGGCTCTTTCCAGTGTAGTGGAAATAAAGGCTTATGGCGATGCATATGAAAATCAGTGCCGTTGTAAACATAGTGGGCCTGTCAGGTTACTTCTGTTTTGGCCTCTGCCGTCAGCGTGTAGAACTCCCTGGTAAATCCGCGCTCGTCCGTGCGTGGCTCCAAGAGGATTTTCCCTTCTGCGGCTGCTGCGGTGATCGCTGCACGTACCACCGTCTGCTTGCGCCCGACCTGCGCCGCGATCTGGCTGAAAATCAATCCACCAGGAAAACGCGCCAGAAGCCCTAGAACGTCCGCTACGGCGTCCGGGGGTGCCGACGGTCGGCCGATAGGCTCTTTTGCGGCTGGCGGCCCCTCTGCGCCTGAATCCTGGCTATCGTTGGGGGCTCTAGCCAGGCGGACGACAGCTCCACCGTCACGCCCGACCCCTTCGAGGCGGAAAAAGAACGGGTCGATGGCCTTGATCCCGCGCCCCCCCTCGGATGACACCCGAACCGTGTTGCTCTCGGGGACACGATCCAGCGTAACTACATAGTCGGCAACGGAGTTGACAACTTGTGATCCCCGGCCCCGCGAGATCGCTCGTACCTTCCCCGAGAGTTCATCCCGTGAAGGCTTGCGCGAGTGGTGCAGCAGCAAGACCGATAGGCCCTGCATGGCTAATCTCTTGAGGTCCAAGACTATAGGGCTCATCTCGGTGGCGCTGTTCTCCTCTACGTCGTGGAGGTTGCGTAGCGGATCGAGGATCACCGCTTTGGCCTC
>Ga0209518_1002504_pt1 | contig 17007 bp, 20 predicted proteins | sample RifGroB1_FD_183993 | JGI IMG/M metagenome (GOLD analysis project Ga0209518, IMG submission 183993) | Groundwater microbial communities from Rifle, Colorado, USA - Groundwater B1 (SPAdes) (version 2) | ecosystem: Environmental > Aquatic > Deep subsurface > Groundwater | place: Rifle, Colorado...
CCTTGTGGCGCACCGAGACGCGGCCCGCGCTGTTGCGGCCCGAACCGCGGCGGAATCCGCCCGTCAGCGCTTTGTGCGGCTCATCAACCGTGAGTTTGCCCTTAAAGGTCACAGTGGTCATGTGCCGGCGGCTCTTGGTGTATGGTTTGTAAGATTTCATAGTATACGAATAGCTTTAACGAATAAGCACATGCGAATTTTTATTTGTGTCATTCGTGCTCATTGGTGGATTGGCATCATGCGAGTTCTATCTTCTCCCCTTTTTTGAGGTGCACATAGGCCTTTTTGCCGCCCGCCGTTTGCCCCATACGGTTGGCGCCGCGGGTCATCACGCGCTTGCGCGGGATAGCAACGAGCGTCACCTTGCGCGGGGTCACCTGGTAGATTTCCTTTACCGCATCGGCGATTTGCTTTTTGCTCGCGTCCTTGGCGACATTAAAGGCGTACACCCCAACCTCGCCGAGGTAGGCGGCCTTTTCGGTGACGCGGGGCGATATGAGGATGTGTCCGGAGTGTTTTTTCATATGAGTTAAAGGTTCGACCTTGAAGAGCCCTGAGCTAAGGTCGAACCTTGGGTCTTCTTGCTCAACGTTGCAACCGCCATCTGGGGCGAGGCGATGACGAGATATTTGGCCGAGAGCACCGAGAGCGGGTTCAGGTTGCGGACGTCCTCGACAGCGACGTTGCCGAAGTTGCGGAAGGATTTGATGGTCGGAGCGTGGCGGTTGGGCAGGGCGATGAGCGCGCCGTTCTTTTTCTTCATCAGGCCGACAAAGTGTTTGCCGAGCGTAGAGAGCACCATGCGGGCGGCGGCGGCTTTGGGCACCTGCATCTCGATGGCATCAACGAAAATTACTTCGCCGTCTTTGTACTTGCGCGAGAGCGCGACCAAGAGCGCCTTTTGGCTCATGGCGCGGTTGACCTTGCGGGCATAGATTTTGTCCTTGCGGGGGCCGTGCGTAACGCCGCCGCCCTTCCATATCGGTGAGCGGGACGAGCCGTGGCGCGCCCGGCCGGTCCCCTTTTGCTGCCAGGGCTTCTTGCCGCCGCCACGCACCTCGCCGCGGTCTTTGGTGTGTGCCACTCCTGCGCGCGCATTGCCCTGCATCGAGACGACCACCTGGTGCACCAGGTCGGCATTCCACGGCAGGCCAAAAATCTTCTCCGGCGCGTCGAAGGTGCCGATTGCCTCGCCTTTTATGTTGTAAAGTTTGGATTCCATGGTTTAAAGGTTCGACCTTGAAGAGCCCTGAGCCAAGGTCGAACCTTGAGCTCCCCGGATTTCTACCACCGTACCTTTGCGGCCCGGCACCGCGCCCGAAATCAGAATTTCGTTGGTCTCCGGATGTACTTGGAGCACCGACAGGTTGCGCACCGACACGCGCTCTTGGCCCATGCGGCCGGCCATGCGCATGCCTTTGGCTACGCGGCCTCCCGCGCGGCCGCCTCCGCCGCCGATAGAACCGGGGCTACGCTCGGAGTGTTTTTGGCCGTGGCTGCGCGGGCCGCCGTGGAAGCCATGGCGCTTGACCACTCCCTGGAAGCCGCGGCCTTTGGAGATTGCAGAAACAGTGACCCGCTCCCCCACCGTAAAGGCCGAGACATCAACGGTCGCGCCCACCTCGCCGAAATTTTTGTCTACCTCGCCACCCATCGTCGCGGGGCGCGGGCGCATCTCGCGGAAGTGTTTGAGTGCCTTGCCTTTGGTGTGGCCGAGCTGCGCTTTGTTGACGCGCTTGTCCAAAGTCTCGCCCATGCCTACTTGCACAGAATCATACCCCTCCTTTTCGGCGGTTTTAATTTGCGTAATAGTGTTGGGGGTGGCAACAATAACGGTCGCGGCAAAGGCCATACCTTCTTCGGTATAAACAGTCGTCATCTTGCCCTTTGTTCCAAGGATAAACTTCATGTCGTCATTGGTCCCCGAGGGGACATGGGCGACTCTATTTCGAGAGTCCCAAGGACTATATATCAGGTGCGGTTTTTATGCAAGAATCTGCTCAATGTAGGTCAAGAATATCGAAGACGACAAACGGGCTTTTCGCGTTTGCGAGGCTCTTTTCCAAATACGGTACATCAACAAACTGCCGTAGCTGCGGCGTCCCCTTTGCCATGCGTATCAGCATGCGGAGGTCGGCCTTTTCGGAAAAATGAATTCCAGCATCCAGCATCTCGCCGTCCGAGCCGCCAAACGACGCCGGGGAAGTAAAATCATAAAAGGCAAACCCGTACTCCCGATATATTTCTTGCAAGGTCGGCGCGAGCTGTTTGAACGCGTACGCATAGGGGGCGTCGGAATATTGCTCCATGCGGTCATACCCCGCCTGGGCTATCGGGGGCACATAGCCGATGACAAAAATATTTTTTTCTTTGCTGGTATGCAAAAAGGTCTTGAGTTCTTTGAGCGCATGTTCTGACAAGGTGCTGCCATACGGCGTAAAAGTGGTCCTGTCCAGATATCCCCTAGTTTCAGAAATATTTTTTGCAAGATTCTCTATCTCTTCACGGATTGAGGCCTGCGAGGAGGCGCTGTGTATAACGTCGCCGTAGTAATCGCTCCCGTCGTTGGTAAATCCGTATTTTTCCGCGACCGAGCGCAATCCAATGGTCGAGACGCTGCTATTTGTTTCGAACACCTGCTCAAAAGTAAATTTGCCGTAATAAAAATCGACATATAACTTCCACCATCCGCCGTTGCGGAAAAAACTTTCGAGCATCGGATCATGCGGGGCAATGGGGGACGCAAAAGGATTGGGCCTCTTTATCAAATTTACCTTGGTATTGTCAGGGTTGAAGTACGATGGGGACATTGCGACGATAATAATCTTTGGCTGCGTATCGAGGGCGCCGATAAAATGCGTAAAGTCGCTCAAGGCCAGCACGGCGTGCGCCGCGTTATAAAAAACCGCCGGCTCTTTAAAGAACGCCGCCCGGAACTCGTTTACGTGCGAGTTGCCGAGCGCAAGAACCGAAGGGGTTCGCGTTTTTGTCTCTAAAAGCTGATACTGCGTCTGAAAATTGCTGTACGCGGCGCCCGCAAGGACGGGGCGCGGAGTGCGCGCGAGCGCGCCGATGCGTTCAAGCGAATAAAACTCACCCGTACCCCAAAGCACGGCAAAAGCGGGCGCAAAAAAAACTGATACCGGAAGCAGAAACAACAGAAGATTTTTTAGAAAAAGTTTCATATGATTTTAAAATTGAAAATAAATGAACGTCTCCGGGGCAAAATACCCGACGGCCAAAAACCATAGGGCGAAGGCGTAGTAGCAGGCCCATCGCACCGGGCGGCGGAAAAAAAGCTTCGGCAGGCGCGCTTCCGTAAAAATAAAATAATCTACGGCCAACAAAAACGCCGTGGAGACAAAAACGAGCAGCAGGTCCCGGCGTCCGATTCCAAGCGAATAAAAAGCGCAGTAGTTATTGCAGAACAAAAAAGAGAACGCGCTGCTCCCCCAGCCGAAAACCAGCGAACGCAGTATTTCAAACGCCTGCGCCGTGTCTTGCACCCTAAAAAATATGTTGGCGATGCCCACTAATCCAAACACAAACAACGATTGCAGCACGTGGTGTAGCTTCGGCGCTCTATCCAGCCGCAAGAGGCGTACCGCCCGGCCGCGAACATTGTGGGTAGCGAGACCCGCCACGATATATGCGCCGTATAAGAGCCCCATAATAACAAAAGACCACCCCGCCCCGTGCCACAAACCGGTAAGCATGAAGGTAAAAATAATGCACGCGTAGAACCACCACACCCCCCACTCCTTTTTTTTCCACTGAAGCGGGTAGTACACGTAATCGCGAAACCACGAGGAAAGAGAGATGTGCCAGCGCCGCCAAAATTCCGCAATTGACCGGGCAAAGTACGGCTGTCTAAAATTCTGCACCAGCTCGATGCCTAACATGCGCGCGGAGCCTATTGCTATGTCGGAGTATCCGGAGAAGTCCGCATATATCTGGACAGAAAAGGCAGCGACCCCTATAAGCACCGCGGATGCATCGAGTGAGGCGTGCTGCGCGTAGACAAAGTCAACCAACAACGCGAGGTTGTTGGCGATGGCTATTTTTTTAAACAACCCCCACGCCACAAGACGCAGGCCGGACACGACACGGCCGTAATCGAACGTTTGTACGGCATGCAACTGGGGCAGGAGATGCGCCGGCCGCTCAATAGGCCCCGCGACCAGCTGGGGAAAGAACATCACGTAGAGTGCGTAGATAAAATAACGTTTTTCTGCGGAATATCTGCCCTTATGCACCTCGATAATGTAAGCAAGACTTTGAAAGATGTGGAAAGAGAGTCCGAGCGGCAACAGGAGCGACAGCGCTTCGAGCGAATAATTCCAATGGAGCGCCTGCGCAAGCTGGGTTATGTTTTCGTTAAAAAAATTAAAATACTTGAAGACAAACAGCAGGCTGAGATTGGAGAGGATGGCCGAAATACAATATAGCCGGCGGACATGACCGGTAGCGCGCTCTATTGCATGGGCTAAAAAATAATCTATCGTAATAAGAAAGAGCAAGACAAGGATGTAGTACGGCACAAACGCCATGTAAAAATAGCAGCTCGCGGCAAGCAAAAGCCATGGCCTCCACCTCCCCGGAAGCGCCCAATACGAAAAGAAGACGAGCGGTAAAAAAATAAGGTAGCTTACGGAATTAAAAAGCATACAGGCTACAGCGGCGCGGCTTCGCCCGACGACACCAAAAGAGAACTGCCGGGGGGTACCGCGCCCGACACTGCCCGCAACACCGCCTGCGCGACGTCTTTCGGAGTCATTAACTTTTTACGTAGAGATTTTTCCCGCGCAAATTCGAAATACTTTTCCGGCAAATCCGCGTTAAGAGGCGTCTTCAGCAAATCCGGCGCAATCGCATATACCCCTATACCCTCCCGCGATAGCTCCTTGTGCAGCTCGCGCAGGAGCGCGCGCAAAGCGTGTTTTGCGACGGTATAGGCACCCATCCGGGCGCCTCCCCCGCCCTCTTCTATGGCGGAAGTAGTGATACCGATGAGGGCGCCACGGCGACGCTCTTTCATGTGCGGCGCGACCGATGAAAAAAGATTGAACGCGCCAAAAAAACCCGCTTCAAATTGCTCTTTAAACCCCTCCGCGGACATGGCGAGGACCGGCGTACGGGCAAGAGCGCCCACCGCGCTATGCACGCAGACGTCTATCGCCCCGTAGAGTATGCGTACTTCCTCGATTGCGCGTGCAACCGCTTCGGCGTCACATATGTCGCACCGTACAGACCGGTGCGCGCCGGAATATAATGTTTTAACAAATGACTCCGCCTCTTTCTCTGTTGTATGGAAATAAAGCGCCACGACGTCAAACCCCTCTGCGGCCAGTTGCGCGCATACTGCGCGGCCCACTCCCCCCATGCCGCCGGAAACAACCGCGGTTTTTCTCTTTTTTGGCATGTTTTCTATTGTAACAACCGCACCAGCGCCTGGCCCTCGACCAACACTTCTCCATCCGCCTTTGCCCGCAGCACGGTCGAGAGCGTCAACGTCCTAGTCGCCTCCGTTTTTTGAGTGACTACCCCTTCGACCGTCACGGTGGTACCTATCCCGATTGGTTTTTTAAATTGCAGTGTCTGCGAAAGATAGAGGCAGTACTTGCCCGGCAGGTGTACCCCCACAAGGCGCGAAAACAGCGTGCCCGCGATCATGCCGTGCGCGATGCATCCGCCGAAGGGCGTCGAAGCCGCGTACTCTCGGTTGATGTGCAGGGGGTTATAGTCGCCTGAAAGCGAAGCAAAAGCTCCTACCATATTTTTGGTTATATCAACGTCAAATTGCGCCGTATCCCCCTGCAAAATTTCCCCGAATGTTTTTTCAGAAATCATCTATAGAGCGGCACCTTTTGAGCGCACCAGCTGCACAACCTCGCCAAAATTTTTGACCGCCATGGCTTCGTCAAACGTAAACCGGACCGCGAACGCCTTTTCGATTTCTGTCACCAAAATAATCGCATTGAGCGAGTCCCATGCGGGGGTATTGTCAGGCGAGAGATCCTTGGTAACCTCGTCGGTTGAAACGTGGAGCACCGAAGAAAATATGTGTTTGAGAGCGTCCATGGCTACGAGGAAAGCACCAGTATAGATTTTCCTTTCCGGCTAGTCAATTTTTTGGCGACGGGGCCGAGCGCGAGCATATACCGACGCTCGTTCAACTTTACTCCAGTTTTCTTAAAACCCATAGCGGGAAGGAAGCCTTCAGCCGGTTTGTTTTTTGCGCTCGCAACAAAACAAGCGGTAATCGTGGAGACGCCACGTGTGCGCAGCCGGCCCAAAAGATGCTCAAAAAACGCCTGTTCGACGCCGCGTCCCATCACCCGGCAGCTCATCAAAAAAGTATCCAGTGAGGCTTCCTTTCCGCGCACCTCCATTATAGCAAGAAGAACGATGCCGTAGCCGCCAAATACGTCGGACACTTCGCCAGTGGCGACCAACACCCCTTTTTTTATCAGTGCGGCGATGTCGGCCTCGCTGTAGCGTTTGGTGGTCAGATTGTACTGGTTGGTTTTTTGCGTAAGCTGCGAAGCGCGCGCAATAGCAACACGATCCCCCTCGGCAACCTGTATCTTGATGCGGAGCTTTTTGATGTACTCCTCGACGCTTCCGGCGGTCTTCGCAACTTTTTTTCTGCGCGCCTCCTCCGCGTACATCTTTCCTTTCTTTTTGTCCTCTTCGGTAAAAGACATTTGATGAAACACGTTGAGTGCAAGCAGTTTTTGTACGTACTCCTCCGGCTCAACACTCCAGTCGGGCGTCAGCACTTCGGGGACCTCCTGTCGCATCCGTTCGCGCTCAAGCGGCGAGTCGTCGATGAACACCACGCTCTCGAGACCGATATTGAGTTCCTCCGCGAGGCTTTTAATGTTTGTGCTCTTGTCGTCCCAGTTCGCGCGGACAGCGGCAAAATGCTCTTCTTTTAAGACCATGTGTGGATTTTTTTCGAACACCTCCCTCACGTCGGCTTCGTTGTTCTTGCTGTTTATGGCCAAGATGACGCCGCACTCCCACAACGAGAGCAGTGCCCGCTGAAAGTGCTGGTACGCAACTCCGGGGTACTCCTTCCCGAGTGTAACGCCGAGCGGGCCCTCTTCGCCCACGACACCGCCCCACAGGGTATTGTCGAGATCGAGCACAATGCACTTCCGTGAAAGGCCTAAGCCCGCGCGCACGTACGCCATCCACTCCGCGCAAAGCGCGGCCAAAAACTCAGACGTAAAGGGCATGTCAAACGCGCACTGCCCCCGCGGGTCCCGCGCCTGCTCCTCGCCAATCCGGTGCATGACCTTGTTGGCGTCAAAAACGTGCAGAGCGGGGTTGGTCTGCGCGAGCCGCTTTATCTTGTGATTAAAATCCGACAGTGCGACAAACAACGGCTCTTCGGAAAAAAAGTGTCCGTACGCGCCGCGGTACGGCAGGGAAAAAAGGCCCACCACCGTATGCCCGCCCACCGCGCCTGCGTACGCATTAATGGCGGAAAGTGTGTCATCCCGATGCTCTGCGCTTAAAAACTCGGACTGATGGTGGGCACTCGCATCAAAAATAACAAATGATATGTCCGGTTTTGACCTATAGATAGGGCTGGTGCGGTCATTGAGTGCGATACCGTATTGTTTATAGGGGGCTTTGGTGATTACCGGATACAGCCCTTCGTTCAGACACATACCACCGAGGATGCGCTCAAGCACATCGTCGGTAAAATTGGTTATGAGGTTAATGGACACCGGGTGCAGCCGCGACCCTGCGCTTTTTGGCCGGTGCGTGTATGCGCTGATGTAAGAGAGTGGTTGCATGGTTAGCGCGCGTGCACAAGAGCGACCGCCGCGGCAATACGGGCGGTGTGCGTGATGCTCACGTGCACAAAATATTTTTTATTTCTCGCCGGGTGCACAAACACTACACTCGGGCGCGGACCGTTTTTTTCCACATAAAAATCAAGCGGGGAGAGCTTTCCGGGGAATGCTTTTATCACCGCCTCTTTGAGCGCAAAGCGGGAGGCAAGATACTGCGCGACCCCCCTCCCCGCAGGGATGCTCCGCATCTCTCTTGCGGTCAAAAAATACTCGGCGAACCTTTTTTTAAAGCGTATTTTCTTCATATCGCTTACCTCCACAACGTCCACACCGATGCCTGCAATTATATGCGATGTCATTTAGTTAACACAGCGGCATAGTTGAGCGCTACACCACTCTCCTCCAGCCTCCTCGCGTCTCTGGGAAAGATATTCTGTATATATTCTTTTTCGATTGTAAATCCGCTTTGCGCAATATGATCCCGGATCTCGCCGGCATTTTTGTATAAGTAAATATGATCAATAAATGCCGCCCATGCCACCGTAGTGAGAAACAGCCTGCCGCCTGGAACAAGGAGCTTGTGGAGTTTTTTTAAAATTTCGAGAGGATCTTCCACGTGCTCCAGAAATTCGCCGCACATAATCGCATTAAAGCTGCTGCTCCCAACGTAGTCATTAATATCTTCTTTTATCAACTTTGCACGAGGAGAGACTCCCTTAACCTCAAAAAACCTTTGTGCAAGGGCAATAGCGGTGTCGCTCAAATCAACCCCTACGCCGCTCCACCGATGTTTTCTTGACAGAAAATGCCCCAGGAACACCCCGGAACCGCACGGCGCTTCGAGACAGGTGCCTTCCGCAGGGGTTTTGGCGACAAATTCAGTAAGAAAAAAATTAAACATGCGGTGATGTGTTGCCCAAAAAATTTGCGTAAAGTACAGGCCGCGCAGGTATTTTACGCCTTCGATTCCATCCGTATTCTTTTTAAATACCTCCCGTTCTACTTCTTTAAAAGTCGAATACAGGTAGCGACCGCTCTTCTCCAAAGAAATCTGCAGCTTGAGAAATTCCATGTTTATCAGCGAAAGGTCCGAGAGCCATTTCGTATACTGACTCCAATCCGAACCTGACATTGCGAGTGCATCTGAACAGATTTCCTCGGCGAGCTGGTAGTTTACCGGAACGCGCTCATTTGCGGTAAACACATTTTTATAGAGCGGAGACGCGCTCTGCAGATGGAGACAGGTTTTATAAAAGACCGGAAAGTTCTTTTTTAAATCTTTTTGTAATGGAGTTTCCATTTACACCGTTTTTACACCATCTTTACATCGATAGTAACGCCCGAGGGCAGTGACAAGTTTGTCAGTGCCTCTATCACCTTCGGAGACGGGTCGAGGATGTCGATGACACGCTTGTGGATGCGCATCTCAAACTGCTCGCGCGCGTCTTTGTAGACGAAGGTAGAGCTGTTGACCGTATACTTTTTTATTTCGGTCGGCAGGGGTATCGGGCCCGCAACCTTGGCATCGTAGCGCAACGCCGTGTCGAGAATTTGCTTTACACTCGCGTCGAGCACTTTGTGCTCGTACGCGCGCACTTTAATACGAAGCCGTTGCGGTACAACAACCGCGGCCTTTTTAGCGCGAGGCTTTGCGGCAGGCTTTTTCTCTTTTGTTGTTGCTTTCGGCATTAGGCAATAATTTTTGTAACCACTCCTGCGCCGACCGTCTTGCCGCCCTCGCGGACCGCAAAGCGGGTCTGATTCTCAAGTGCGACCGGAGCAACCAACTTGACCTTAAAGGTCACGGTGTCGCCCGGCATGACCATCTCGGTGCCGGCGGCCAGCGTTACCTCGCCGGTCACGTCGGTCGTGCGGATGTAGAACTGCGGTTTGTAGCCGGAGAAGAACGGCGTGTGGCGGCCGCCCTCGTCTTTGGTCAAGACGTAGACCTCGCCCTCAAACTCGGTGTGCGGAGTCACCGACCCCGGCTTGGCGAGCACCTGGCCGCGGTGGATGTCGTCTTTGGCGGTACCGCGCAGGAGTATGCCCGCGTTGTCGCCCGCCTGGCCCTGGTCGAGCTGCTTGTTAAACATTTCAATGCCGGTGACAGTGGTCTTGGTGGTGGGCTGGAGACCGACGATTTCGATTTCCTCGCCTACTTTGACGATACCGCGCTCGATGCGACCGGTCACGACCGTGCCGCGGCCTTCGATCGAGAAGATGTCTTCCACCGGCATGAGGAAGGGTTTGTCTAGCTCGCGCTCCGGCATCGGGAGGTACGTGTCCAACGTGTTGGCGAGCTCAAGCACTTTCTTGGCCCACTCGTCGTCCAAAGACTTGGCTTCCAAGGCCTTGAGGCCCGAGCCGCGGATGACCGGAGAGTCAGTGTAGCCCTGCTTTTTGAGGAGGTCCTTTACTTCCTCTTCGACGAGGTCGATGAGGTCTTTGTCGTCTACCATGTCCACCTTGTTGAGGAAGACGATGATTTTGGGGACACCGACTTGGCGGGCAAGGAGGATGTGCTCGCGGGTCTGCGGCATCGCGCCGTCGGTCGCAGCGACCACGAGGATCGCACCGTCCATTTGGGCGGCACCGGTGATCATGTTTTTGATGTAGTCGGCGTGGCCCGGCGCGTCGATGTGCGCGTAGTGGCGGTTAGGAGTTTCGTACTCCGAGTGGTGGAGTGCGATAGTAATGCCGCGCGCCTTTTCCTCGGGCGCGTTGTCAATCTGGTCGACACCCTCGGCGCGCGCGCCATAGCCCTGGCCCTTGGCCATATCAAGCACATGGAGTATCGCCGCCGTGAGCGTCGTCTTGCCGTGGTCAACGTGGCCGATGGTGCCGACGTTCATGTGCGGCTTAGCGCGTTCAAATGTTGCCATAAATAATTGCTATAGGTTATTTCGAACTAATAATTACTATTTACCATACGCACCGACACAGAAAAGCACGCCACTGTGTATTGCGTACCACTATATATGAATGGGCAAATTCGTGCAACTACTTGCGCCCGGCAACTATTGTTGCTGCCACGTTGGGCGGCACGACTTCGTAGTGGTCAAACTCCATGGTGAAGCTAGCGCGGCCTTCGGTCATAGAGCGCAGGGCTGTGGTGTAGCCAAACATTTCTGACAGAGGAACTTTGGCTTTGACCGCGCGCGCGAGTCCCCTCTCTTCCATCCCTTCAATTTGTCCGCGTTTGGAATTTAGTGATCCGGTGATGTCGCCCATAAACTTCTCCGGAGTCACCACCTCGACTTTCATAATGGGCTCGAGCAGTACCGGGCGGGCAGAGCGGGCCGCTTCTTGGAAGCCCATCGACGCCGCGATTTTGAACGCGATTTCAGAGGAGTCGACGTCGTGGTAGGAGCCGTCGTAGAGCTCGACAGAAATGTCCACCATTTTAAAGCCGGCTACAATGCCTCGCTCCATCGCCTCGCGCACCCCCTTCTCAACAGGCCCAATAAACTCGTTGGGCACCACGCCGCCCTTGATGTTGTTGATGAATTCGAAGTGGTCCTCGCGGGTCACGTTCTTGGCCGGCTTTTTATCCGGGTTCACCGGCTCGAGCGGCTTGAGGCGCAGGCGCACATGGCCGTACTGGCCCTTGCCGCCCGTTTGTTTAATGTATTTGCCCTCGGCTTCGGCCATCTGCTGGATAGTCTCGCGGTAGGCCACCTGCGGCTTGCCGACGTTGGCCTCGACGCCGAACTCGCGCTTCATGCGGTCCACCAAAATTTCGAGGTGGAGTTCGCCCATGCCGGCGATAAGCGTCTCCATCGTTTCCGAGTCGGTGGACACTTTAAAGGTCGGGTCTTCATCCGCCAACTTCTTCATCGCCATGCCCATCTTTTCTTGGTCGGCTTTTGTTTTTGGTTCTATACGCAAACTGATGACCGGCTCGGGGAATTTAATCTGCTCGAGTTGTATGGGGTTTGCCTCATCGCACAGCGTGTGGCTGGTGCGCGTGTCTTTGAGCCCCACCGCGGCGGCAATTTCGCCGGCAAACACTTTTTTAACCTCCTCGCGCTCGTTGGCCTGCAAACGCACGATGCGGCCGAGGCGCTCTTTGGAGCCCGTGGTCGAGTTGTACAAATACGAGCCGGCCTCCACGGTGCCCGAGTAAACGCGGAAGAAGGTTAGCTGGCCCACAAACGGATCGGCCTGGAGTTTGAATGCGAGCGCGGTAAAGGGCTCCGAGTCGTCGGCGTGGCGCGTCACTTCCTCGCCCGTGTTGGGGTTGATGCCTTTAATCGGCGGCATGTCCAAAGGAGAGGGTAAAAGGTCAACCACTGCGTCCAGCACAAGCTGTACGCCCTTGTTTTTAAGCGCGGAGCCGGTGTACACGGGGAAGATTTTGTTGGCGATAACCGCTTTGCGCAAAGTCGATTTGAGCTCTTCCATGGTCGGCTCTTTGCCGTCGAGGTAAGAGGTCATAAGCGCGTCGTCATGCTCGACGATTTTTTCCACCAGTTCGGCGTGATATTTGGACGCATCCGCCTTGAGGTTCTCCGGGATTTCGTACTCGGCCACCACCGAGCCCATGTCTCCCTCAAATTTGTAGGCTTTCATCGTCAAAAGGTCTACGACGCCGTCGAAGTCGGCCTCCGCGCCGATGGGGAGCTGCATGCGCACGGCGTGCTTGGTCAGGCGGTCGAGGATAGAGGCGTACGACTTTTCAAAATTGGCACCCATGCGGTCCATTTTGTTTATAAAGCATACGCGCGGTACGGCGGCCTCGTCGGCGTAGCGCCAGTTGGTCTCGGACTGCGGCTCCACGCCGGCCACGCCGTCAAAAACGACGACCGCGCCGTCGAGCACGCGCATGGAGCGTTTGACCTCGACCGTAAAGTCGATGTGCCCGGGCGTGTCGATGATGTTGAAGCGGTACTTTTTGGCGAGGTCTTTTTTATCAGGCTCGTTGGTCTTGGTCCAAAAGCAGGTAATGGCCGCGGCGGTGATAGTGATGCCGCGCTCGCGCTCCTGCTCCATCCAGTCGGTGGTGGTCTCGCCCTCGTGCACCTCGCCGATTTTGTGCTGGGAGCCCGTGTAATACAAAACGCGCTCAGACGTGGTGGTCTTGCCCGCATCAATGTGCGCAATAATTCCAAAATTGCGGAGCTTCTCAAGCGGATAGTCTCGTGTAGGCATAAATAAAAAAATCCCTAGTTATTTATTTTTACCACGCAAAGTGGGCGAAGGCTTTGTTGGCCTCGGCCATGCGGAGTGTGTCTTCTTTCTTTTTTATCGCGGAGCCTTCGTTGTTGGCCGCGGACATGAGCTCGGTGGCGAGTTTCTGGGCCATCGGCTTGCCCTTGCCGCCGCGCGCGGCGTTGAGTATCCAGCGGAACGCGAGCGCCTGCTTGCGCTCGGGGCGCACCTCGCGGGGTACCTGATAGTTGGCACCGCCGACGCGGCGGGAGCGGATTTCCATCGCGGGGCCGACGTTACGGATAGCGGTCTCAAAAAGCTCCACCGGGTTTTCCACCTTTGCCTTCTCCTTAATTATTTCAAACGCGTCGTACACCACCTTGCGCGCGGTCGACTTTTTACCATCCCACATCACCGAGTTGATGAACTTTTCCACGCGGTGCGAGCCGTACTTGAGGTCGACACCCGGGACATTTCTATTTTTAACTGGCCGTCTCATTTTGAAATTTAATATTTAGTGCTTGTTTGTGATTTGCTATTTGCCTTTTGGTGCTTTCGCTCCGTAACGAGAGCGACTTACGCGGCGCTTCTCCAACCCGGCGGCATCGAGCTTGCCGCGCACAATCTGGTAGCGCACGTTGATGTCCTTGACGCGGCCGGCGCGCACAATCACGACCGAGTGCTCCTGCAGGTTGTGGCCCTCGCCCGGGATATAGGCCGTGATTTCTTGCCCGTTGGTCAGGCGCACGCGCGCGATTTTGCGGATGGCGGAGTTTGGTTTGCGGGGGGTCTTGGTGGTCACTTTGGTGCACACACCGCGCTTAAAGGGCGAGGGGTAAAAGACCGGCTTGTTTTTGAGCGTGTTGAAGCCGCGCCCGAGCGCCGGCGACTTGGTTTTGCGCTTGAGTTCCTTGCGCCCTTTGCGGATAAGTTGTGAGAGTCTGGCCATTTAATTAACTAGGACGACAAGTACGATACACGACAAGTACGATAAAAGCAAACCATCGTTCTAGTTGTTCTAGTCGTATTTATTGTACTTGTTTACAAAGAGACCCCTGTCAAAAGGGTAAAGAGTTTAAACAAAAAGACCGAAAAGAAGGGCGCCAAAAAGTAGAACACCATCAATATAAGGAGTGTGCCGGAGAGGATGCCGAGCCGCTCAAAGTTGAGCCGGAAGGTGTCGTACCCTCGCTCGAGCGAGGGCGAGACCATTGCCAGGAGGGTCGAGAGCACCTTAGAGCCGTCGAGCGGCGGCACGGGGATGAGGTTAAAGAGCGCCAACAGCATGTTGACATAGACGATGATGGCAAAGGCTGAAATGAGGTCGGGCCCCAGCTGAGCGCCCGCAAAGCGGATAAAAAGTCCAAAGATACCCGCGAGCAGGATGTTGGTGCCCGGGCCGGCAAAGGCCACAAGCCCTTCGGCATACTTGCCGCGCAAGTTGTAGGGGTTGTAGGGCACCGGCTTGGCGTAGCCGATGAGCATCGGCGAGTGTGTAATCAAAAGGAGCGCCGGCAAAACAATCGAGCCAATGGGGTCGATGTGGCTGATGGGGTTGAGCGTGAGCCGGCCCGCCAAGCGCGCGGTCGGGTCGCCCAGCCACTGTGCCATGTAGCCGTGCGCCACTTCGTGTAGAATTACGGAGAAAACAAGCACAATAAGCCCGAAGACGATATCGATTTGCATCTTACTAGCTTACAGCTTCTAGGGACTAGGGGCTAGTGATTGCATCTGCGCATAAAAAATGCTAGAACCTAGAAGCTAGTCCCTAGCACCTAATCCAATGGCAAAAACTTGTCCCATCACCAAAAAAACTTCAATCGTCGGCGGCGGCTACTCTAACCGCATCCGCGCGACCAAGTTCAACCCCACCGGCTCTGTACGCAAGCAGGTGAATTTACAAAAAAAGCGCATTTTTGTGCCGGAGCTCAACCGCACCATAACGCTGACCCTCTCCACCTCTGCAATCCGCACTATCGCAAAAAACGGCGCCTATAAAACCCTCAAAAAAGCCGGGGTGATTTAATTATTTGAAATAGCAAAACGCCCCGGCTATCCGGGACGCTTTCATCTTCTTGTCAATCTAGTGACCATTCCAACAAGCACGACGAGAGCGGATAGTGCGAGATACAGCACTACGGTCCTCATCGAGTCGGTCTGGCTATAGAGACCAATACCCCAGACGATGCAAAGAGCCACTACTGCTGCGCGCACAGGTTTCCCCTTTTCTGTTACTTCCTTCAGACCTTACCAAATTATTTTTAGTTTGCCCAGCTGGTGTATTTTTGGCGGATGCGGCTGATGTCGCTTTTGTCCAACAGCGCGTAGACCGCGGTCCAGTCCTCTGCAACCTGCGTCTGCGCCGCTTTAAGGTCTAGTCTTCCCGCACACATTTCTTCATATAAGTAGACTTCCACCACATCCTTTTCTTTAAATCCGGGTTTGGGCTCCGCCGCTTCGGGGAAGAGGTTCGCCGCCGAGTTGTCGCCGCCGAGCGCCAGAGGGACAAGGTGGTCGAGTTCGTACGCGCCGGTCGGCGGCGGGTACGCTACGCCGTATGCTGCAAACAATTGTTTGCGGAGCTTGGTGCTCACGCTGCGCACGCGCTTGGTATAGCCCGAGACGCAGATTTTTGCAGGCGTCGCAGCGGCAAACACCGAGCCCGGCGTGCACTCCCGGTCGGGCAGAGCGCCCGCAACCGCGCAACCGGTGGTCTTGCTCCGCGGCGCAAGCGCCGCGGGCGCGCCGGCAAGCAGGGCCGAGACGCGCGAAAGGCTCGAGCTTTGTTTGACGGCCTCTGTGCGCGCGGCCTCAACCGCAGCAGGGGTCTGCACTATGCCCTCTGCACTGCCATAAAAGTACGGGGCAAGTATGATGCTCCACACCCCCACACAAAAGAGCGCCAGCCCCATCACCAACAAAACTTCAACGCGTCTTAACCCTGGCATTTGCTATACTGTACCGCATGGAATACACCCCAAAAACTTTTACTCTGCCAACGCTCGACGGGATTTCTAAAGAGTCCGTCGACGCGCACCTGGGGCTCTATCAGGGCTACGTCAAAAACTTTAATGCCCTCTCGGCGCTGCTGCCCGAGTACGCCAAAGACTCGGCAAAGCATGCACATGCGCTCTCCGAACTCATCCGCCGCCGCTCGTTTGAGTTCGGCGGGATGCGGTTGCATGAACTTTATTTTACGCAGTTTGAGGGTGGTTCGACCCCGCTCACCACAGGCGGCGCACTTGAGCAAGCTCTTACAAAAGATTATATGAAAGCCGAACACGTGGTGCCGTACCTTAAAGAAATCGCCATGATGCGCGGCCCGGGCTGGGCGATACTCTACTGGGACCCCGCCGCAAAACAATTCCTTGCGGGCTTTAGCGGCGAGCAGCACCAGGGGCACTTTGTCGCGCTCCCCGTCATCCTTGCGCTCGACGTGTGGGAGCATGCATACCTCCTCGACCATGGTACCTCCGGCAAAGAAAAGTACGTCGACGCCTTTTTTAAAAATCTCAACTGGTCCGTGCTTGAGGAGCGCTTTGCCGGTATGCCCAAATAGCCCACGCGGTGAGCGGGATATATAACAGGACTGCAACCCACGCGGAGAACGCGGGCACGACTGCCGCCGCGAGCGGGAGCGATGCGGCGCCCCCGGCAATCCAAGTCATTGCGCGCAACAGTGTGTCTGCCGCGAGCGCGGGCAGGAGTGCCAAGGCCGGGTGCACCAGTGCAAGGAGTCCCGCCGCAAATCCCAACAGCATCGCGAGCGGCACAAACGGCAAGACTATGACGTTGACCGGCACCGACACAAACGACAGCACGCCGACGTAGTACAAAAGCGCAGGCAGTATGTAGAGCTGCACCGCTATGGTCGTGGCGGCGGCCGAGCGCACGGCTGCGGACAAGAGCCATTGCAGTCTTGACTCGACCAACGGCGCGAGCGTAATAAGGCCGAAGGTCGCCAAGACGCTGAGCACAAACCCGACGTCAAAGAGCGCGAGCGGGTTGTAGAGTAGCATCAACACCACCGCCGCGCCGAGACTGC
>Ga0209518_1002506_pt1 | contig 16992 bp, 20 predicted proteins | sample RifGroB1_FD_183993 | JGI IMG/M metagenome (GOLD analysis project Ga0209518, IMG submission 183993) | Groundwater microbial communities from Rifle, Colorado, USA - Groundwater B1 (SPAdes) (version 2) | ecosystem: Environmental > Aquatic > Deep subsurface > Groundwater | place: Rifle, Colorado...
AGATTGTCGTCTATGTTTTAATTCTCGTTTAAATTCCGTGTTAGCATAAATCTTAGGATACATCCGTTTTAGTTTTGCGGCAACTTTCTGGAATTCTACTTCAGATAATTCGGTATAATCTTTGTAGGCTTCTTCAGACTCTCCCCGCCATAAAACAGCACCCAAAATGTAATCTGCCGTTAAACCTCTATCTGGAACTATCCTTTGCAAAGATACTGTAATTTCTTTAGGCAATTTAAATTCTTTAGGTTTTAGACTTGGTCTTAAATACATATTCCATTGATAAAGAGCTTCATGGTGTGTTGATAAAAGTGGGGCTTGTCTAAAAACCATGTAACTTTGTTCGTGACCAGTTCTAACTATTAATCCGTCCAAAGAGTTGCATACTCCTCTCGCAGACATTCTCTCATGTGACTGAACCCTTAGAGCATTTTTTTCTCCAAGCTCATAATACAAACACTTTTCGCATATATAACATGGAACTTGTTTCATATTAAAAAAAATGTGGAGAGATATTTAAGGTTATGTATAATTTAATATATATTTGACGACAATCTCCAAACAGGGGTGGCTGGTCGGTGGCATCAAGGAGTATTTACTATCTGTTTTTTGATAATTTTCTGGTTCATAAATAATAAATTCCACCTATTACCTTCTATTACAATACCGCATTTGTCTACTGGTGTTAATTTTTATCCTGCAGACTTTCTAACAAGATTTTAAAGAAATTGATGATGTAAAAATGTGAGCTTAGAGATTGAGCTAATCTGGATCGTATGCTCTCAAAAAAACTTGAATAGAATTTCCTGAAAAACCAAGACGTAAAGATTCATATTCATCTAATAAAATAACTCCGCAAGCATTATCTGCCAGCTTACACCAGTTTCTCAAATTTAAGGAGATGCGACCATTCTGACAGAATGTCCCGGGCTTTTTTCTCAATGTCTCCTGGAGCCATTACTAGAGCGGGCATCTTCTGTGAATGAGCCTCTTTAAGTGCTTCTATAAGCTCGTCAGCTTTGAGTCTTTTCTTGTTTTTAGCGACAAGAAAATAGCTTTGCATGCCAAGAGGAGTGTTCAGAGAGACTTTTGCACGAATATCTTTCTTATTATCAGAGAGCAATTCAATCATTTCTATATTTTTTTTAATTAAAATCTCTTTTAGCTGAGTTAGAAATGGAGATGGGGGAACTTGCTGTTTTTGCACAGTAGGCGAAGAGAATGAAAGAGAGAGTTCTACTCTTTTAAGAGGTTCCTTTTTTTGAATTTGCTCCCGCTTTATTTTCTGCTGCGGAACAATTTCTTCAATAACATCTGCCGTATGTACATGAACTCTTGTATTTATTCCTTCAGTTTTTTCTTCTTTAATTGGAGAATGAGGAAGATTTTTGCTATTAAAATGTCTTTTTGCTTCTTCTTCAGTCAATGAAAAGTGCTTCCACAATAACACAGAATTAACCGAAAATGGGACGGCAAAATCTTTTATTGAGCGTATTGCGACACGTATAACTGGCTCAAGAGAGCTATCTTCCAGAACTTTCTCTTTTTGCAGGAGAGCAAGAGCTTCTTTTTCGCGCTGATTGAGATGAACTGCGAATTTTTCAAGCAGAGAATGCTGGTCAGGAAGATAATAAAGCGAAGAGCTGCCTATTTTCATATTGCTCATCCGTATTTTTCCTTCATTGTACAGTTCAGAGAGAAAAGCCGCAGTAAAAAGAGAGTTCGCGCGAATATCTCTAGCTATGTGGACAGGCAGACTCGGCCCATTAGACTTGATAAAAGATAATATCTGCTCTTTCGTTCTGTTTAAAGTGTACATATCTGCAGGCATATAGCTTTCAGCGCACCTCGTATTATAAATATTACGTCGTTTTGCTAAATGTGCACGCAGGTGACATATGTCACCATCTAAAACAATCTAGCAAAATCAAAGTAAACTTGCGCGGGGGTCTTGTTATCAAGACTCTTATGACTCCTGAAATGATTATATCTCATCCTAAACAAATCTAAATCTTCCTTACAATATTTCAATTCTCTTTTTATTGTCTGAAACAATCTCTCTATCTTCCCACAGGTTGTCGGGCTATGAACTGAAGACCTTATGTGGTGTATTCCTCGACGATTACACCACCTATCAAACTTAGAATGTTTACTCTTTACTCCATAAGCTGAACCATTATCAGATAATATTTGTCTTGGAGCACCATTTAATTTGATTAAGTCATCTAACAATTTAGTCACAACAGAAGTTGTGACCATATTAACTGCAAATAAACCTAAACTATATCTTGAATGATCATCTATAACTGAAATTAACCATTTATCTTTTACTTTCTGATCACTATGGTCTATCTGCCACATAGTGTTTGGATGTTCTCTTTCGAATCGAACATACTTATTTCTTTTCTTCTTTCTTTGAGATGGGCTTGTCAGATTATGTTTGTTTAATATTTTGTTTACAGACCAATGACTTACATCGACATAATCTGCAATCCTCTCTTGTCCCCATCCAGTTTTATTTCTAATCTTAACAATTTTTTCTTCCGTTGTTTGAGTTATTTTTGTATGAATTGTCTTCGGTCTTTTTGATTTATCGCACAAATCCCAGTTGCCTTCATTAAGTTTCTTATTCCATCTATAAAGCGTTCTTAGAGTTACCTTATAACCAAGTTGGGCTTGAATTATTTTTTTACATTGATTGTAGGAGTGATGTTTTACCCTTAGCTTGAAAAATTCTTTTCTGATATCCTCTTTTTTCATATAGTTTGCAGGAAATCATCAGCAAACTATTTTTCGGTTAGCTACTGACATATGTCAGTTGCTTCTACACCTTGCAGTTTAAGAATAAGCTTTAAATACACTCCTTATCATTAATTATAATGGCTATATTTGAGGTGATTAAAAAGTCTTGGAATGAATACAGGATTCATTTTAAGAACATTTCTTTAATAATGATTCTTCTTGCAGTTATACCTGCACTTATTTTAGGAGGAGTTATTTTAGCTGTCGCCTTCAATAATGGGCTCTGGAATAACGTAGTCTCGTATATGTCTTTAGAGGAATCAAAATCAACAAACAATTTTAATTTGGACTTGGAAGGGCAACAAGCTGAACTTAGCGAGAAAATATGGGATAGTTTTCGTCCAGTGGCTTTGACTGCACTGATATTGCTTGTTCCATATTGGCTTGTCAATGTTTTTGCTATTTTGTGCTTATTTGTCATAGCTTCACATTCAACCAGGCAAAAATTTAGAAATATTCTAAAAGAGTCTAAGAGCAGATATTGGAAGTTTGTCGGAACCTTTGTCTTATTTTTTGCAGTTTTTCTCCTGGCTCTAATATTATCAGTACTGATAATATCCATTTTGTCCAAAATAAGTATAGTTATAGGTATATTGTCTATTTTAATTATATTTTTGTTGATTATATGGGTTTCTATTAAATTTATTCTGACTCCATATTTTCTAGTCTATGAGAAGAGAAAAATACTTGATTCTTACAGTGCAAGCTGGAAGAGTGTTAGAGGTAAGTGGTGGTATATTTTTGCCTCTGTTTTGCTTTTTCTTCTTATTGGCTTAATAATAAAGATATTGGCCGAGCTTATCCTTCTTATTATAGGGATTCCTGTAACTAGTCTGTTTGCATTTGATACACTTAAAGAAATTTTATATTCTCCCGCATTCATAACGTGGACAATAACAAGGCAGGTTATTGAACATATAATTTCTTCAATAGTCATACTGCCACTCTTAATCTTTTTCTCTAAAAACTTGTATAAAGAAATAAAAAATAAATAGGAATCTATAGATTTAAAAAAGCTATTTATCTCTGACTTATCATGGGAAAGTATGGAGAATTTGAAGAAATAATAAATGAGCAGGGAGTGAAAGTCAGTGAAGGAGAAGCTGCTCCTGTGCGCGTCAAACTTCCCCGCGAAGGAGAAGTTTTAGGAATTATTATGCAGCGTCTTGGGGGAAACAGGATGGAAGTGCAGTGCACAGATGGTAAAATACGCAATTGTAGAGTGCCTGGGAGATTTAAGCGCAGTATGTGGCTCCGTCCAAAAGATGTTGTCTTGGTAAAACCATGGTCAGATGATGACAGCAAAGCGGATATCATATTTCACTATCATTCCTCGGCTATAAATCAGCTTAGAAAAAGAGGTCTGCTTAGTAACTTGCAGGAAGGTTTTTAGTCAGCGTAACCTTTAAAACCTCTTATCTATAAAATCTCTCATGAATGAACAATCTCTTGTCTTGATAAAGCCTGATGGAGTGCGCAGAGCTCTTGTAGGTAAGATAATCTCACGATTCGAAGAAGCGGGCTTAAAAATCTTGGCTATGAAGATGCTTGTTGCTGAAAAATTTCTTGCAGAGAACCATTATCAGCTAGATGAAACATGGGCTCAAAACGTATATGCTAAAACTAAAAATTCCTACGAAAAGGACGGAAAGAAATTCCCGTATAAGTCTGCCCTTGAATATGGCAGGACAATTCAGTCTTGGAATATGAAGTTTCTCTGCGAAGGCCCTGTAATCGCCCTGGTCATAGAAGGTCCTCATGCAATAGAAATTATTAGAAAAATGATAGGTTCAACAGAGCCCAGACAAGCACCCCCAGGCACAATTCGTGGAGATTTTGCTGCAATAGAGTCATATGCTGTTGCAGATTCAAAACGCCGGGTCTTGAGAAATCTTACGCATGCTTCAGATTCTCCTGAAAATGCAAGGCGCGAGATAGCTCTTTGGTTCAAGCCGGAAGAAATTCATTCCTATAAAAGCGCTCATGACATTTACCTTGAACACGTAGAAAATAGTAAGAATTAGACTGCGAAGTCTAGAATATTAGAGTTGACTACCAGCAACTTTTAAAACTCTTTACACTTGCTTTTTTTATGCCCCTATAGTTCAGCCCGGATAGAATGGCTCCTTGCGGAGGAGCTGACCGAGGTTCAAATCCTCGTAGGGGCGTTAATACTTTTAGTTGAGCTCTCCGAAGAAGCATTTATCTAAATTTCGGAAACAGAAAAATTTATAAGTAAGGAAATTCTTACTCTGTTATGGAAAATAAAATAATCAAAGTAACCGACAAAGGACAGATTTCTCTACCTGTATGAATGAGGAATTCTCTGAAAATTAAGCAGGGTGATGAGTTATTTATAACTAAAAATGAAGATACAATTGTAATAAAGTAAATTAAGAAAACCCCTCTTCTGCTAGGTTTAATTCTCTAGTAATCTTAACTTTTGCCTTACCTGCCTTAATTATCTTGGCATTTTGCCTCTTGCCACTTCCCACTCATCTCAACCAATAAGAACACGGTTTAATCGCTTCTCAGCCCCTTTTACACCTTTGTGCATACATAGTCGGTTCTGATAGTTTCTTCCTATTAACTTCTCTTAGATACCTTTTCCTTTCCTCTTGGCGCTTTTCCATTTTTTGTCTTTGTATACCCTAGAGTTAAACATGTAAGCTTTGCCTTGCAGGTCGGACGTGGGTTGCCTCGTTCCTAGGCGTTATGTTAGCAAAATTTTTACATTCTCCCCACATCTCTCAAGATAAATATTATTTCTTCTTAATATTGTCGGCAAAAAGAAAGACTAATGATATGGCTAGCCAAAATACAACTTTCAGCCAGCTTCTAGTCTGTATAGATTCTATAACTGCAACCCCGAAAAACAATGCAAATACTGTGAAGTTCATTCCCAATTTTAGTCTTGTCATACGAATCTTATTAAACAAAGTGTCAGCGCGCTGTCTTTGGGATCGAGTGCGCTGACCATGATAGTGAAGGTGAAAGTGATAAAAATAATGATAATTTGGCATTATTAAACCTTGCTATAGTCAAGGACTTTAATAATTGAACAGTTAGTCGTTGGCTATCAAGAGAAAGACTTATGTCTTTCACTATATATTTAGATTCTGAAAAAGATATATTCTACTTCATATTTTTTTATATATTCAGAGACATAATAAATTGAAAAGTTATGCCTTGACGACTTCAGAAACTATGTTTCTGACACCTGTCAAGAATTGGAAATTCTTGAAGTCAAGGGAAAGATTTATGTCTTTCATTATAATTGCTATTTAATAAATAAAAAAATGTCAAAAGTAAAGAACTTAGTTATTATTGCTTCACTAGTTTTAAGCTCCGGTTGTGGAACATTGGAAAGAACTTATAATGAAACAAAAATAGGGATAAAATCCTACACTGAAGAGATTAAAGACGGCGAGCAGAGAGGAATACCTCCATTAAGTATTGAAGAGCTAATATTTGTCAATCGCTATCTTAACTCTTCCCGCAATGAAAGAAGAAGATTGTCTGAAGAGGCAGAAATACCTTATGTAGAAAGCTCTCCTCCGCCTTTCCCAAGAATGCGCAGAATATACCATGAATTAAAGAAAAAGAACAAGCTTCCTTAGGATTATTTCTTTCCGGATAAAAACAAGCGCAATGCATCCATGACTTTTTTCTGCTCTAATGGTACAAACTTAAGAGCTCCGGCTTGATGATGTCCTCCGCCTTCAGCAAAAGTCTCCGGAACATTATTTTGTAAGTAAGCAAGAAAATCATGGACTGAAAATTTGGATTCTTCTGTTGCTCTTATGGTTATAGCGTCGCTAAGCAAACCTATAGTTACTACATTTTTCTCTCCTTTCTCTTGTAGGTTATCATGTATTAATCCTACCACCTTCCCAGGTTTTGGATAAGCTCCCCTTGAAAAAGAATCTTCTATTGATAGAACTTGTAGTACTGTCGCCCCTATTTTCTCACGTTTGACCGCTGACTGGGCTATAGTTATTCCCCTCTTCTCAAGCATCCTTATATGTGGGACTATAAGATTTACTAATGCCTTCTGTTTTTCAACTGGATCACCAAAAGTTACTTCTATGTACTCGCGAGCCTCCATAAAACGGAGTTTGGTGCTTATGAAATCTATTAAAGCTGCCAAGTCATACAAAAGCTCTTTGCTGTATCCTTTCTTCTCGGCTAGCTTAAGATAAGCGTTCATTGCATCAGGATTATTAATTCTGTCGGCAAATCCTGCTAGTGCTGGAATATATTCAGAAACTGCAGAAGACTCTGGATTAATGAATCGTGCAAGCTCACTGCATAGCATTCCTGCCGAGAATGTTCTTCCATCCTCCCCCACTAAGAATGGATTGATATGAGCTAAAACTTCAGGTGAAATTAAATCTTTCTCAAAATAATGATGGTCAACAACTATAAAGTCCATCCCATGAATCTTACCCTGTTTAATTCCCATTAAATCTTCCGCGCCGGAACCATTATCAACTATTACGACTAAGGGCATCTTGTTTGAGAACTTTGCGGCATCAGCCAGAGAATGTGCGGCGTCTTTTATTGAGTCCTCTATTTCATAAAAAGGTGCGGCGCAGGGAGCACGAGTATAAAACTCCCAGGGGGCTTTTCCTCCTCCATGTTGTTTAATGATTAAAGGCAATATTGCTCTTTCAAGAGAGTATCCTGCGCTGTATCCATCGCAGTCGTTGTGATGTCTGACAATTATTGGTCTGCTTTTTATTATTGCATATCTTATCTCTACAGCCGCTTTTATGAAAGAATCTCTTAATTTATCCAGAATTCCACTCTTAATTAAAAATTGCGGCGGAGTAATCTCTGCACTCTTTCTCTCTATAGATTCAATGCTTGATTTGACTCTCTTCGCCTCATCTCCTTGTAATTTTTGTATCTTATTAATCTCTCCTTCAAGGCTCCCCTGAAATTCTTTTATTCTTGCACTGGCTCTTATAACGTCCCCTTCATTTATCATAGGATAGGCGCGTACTCCTGGCCCTTCAAATCCTTTTAGAACAAGAGTTCCTGTGCCGTCGCCTACAGAAAATAAAGTAGGTCCGGAAGTTTGCATTACTCTGTCTACTACTCCCATGATAGAAACTGCCTTGCCATCGCTTTTTTTAAGGCTAATCGAATTAATTGAATTTTCCATAACAAAAATTATCTTTCTCTCAATGCGCTAATAAATCGCAAAGTTCATTTAAAAAGATTTGGGTTACTCTTCTTCGTCCTTTACGCCCTTCTCCGTGACAAAAAAAACAGTCTCGTTGTCAGGCAAATTTGGAGAATCAATAAGCTTGGCAACTCTACTTCCTTGTTTTCCGCGTCTAAGATACATTCTAAATGTGCTTGCATGTCCTAATATGTTGCCCCCGATTGGAGTAGTTGGATCCCCGAACATCATTCCCGGATTAGCCATTACTTGATTGGTCAAATAAACAGCAAGATTATGCTGTTCAGCCATCTTCATAAGATTATGCAAATATCTATTAAGTTTTTGCTGCCTGTCAGCAAGCTGTCCCCTTCCAGCAAACTCTGCCCTAAAATGAGCCGTTAAGGAATCTATAATAACTAGTCGAATGGGTTCACCTTCTTTAATCAGCTCATTTATTTTGTCTATTAAAAGAATCTGGTGGTCTGAATTAAATGCCCTTGCAACTAAAATATTCTTTAATACTTTTTCAGGATTTGCACCCATTCCTTCAGCAATCTGCCTTATTCTCTCTGGCCTGAAAGTGCCTTCTGTATCAATGACTACTGCTTTGCCGTTTGCACCCCCTTGTTCCTTAGGCAGTTGGGCATTCACAGCCAAAGTAAATCCTAATTGGCTCTTTCCGGAGCCAAAGGCGCCATATGCTTCAGTCAGAGCTTTAGTTTCTATACCTCTTCCTCCCAGAAGCCCATTTAAATTCTTTGAACCTGTTGTGATATATAAAACATCTTCTCTTTTTTTTGCAAATTCTATGCCATCGCTAAAGCCAAGTTTCATCATCCCTCTTGAGGCTTGAATTGCTTTTCTTGCTACAGCCTCCCCTACTCCTGCTAATTCAGATAAAGCTGAAGGAGACATAACTGCCAGCCCCATTAAATCATATATTCCTGCGGCTTCAAGCTTCGCTGCAATTCCAGGACCTATTCCCGGAATGTCAGTTAAAGTTGCATCTTTTTCGGTTTCCTCATCAACTTTATCCTTTTTTGAGGTTTTTTCATCATCGTTTTTTGCCATCTTTTATAAAAAAGCTCCGTCTTTATAAACATTATAGCAATCTAGAGGCTAGATTAACCTGGAAAGTCTTAAAATGAATATTGCGATAGCTAAACAAACTGCAATAAAAAGTATTTTTTCAACTCTCCCGCCTGTAAGCATATTCCCCCGCGCTACTCTCCCCTTAGGCCACCAAATCTGAATTCCTTCTATTGTTAAACTATCACTGAATAAATGAAGACCATAACCTATGAAAAAAGGAAGGACTAAAAAGGGGGAAAAAGCGGCAAAAATAAAGCTTACTAATAAGCAAAAAGTCAAGCTATGAAGCATCCCCCTGTGTTTGACAAACCATTGCATTGGCCTGAATATCCAGTATTTTCCAAGATAAGAGTGCATACTGTCAATATCTGGAAGCAAACTCGCTAATAATATAATTGGAATGAAAGATATCTTATGAGTCACATAAGGTAGCAAAATAACTCCTGCCAATGCTCCCAAAGCAAGATGTGTGCGCATCATCATGCCTCAAAAAATACAATCTTGAATTTAAAGATATGCCTCTCACAAAAAATCACAAACGCGAATTCATCTCATTCAGGATTTTCTCAGGCTCAACTTCCTGAATTAACTCTATAGTAAATTCAGTGGTATTGTAAAGAGAATTCGTGCGTATGTTTCCGGAAAAGATTTTCTCATCGCCTAAAAGAGAGTTCTTTTTTTCATTGAAAAGCTCAAGTGAAAAAACCTCCTCCTGATTAAGCCCTAGTTTTAGTATTTGCTCTCCAAATATGACACTCCTTAATGAGCCAGTTCCGTCATCAATGACTAAATTAAGCAATGCGCGGCGTTGTGGCTCTACTTTTCCATGCGCATTGCACTGCTGTTCAACAACTTTTTTTCCGCATTGAGGACAAACTTCAAAATATCTTGGCTCAAAAACCTGTACAATGAAAGCACGGGATTGAAGTTTCTGTCCTGGTTGCGCATCTTTTAGACTTTTCTCATGAAATACTGTTTCAGTCACAGCATTGACAAACTTCTCATTGCTGGATTTCAAATCTCCAAAAGCGGAAAGATGAAGCTCTCCATTTCTCATCATTGCATTTGAAATCTCTACGGAATCTCCTTGTTTAAACTCCTCTGCCTCAAGAAGAGAAATGTGGTGAGCATCCCAGAGAACAACGCGTATGTTTCCACTGTCATCTGCTAAAACAAAATTCGCTACCTTTCCCTCCCTCCCATTTTTAGAATATGACCTGACTGGAAAAAGGCGCACAATCTTTCCGCATACGTGCGCTCTCTTCATGGAAGGAAGCAATTCGGCTATTTTCAGTCTTTCTTTCTCAAGATTAACTCCTAATTCAGCTCCCACAATTTGAGCTGCCCCTTCCTTAGAAACCAATCCCGATAATTTGGCTCTTTTGGCTTCAACCTTTCTCTCTATATCATCAGAAGAAACTCCAGCAGATTGAGCAATTCTCTCGACAAGACGCGAATAACTATCCATTACTTTTTTATGTGCTTACCCTTTAAAAGAATTGCTATGATTGCTCATCAGAAGAAAAGTTATATTTTATTCTGCCTTCCTTTCCGGTAAAAACTTAATCCGTTCTCCAATATGTGAATTCTCCATAAAATGAATTTCCTGTAAAAATCCTTCACCCTGCCTAAAAAGGTTTATATATCTAAATATCTAGGTAAAATCATTAAAGGGATGAAAGGAGGTCACAAAATATGGCAAACTGGGGTGGATGGGTAGCACTCGTTGGAGGAATAATCGCAGGTATCGGTCAATGGTATCCTGATGCATTTTTACCTGTCATCGGAGGAATTATAGCTATCATTGGAGCTATTGGCGCACTTGCAGCCAAGTAAGGATAAGGCCTTCATTTATTTTTGTTTTAAATTATAATCTGCTCCTATAAGGTCAGGAGCTTTTTTATTATAGACATGACTTTAATATTGATATGGATAACTGCATTTCTTAGATGACAATAATAGGCAGTTATCTATAATTCTGTAAGATATATTGAATTTACCGGGAATTATTTCTGGACATGTCAAGAACGCTACACTAAAGTATAGGGTGTGCTTGAGTTCTTGAGCACTATCGAGAATCAAATATATCTCCCTGCTAAAGCGAGGAGGTTTTATGAATATCGGGATTCTCGAAGTCTAAAAATCAAACGTGAGTTTTATATACCTTATTTTCCACTCCAATATATGGCTACTGTAGTAATAATTGTCAAGATTATGCCTGATTCCCCGGAAGCGGATCTTTCTCTTATAAGCGATGAAGCACAGAAATCTCTCTCCCTGGAAGGGGCTAAAAACATCTCTTTTGAAGAAAGACCCATAGCGTTCGGTCTTAAGGCTCTTGTGATGAAAACAGACATGCCGGAAGAAAAAGGAACAGACATTGTAGAATCAAAGCTTTCAGCAATCCCCCATGTATCTTCAGTCACAATTGAAGATTACCGCAGAGCTTTAAAGTTACGGATACAAAGAATTCTCCATAATTATGCTCTTCTCATTTTATTATCTTGAATGATGGCATATCTTCCAAACTTCGGCTATATTTGAAATCTATGAATTTAAAGTTTCTTTCTCAATTTTACAAATGGCTTTAGAAATTATTTCGGAATAAAATATACTGTGCTTGTAATCAAAATGTTTAAATAGTTAAACATTATAATATATTATAATAGATATGGAAACTATAACAAAACAAACTAGGGAAGTTGGAACTTCGGCAGGAGTTTTATTACCTAGAAGCTGGTTAAACAAACAAGTAGTTGTAACTCTTTTCGAACCATCAAAAGAGAAAATTCTTCAAGATATTATAAGTTGCTTATTCGAGCATGATCTAAATGAAGAAGTAAGGGGCATTTATCTTTATGGTAGTTATGCAAGAGGAGATTTTAACTTTAATAGCGATATAGATATCTTGATTATCACACAAAATACAAATAAACTTGTCAATTATAATAATTATGAGATCCTCCTAGTCTCAGAAAGTTCTTTTTCAAAAAACTTACCGAATAACCTGAATTATCTAAGCCTTTTAAAAGAAATGAAAGTTATTTTAAATAAAGAATTAATTGAAAAATATAAAATCAAAAAGCACAATTTCAATATTAAAAAAAACCTCTCGGAGATTGCAGGAGTTTTTAAAATAAATCAAGATTCTATAAACATGTGCATAGATAATAATTTAAATCTCCCTGATGGGGTTGTTTATTCTGTTGTCTTGAGATTAAGAGAATTATATCTTATGAAGTGCCTTCTTTCTAAAAAGAGCTATTCTAAAAAAGATTTTTTAGAATCAATTGGAGATAAAGCTTATACAGCTTATCTTAGAATAAAAAGAAATGAGAAAGAATTAAATAATCTTTCTCCCAATGAATTAATAAACGCAATTGAATTGTCTAAAAAATGGTTAAAAGAATTAAAAAAGCAGAAAAAGGGATTGAAAGTTTAAAAAAGCAAATAGAAGAACATTTTGAAAAAATTGAAGTAGACATTAAAGAAAATAATACTGATAGAGGAAGATATCACTTTAAAGAAATAGATAAAAGCTTATTAGCAGCATTAGAAATTAAAATCAAGATTTTAGGAATAGAAGATGATAAATTGGTTCAATCATACAGAGAAAGATTAGAAAAATTAAGAAAAAGTCTGGATTCAGGTGAATTTGTGTAAATAAATTAATAGTTCTTCTAGAGAAGAATAATAACATTTTAAATTCTTTAGTTCTTAAAATCCTTATGAGCTTGTCAAGAACTCCTTACACGCTCCCAGCTTTAGTTCGGAGTTCTTGAAGTCATAGGAAAGACATACTATTTTGTTCAATTACAGAGACCTCAAGAACCTTGTGTTCTTGATGAATGCGTACAAAGTTAGCTACAACCTACGCAGTTCTCTATATCTAAAAACTCCCCCTTAAGCTACAATGCAGTCTTTTCCATAGAATAATATATAAACCTTTTTACTTTGCCTATAAAATGGCTCTCACTCCGGAACAAGTTGAGGAATTAAAATCTCAATTAAGGAAACAAGTGCAGAACTTGCCAGAAGAGCAAAAAAACGCAGCTCTTGGGCAGATTGAATCAATGTCTGCAGAATCCCTTGAAATTATGCTTCACCAGCAGCAGGAAAAGATGCCTTCAAGAAGAGAAAACCCCTCCAAGACTATCTTTCGGATGATTGTAGATAAAGACATTGAAACTATAACGGTTGGAGAAAATAAAGAATCTATTGCTGTTCTCGACATAAATCCCATCTCTAGAGGGCATTCTTTGATAATACCTAAGAAAGTAGTAATTGAAAAAGATAAAATGCCTCTTTCGGCTTTTTCTCTTGCAAAAAAACTCTCTCAACAGTTTAAATTAAAGCTTAAATGTTCATCTTCAGAAATCCGGATAGAAAAAAAATTCGGGGAGAATGTCGTCCATGTAATTCCGGTTTATGACAAGCCGGTTTCTCTTGAATCTCCAAGACAAAAATCATCCCAAGAAGAATTAAATGAAGTAGCTCGGCTTGTCAAGCCTAAAGAAAAGATAATTAGAATAAGGCAAAGAGTTCAGAAAGAAAAGAAAATTTTCCATTTCCCAAGAAGAATACCATAACTAATAAAATGTAAGCAATTAAAAAGGCTGGAACGAAAGGTATTCCTGTCTTTATAACTACTTTCTTTCCCGCCTTTCTTATCAGTTTTATATCATCAATACTTAGCCCGTGTACTCTTGCTAAAATAACCTTATTTCTGGCTTTTAAATTGCCAGTTAGCCAATCACCCTCCCGTAAATCTTTAGGATTTGTTAATTTGCGCATGCATATCTCATCTACCGCCTGCAAATAAGCATGCAGGAAAGGAACTAGAAAAATAAAAATGCTTCCTGCAATCCAAAGTATCCATGATTCTGCTGCAAAAATAAAAATTATGCTTAAGATACTTGTTAATATAAAAAGTTTCCTTACTTCCTTTAATACTTTTATCGCTTTCCTTTTTACTTTATTTCTTTCTGGATAAGCTAAAATCAAGCTATATCCTATAGTGTAAACTGCGCCTGCGAGAGCAAGAAGAAGTAAAAAGCCCAGCCCCCATATCACTAGGCTAAAAAAGTTTGTGTATGGCAGAGTCGCTCCTACCCCCATTAATAATTTAGCGTCTCCTCCTGCAAAAACTCTCCCATAATAAAATGCATGGGCAAGACCTATAAAGATGGCAAGACCTATAAGCCCTATAATAAAATAAGATAAATCATTATAAAAGCTTGCAAAAAATGCCCTGTAAGCAAGTGCTGAAGCTATCAGGGAAAAAGTAATCCAGTTTGCCACTTCGCGCATCTTTATGTCTTGTATAGTTGCAATTGCAACCCACGCCATGCCTATGCCGAAAAGAAAGTATTCTGGTTGCATGAATAAACTAAAAAGAGAATATTTATTAAGCTTCGTATCTCTTATCAGTTATGGGGGGTGATTCGACATTGCTTTTGCGACGCATAGTTTTTAGTCTTACAGTTCTTCTCCTTTTAGTGCTTTCTTATTTCCTTGTAAAGCCATTTCTTGTTGCTCTGGTCTCTGCTTTCATTCTGGCTTACATTGTGCATCCGCTCCATAAAAAAATATCCCATGCAACAGGTGAAAAAATAGCGGCTATTCTCTCCGTGATACTTGCTTTGGTAGTTATCTTAATACCTGTTGTCCTCATTACCGGAGAACTTACTAGGCAGGCATATCATGTTCTTGAAGAGCAGGATGTAGCTTCATTGTTTGACGATGTATCAAATCATCCTCTTTTGGAAAAACTGAATATAAATGTGGAGCAAGTCCGCCAGAGAGCAATTGCCTCGCTGATAAATGAATTTACCAGCTTCCTTGGTCAGATACCTGCTCTTCTTATTTCAATGTTGATTATTATATTTGGAATGTACTATATCTTGATAAATTGGGAAAAACTGGCTGTGGCATTAAAGAATTATCTTCCATTTGAGGAAAAAGATAAAGTCTCTTCTGAAATTGGGAAAACGAGCAGAAAATTGATGTATGGAATAGTCTTTGTGGCTTTGATAGAATTTGTAGTTGGCGTTATAGGATTTTATCTGGTTGGCGTAAAAGCATATATTCTTCTTCCCGCTCTGATTTTTCTCTTTGCATTTATTCCCGGTCTCGGACCTGTTCTTGTTTGGGGCCCTCTGGCAATATTTTACATTGCCCTTCAGGATTACCCTACTGGAATAGGAGTTATAATTGTAGGTTTAATAATAAGTCTTGTAATAGAGATATTGCTAAGAAATAAATTAGTAGGTTCAAGCACTGGCATAAATCCTCTTGTTATGCTTATCGGAATAATAGGTGGGATGACTATATTCGGTCTTTTTGGATTTATTATCGGACCTTTAATACTTGTATATACCTTAAAATTAATTCAGCAGACTGTTAGCCACGGCTAAGTCTTTACTGATGTGTTCCGTACTCTTGAGCTTCCGCCCCGTTTATACTTATTATATCGGGCTTTGGCTCTTTTATCGCTTTTACTTTTCCTTCTTTCAGGATATCCATAATCCATAAAATACTCTGGAAATTATATTTTATAAATCCACCGTCTTGTTATTGCTCAAACTGGATGCACTCGCTATGATAGTTTACAGTTTGAGGCTGAGAAGATTGTTCAAAAAATCTTCGAGATGCTCAAGGATTTTTGTTAAATCCTTGACACTTAAAAATCCCCCCATCTTGCTGTAATTGGGATTTTTATTCCACTAACTGCAGCTTAAGTTTGTGGTCTTTCTTCTTCAAACTTATTAATATCGCTATCAGCACAACCGCTATAAATCCTGCTGTGCTCGCAATTACATTAATAAGAAATTCCAAGCTTGCTGGTAAAGAATACAATGGTATCATATCATTGTACACTAGAAATGTGATTATGCCCCAAACAGCAAACAGCCCCATTATTATCCCAAATTTAGACTCTCTCCCCGCTAAAAACTTAATAACTATTCCGATAATAAGAAGGAAAGCTATAGCGATAATCCAATCAAGTATTGTTGAATTAGAATAAAACTCCAGATATCCCTGTATAAGCAAAGCATAGCTTATTATAAGTGACAATGCAACAGAAAGAATTATTGACACCCTTTTCTCATTATGAAATGCTTTTTCTGAAGCAAAAAAGATGATGACAAAAAATACTATAAATGCAAGCGCAAACCTTGTCCATTCATTATACAAAAGCTCTTGAGGCGACCACATCCCCCCAAATCCCCCGTAAGGTCCATAAGCAGATGCAAAATTAAACAAAAAGCTTATTGAGATAAATAAAAGCAGAAAAAGCTTTCGCATGTTGCCTCAAACACTCTGTAGTGCGATGGTTCTTCTTCCAAACCCGTGTACAGAAGCAATTAAAATAAGTCCTGTAACAAAGAGGACTAAGCCTAATATATTAAAGGCATTTATAAAACTGCCCGACAAAGCTTCAAACATGACCATCTGCACTCCAACGGCTGGCAATAATAACAAAACTCCTATAATCATGGTTAATATGCCTAGAAAGATAAATCTTGCTTTCATAGCGGAAAAGAATAACATTAAAAGTCCTATTACAATTATGATTGATTCCAATGCTGGAGACCTAAACACTTCTCCAAATCCTGGAATTCCCTGCATAAAATCAAACCATACTCCAATAGCTGCAAGAATTAAAAATGCGCCGAAAATATAATTAACAAGTCTATCGTACAATGGTAAATTACGAACGGGTCTTGGTGGCATATCTTATTCATATAACCTTTATTTATAAACCTTTCTGTCTGTAAAAAACAAAAACGCCTTCTTTCCGACGATAAAATACAATCGTGAATGAAAAATCCTCTCATTCGCTTCGCAGCAAGCTGTGGGGGGTATAAGACCCATTTGGAGCAATAAAAAAATAAGGGTGTATTGCATATCTTAGCTTATAG
>Ga0209518_1002507_pt1 | contig 16990 bp, 24 predicted proteins | sample RifGroB1_FD_183993 | JGI IMG/M metagenome (GOLD analysis project Ga0209518, IMG submission 183993) | Groundwater microbial communities from Rifle, Colorado, USA - Groundwater B1 (SPAdes) (version 2) | ecosystem: Environmental > Aquatic > Deep subsurface > Groundwater | place: Rifle, Colorado...
CGGGATGACGAATTCCTTCGTCGGCGCTGCCACCCACCGGAAGGTCGCCCGAAGGTTGACGGCAACGATCATCAGAATCGTCGAGAGGGTCAACCCGCCCGTGGCCGACAGGTACGAGGTCGCCAGGGAAGCGGGATCCGCGGGGTCCAGCGGAGCGATCGCTGGATTTGATCCTCCCGTCGGCGCTGCGGTCGTGGTCCGAGCGATCTGGAACTGCGAGGCATTGTCGGCTGGCGATGCCGACGAGCTCACAAGAAATTCGTAAATCTTCGGCCGGATTCCCGCGGCCGTCGCCATGTAGATCATCAACTGTGGATACGAGGCACTTCCGACCGCCGCACTTCCACCAATTCCATAGCTTCTTGCCATTGCGCTTTCCCCCTTTGGGTTAGTAGCCCACGATTTGCTTCTTGTGAAGAAACGCCAACGGCTGCTCTATCGAAAAAAATTGAAAAGGCCCGGCAAAGGAAGATTCTTCCTCGCCTCCCCAGACGCCCCAGGCGGGGCCGGTAGGGAGATAATACCCAACCATTATTTGGTCGAAAAAGTCAGTTCCACCAGCCGCATAATGTTCCAGTTGGCTCCTGTCGGCGACAGATGAAACCGTATTCACATTTGAAACATTCGCCGGGGTATAAAGGGTGTCGTCAACCCAAGTTTTATGTGTGGTCGTTGAATCCAAAGCTATCATTATCTTGTACCAAATATTGCTCGATGCGGCCTTTCCGATGTTGACCCACGACGGGGGAGAAACCAACGCCTTGAATTGACCGGCGGCGATCTGCACGGCTGTAATCGCATTTGTCCCTTCGTTGATGTTTATCTGTGCCTCGGAAGCGGAACCGGCTGAGGAAGATCGAAGCCTTGCCTGTATGAATACCCTCCACGATGAGGCGGCCGCAAATGTCTTCCAAGCATTTACAGTGCTTCCACCAGCGGCTGTCGCAACTGCTTTCGCGCCCTCATATTTCGTCGTGGATTCCACGTCAAAATAAACGTGTCCCGACCACCCATTTTGTCCGTTGAGATCCCCATTCGTGAGGGCGTTGAAATCCTCGAACAGGATGAAGGTATTCGGCCCGTTGCTCACGGCCGAGGCGCCGGCGTTCCCGTAGTACATATAAAAAGTCGTGTCGCCCGTGCCGATGGAGTCGAATTCTATCCAGATGGTCGCAAGCTGGTTCGGCGTGGCGCCGGAGACGTCCTCGATGTAGTAGTCGAGAAGTGTCGTGCCGTCTGCGGCCGTAAACCGGAGGTCCGAGAAATCAGCCTTGCACTTCCCGCCACAGTCGACATCTTCACCTGTGGCGCCGGCGCTCTCCCCTACTTTCAATTTCATCTGGTAGTTGGTGACAGCTCCGGAGGCCCTCGAAAGGGTGACGGGCTTGCGGTACAGCCATCCGGAGAGGAATGCCATGATTGAACTCCTTAATTTCCGAACACGACGAAAGTTCGATTTGCCGCTTGTGCGACGCCGACTGTGATCTTCAAAAGCCGGCACGGGCTGATATCCGGTAGCCGTAAAACCTTCTCGCCCGTGGTCGCCGCATAGGTAAAATCAATGAGCGCCGTCGCGCTGTAATTCGTGGCCATCGTCCCGAAGTTTGTCCCGTCCACGCTGCAAGAAAGCGCGATCGCCGCGGAGTCGATCGTCGGAACGTACAGGTACATCGTCTTTGGGACCCCTTGCCGAAGGGTGAAGGTGACGGTCGTGTTGTCGGTCACGACCCCGCCCGTGAGAGTTGCCGATTGCCGGTAAGTGTCGAAGCCAAAAGCCGAAGCCGCCAGCAGCGTCAAAGCCAAAACTGCGAGAACGATCTTCTTCATCACCTTCCCCCTCACAACGAAAATGGTGTTGATCGAAGGACGTTGCCGCCCGTCGTTTCACGAGCTTCCTTAAACTTCAGCTTTTCTCGCGTCTCGAGCGCAGCATCGGCCCACTTCTTCTTGTCGCCCTCCGGGATCCCGGAAACGTACATGGAGAGCTTGTTCAGGCAGGACATGAGAAGCGCTTCCTCCGCATTCTCGCTCCACCAATTCGTGTTCGGTATCGGCGTCCCGGTGGTAGAGGCCGTCAGCACGGGAAGGCGCCGGTAATAGCACCAATCGCGGGTGTATGCGGTGTCCAGCAGAACGTCGAACACCAGATCATCGGCTATCCTGGACACTCTGCAGGGGGTCCCCGTCTCCGTGGTGGAAATTTGCGTCGAGTACATTTCCACGGGAGAAGACCGGACCGTGATCGGGCAGCGAACACCATCCTTGATGAGAAGGAGGTAGATCATCTCGAGGTAATCCGACGGGAGTGCCAGCAAGGCGGCCGCTGCCGCGACATTCGCCGTTGTGGGGTGATACTCCATTGGACGGATCCTAAGATCGTCCTCCAGGTCCCTCTGGCCGAATCGGATGACCGTCGGCAGAACTTTGTCGATCGAGCTTTTATTCGACCAATCACAGATCGCTTGTGCCAGCTCCGCGTAATTCATGAATTACCTTCCTGTTTCTTCTATTTTTCCGCACCAGGAACACCACCAGGCGGTTCCAAGATGAGTGTGTTTCGAGTGCCAGCGGTGAATTCCTGTTCTGCAAAAAAACTTTCTCACTTTTTTCTCCCTTGCATGCCCCTTTTCGAAGCGGGAGGGGGATTGCTCCCCCTTCCCTTTTGCGTTTACTACTGTTGCGCCCAGGTTCCTTGTCGCAGCATAACTTTCCATGTGTTTGTGGCAGTCGCCACAACACAGACGATATCCCCCGTACTGGTCCCGCTGGCATTCGTGATGCCGTCTCCCGCAGTATCGGCCGCTCCCAGGAGGGCAATCGTATCGGTTCCCTGAACATCAACAATGATGTCGTGCGCAGAGCCAAAGTCCAGAACGCACCCATTCATCCCCGTTACCGCCGTTGGAAGCAAAACGGTGATGGCTTCATTTACCACGTTCAGGGAGTTGTACATCTGCGCTGCCGCGGGTCCCGACACGTTATCGAGAATCGTCACGGCAAAGGCGCTCTCGAGTAAATCGACTTTCGCTATGGTGTTGTCCTTGATGTCCGCGGAGACGATCACGGAGTCGGTCAAAGAGCCTTCCGTGACCGTCGCCTGTTTCGAGTCGATCTGCGTTTGCACATCGGAAGTGACCGTGCCGAGGTAATCGAATTCCGTGGTCGAAACCCCGCCCCCGCCGATTTTGCTTGCATCGATCGCCGCAGCGGAATTGATGTCCGCGTTGACGATGAGGTTGTCCGTAATCGCTCCCAGCGTGAACGTGACGCCCGTAGTCGCCGAAGCGACATAGTAGATTTTTCCCGCGCTGGTGGTGACGTACAAGGACGTGCCGACGATCGTAAGGGACGTGATCTTCCCTGTAACCTGACCGACCAGCGTGGTCGAGATGGTTGAATCGGCAACCGTCTGTTTGTAGATTTTGCCGGTTCCCGTTCCTATAAAATTATACGTCCCGTCTGTGGCGATCGCCGTGATATTGGCCGGCAAAGAACCGGCCGCCGTCACCGCGGAGAAGGCCGGCGCGGGGATGAGTGGTCCCGCAATCAGCGACAGCATCAGAGCAAGAATGAAAAGCGTTTTTCTCATCGAATTCCCCCTTCGAGGGTGGGGAGGGGCTGATCCCCCTCCCCGTCGGGTTGTTTGCCGCCTACGGGTCCATCGTGTAGAGCGCCGTCAGCTTGATCGTGCCGTCCGTCACGGCCGTCACGCCGGGAACGGTCTTGATCTTGAACTGGATCGTGTTTTCCGCGGTGTATTTGTACTGCGAGCTTCCGACCACCGTGGTCCGCACAATCGCTCCCGCGCTGGACCGGCCTGCAGTTCCACCGGAGATAAACCGGCCGCTGTCGGTTCCGTCTCCCAGGTCCCAGGTGACGTCGGCCTGGTCCGTGAGGGGAGGAACGTCGAGGATCAGTTCAAGGATGGTCGCACCGGCGGGGATCTTGACGAGATGAACGATATCCTCGTCAAGAAACGCCGCCAGCATGGTGTAAGAGCCGGAGATGGAGCACAGCCCGAGTCCGGCCCTGGGCTGGATGCCCCCTCCTGCTTTGGTCTGGTCACTGTAGAAAGGAGTGGTCATTTTTCATCGCCCCCTTAATGCGCGATCGCGTAGGTGTCAAGAGCCATGACACCGAAGTCCGCGCTGTTGTAAACGCTCTTCTTGATGCCGAAGATCGCGCCCGCCGCCACGCCGAGCTGGTTCCCGTAATCGAACAGCTCCTCTTTCCAGGAGTACCGGGCCTCGCCGGTGCCACTGCCGTTGCCGTGGGCGATGATGCCGGCCTGGGCGCCGAGGAACAGAGCCCGTGCGGCCGGGAGATTCACGGTGGAGCCGTAGTCGCTGAAGCGGACCACGTTCCGATGCACGTGAATGACGACGTTGTTGTAGACGCCGAGCGCGCCGGTAAAGATGGGGTTCTTCTGCCCCTGCGCCGACGCGGCGGCTTTCTGGATGTCGAGCCACTGCCCTGCGGCCGTGTTGGTCCGGAGGTCGGTGGCCTGGTACGGGTGGATCAGGAGGACGAAATGCTTCTCGCCGTTGACCATGATCGGCTGGATCATCGGGTCGACGGTCTGGGCCCGCTCCGTCAGCACGTCGATCTCACTCAGCGTGAGGATATCGGCCGTGGTGATGGTGGCCTTCGTCAGCCCGTTCGCGTACCGGATGTGTGCCGCGTCCGGCGCGGAAAGCGCATTGCCGGCGAACGCCGTGAAGCCGACCGGCAGGGTGTACGTGGTGTCCACACCCCGTGCGCCGGACAGGTAGACGAACACCAGCTCGTCGTACCGCTCCGCCCACCAGGTCGAGAGAGCGCCACGGCCGCGTGCCCGCATGTTGTACGGCACGCGCTGTTCGGACGCCTTGCCCTTCGACCGGACCGCATGACGCAGCTGGTCGATAAGGACGGCATCGTCGTAGTACGTCAGGGACTCTTCGTTGCCTTCGAGCGTGGCATCTCCCGTGATGCCCGCACCCCGGAGCTTCATCTCCAAGCCGACCGTCACTTTGTCGCCCGCGTTCTTCTCCAGCTCCGTTTTGCGTACGATGACGTTCTCGGGCCCGGTGCCCGTGAACTTGTTCCAGTACATCTTCTTTTCCGCCTCGAAGGCCAGCGATGTCGACCACCGCTTGACTGCGAGAGCATGGTTTACTCCAAACTCCGTCTGGGCCATGGTTCGTTACCTCTCGTTTTTTTATTCCCCGTTCAGCCAGGCTTCTCGCTGTTCGGGGGTGAGTTTTTCGTATTCCGCTTCGGTGTTAACTTTCATCTTCCCGTCCGGAACTGTGCCGGGAATGGTGGTGAGCGACTTCGCCGGCTCTGTGATCTTGAATTTTTCCATCAGACTCTTCGTGACCTTTTCCGTTATCTCCGCCTCGATCGCAGTGCGGAGCTTCGTCGCGTCTGGTGCATCCACCAGCTTCGAAAGGATCTTGAAGAGTTTCGGAGCGTCCTTGCCGGAAGCGCCGATGATATTCAGCACGGAGTCCTCGGAAATGCCGTTGTTCAACAGCAGTTCCTCCATGAGCGGAGCTTTGTCGAGGAAATCAGGCACTTCAAGGTCGATACTGTGCTTGATGTCCCGACGGTCGAGCTCCGCCCGCAGTTCGGCGATCTGCTGTGTGAGGCTCGCCACGGCGCCGTCCGCGTCTCCCTCGAGCATCAGCTCCTCGGGGGACTTGACGACTTCCGCTTTCGTCCGCTCCAACGCTTCGAGGCGTTCCCTCAACTGACGGTTGCGGGCTCTTTCCTCATGCAGCGCGGCCAGCGGTACGGTCCGATCGTCTTTCTTCTCCGGAGTAACTACCGGGGGGGGCGTTACTTTCCCCGGATCGGCTTCGCCCTCTTTCACCGGAGTAACGACGGGTGTGACCACCACAGGTGGCACCACGGAAGGAACAACGGGCGTCACGGCCGGATCCGGAGTTACCACCGGAGGAGTGACGTCTTCGCCTGTCAGTTCCGCCTCTGTGAAAATCTGCTCGACCACTTCTCCAGCCATGAATCCCTCCCTTTTTACGCCTTGGTAGGCGATCCCGGGGTGACGCCCCCGGTCGGCGGTTTTGGAGCTTTCACGAATTCAGCGGCCTTTTCTGCCGTGGTGTCCTTAATCACCGTAATGCCACCCCACGTCTCCCCGGCCATGATCTTCTTCAGGACTTCATCCGCGGTAATGCCTGGCTGCGGTGGCCCCATCGGCTTCGGTTCTTCCTTCGCCGGCGCGGCGGCTGGTGTAACGTTCCCGGCTGCCTCGTTGAAGAGCTTCTGTTGCGTAAGGCGGTCCTGCTTCTCCTCCGCAGCCTTCAGCTTTTCGAGGATCTTCTCTTTGTTCGGCAGATCGGACGCCTCGAAGGACGCCTGGAGCACCGGCAGCGCGATATCCGGCGTCATGCGGGTGGCAAATTCCATCATTGTACGGCTGACCCAATTCCTGGTCGTCTCAGTCTCGGCGTGCTCAGAGACCACGATGTCATAGCGTCCTTGCGTGACGACGTTTACTCCATCCTTGTTGAACGTGACCCACTTGTCGGAGCCGGTGGTATCCTCCGTGATCCGGATTACCTTCTCGTACGTCCATAGCCGGCGCATCTCCGCCAGCATAAGCTCTCCCATCCGGTGCTTCATCAGCCGGAGGTTATCGAAGGGCTCTGTGTTGATCGTCGCTCCCTGTCGCTGCCGTGCCTCAATCGCCACCCCGGAGCGAGCGTTCGTCTGCTGACCCATCTGCTCTTCGACGGCGCCAGATATCTCCTGAAGCTCCCGCTTCGCCTCCTGCATGATCTTGAAGTGCTCCGCGGCGACGACCGAATCTTGAGAAAACTGGAATTTCTTATACTGCAAGGCGCCGGCGTTCAGTTGGATCCACGCATCCGGGCGGCTGATCTGTTCCTTCGAATCTTGTGGATTCGTTATGGATCCAGTCTCCCAAAAGACGCGGCGGGTGGAAAGGATGTGCGAAAACTGGCTCCGGTTCTTGTTGATCTCCCGCTGCGGGTCCTTCATGTTTTCGACCATGCCGTAAGGTTTCCCGTCGTCGTCCATGTAGCAAATGAACGGGATAAGCGGGTAATAGTTGTGGCCCGACTGGATCTTGCTTTCCGACTCAAGGATTGTGTCGCACGTGAAGATCACGCTGTAAATTCGGTCGACCAGTCGTTGAATTACCTTGTAGACGTTTGGATCGGACACCAGTGACGTGTTGAGTGCCAGCGATTCCTTCGTCGTTTCCTTAACGGAACCGTCACGATATCTCAGGAAAACCGACGGCTCGCATTTCTTGAAGTACATCTGTATAACCAGCACGCGGGCGCGCGCGGAGTCGACCCAGCCGACGTTGCTCTTGTACTGATCTCCTTTGACGTTGATATGGGGAGTCTTCTGGCGCTGTTCGTCGTACTGCGTCTGCAGCTCGTTGGCTTTTTCAGGCCAGGTGGCTTTCGCCACATCGAGGTCGAGCCAGCGGTCGATGTACATATAACGGGAGTCGTCAAGTAGCATGTGTCGGGCGTGCGGATCCCATCCGACATTTCGCCAGTCGGCGTACCGTATCTGAACTTCCTCCGCCGTGGGATCCTGATTCTCTCCGATCTCGATCCAACCGATCCCGCCGCCGAGACCGTCAAAAAACACGTCGGAGACGAGATGGTCAGCCTGGTTCTGGTCTTGGATGTACTTGAAGCCGGCCGTTATCGCGTCCGCCGTCGGGCCGTCAGTTGCGCCTCGAGGCTTCGCGTCGATATCCGTACGGGACCGGATCTCGATCCCCTTCTGCAAGTCGATCGTTGGTTTGATCCGGTTGATGGAAAGGACGGGGCGCTTCTCTTTTTCGAGGGTGTCGATGTCTTCCTGCCGCCACTGCCTCTTGCCGCCGTGGTAGAAACCGAAGCTCTCCTTCGCCGTCTCCCGCCAATCGCCGAGGCATTCACATGATTCCTGGTACCACTTCTTGTATTTCGCGGTCGAGGCACCGGCTGGCTTCGCGGCCCCGTTGTTGACGTCCTGCGTGGAAGGCAGCTCTTCGCCGGCGTAAGCGGCTACACGCTCATCCATGAATTCTTTTGCTCCTTCCGGATTCCGTAGCGCTCCTTCTTCCGCATCTGCTCATCCTCGACACTCCCGAAGATATAGTCCTTGAGCACGTCCGAGTACAGGTAGGCGAGGATGTTGGAGATATCGTCGTGCCAGAAAGGGAACTTCTCGAATTCGGTCTTCAGCCGTTCGATGTACTCCAGCGGGATATCCGTGCAGTAGTGGATCTTCCCGTTATTGAGCGGCCATTCCAGCGCGGCGCCTATGAATTTCTTCTTGTTCCGTCCCGCCGGTCTCAGTAGGATCCCGTTCCCGCCCTTCTCGAATGTTACCCAGCGGCCGGAGGCGCGTAGCGCGGCTTGGACGTGGACATGCGTGGTGGAGATACCGACCTTCTCGATTCCCAGGCGCATGACAATACCGGATTGCAGGTACATCCGGACGATCTGCTCGATCGCTTCCGATTCGCTGGCCGGCGATACCCACAACTTCTCGATGAACACCCGACTCTGGCCGATATCGTCGGAAAACGGCTCCACATTGAACAATCCTACCGTCCACGGGTCTCCGCCGGTCTTCCTCAGCGCGCTTTCCTGATCGCCCGCTTGGTCGACCAGCATGAAGCGGTACAAACCCTTCGGCATGAACTTCCGCTCGATCGGCATCAGGAAGGCTGAATTCAGTTTCCGGTCCGCTTCCGGCGTGGGGTTACAAAGCTGCTGGGCGTTGAAATCCCGGTCCCCCATCAGGTCGTTCAGGCGTTTTTGTGAGATAGAGACCGTTTTCCCCTGCGCCGTCCCGTCGTCGGTAGCCGGCTTGATCCGGGCGAGATACTTTGGCCGACCCTCCCCGTCCTGCTTCCCGCGGACGTATACCAGCGGGTCGTTGTGGTGATAGAAAGTACCGATCACCCGATGATGCCCGCCGTCTTTCCCAAGGTTCTGGCTCGAGTCGTATTTGTCCTTGACCTTCTCCATCATTTCAGGGGAATCGGCCAAGTCCTTTGTGGTGATGTCGTCGTAGATTCGGCGCTCATAGTGCCGGCCGGTCGGCATTCCTTCGATCAGCCCCCACGCGGCGACCGTAGCGTCCGGTCGCGTGGTAGCGCGCTTCAGGATGATCCCTTCGTCCAGGGACCAGCGCGGAGCCTCCTTCTCACAGTCCTTCCAAATAACGTCCGGGAATAGCGCCTGGAGAAACTTGTCGGTCTCGAATATGGTCTTGATGCTGGACAGGAAGGCTTTCGCCAGCTCGCGCTTTGCGGAGAAGATGCCGGTAGAGTGGTCCGGATTGCGTAGGGTGTACTGGATCGTCTCCGCGACTGTGATGATGGTACTCTTGAAATGCTCTCTCGCCCAAACGTCCAGCGTGAAGTCCTGCGGGCCGTCCTCGATCTCACGACACGCCATCACGGTAAAGGGGCTATTCGTGCGGTCTTTCCCAATGGGATCCGACCACGGCTTCAAGATGAAATAGACGATAAACCACAGATCATTCAGCACCAGGTAGCGGTACGCCGCATATTCGTCGAGATTGCCGTCCGCGATGTCCTGGGAGATTTTCAGGTAATTGTGCTTGTATTGCAGCTCAAACGGCTCATCAAACCCGATCTTCGGGTGCGGCGTGAAGTCGATGCCGTTGATCTTTATCACTACATCAACCCCATTCCCATGGTCCGCTTCTTCCGCGGCTTCTTCCCGGTAGGCTTCCAGCCATGCTCTATCCCTCGCAGCAGCCGCATCTGGGCTTGTGCCTTCTGAAGCGAAGTGTTGCTCGAGTGCATACCGCTGGGGCCCTTAACCCCGAACCCTTCGCCGGTTTTCTTCAGTTCGTAAGGCATCGCTCAGTCCTCCGGAACGTCGATCCAGATTATTTTCCCCGTCGCCGGGTCCCGCTTCGGGACTCTCTTCGTGCCCTTCGGTTTCGGCGGCGGCGGCGGTAATTTCGGCTCCGTCCCAACGGCATCAAGTATCCGGTTCCGAGCTCTGATTTTGTCGAGTATCGAAAGCTCCGCCACGAATCCTCCTCAGGCGTGATGCTCATGCGGTTGGCCCCACAGCGGCAGCCACACGCAATGAGGCTCGCCGGTGCAGGTTTCAGCCCGCCAGAATCCGTCGCTGATTTTCGTAAGAGACAGCAGGGGTGGGAAACCATCGTGCTCCAGCCGGTGCACGGCATGAAGCGCCAGAGCCTCCTCGAAGGTCAGTTCCGTGTCCGCATTCCGCGCCACCAATTCTCCGATTCAAACATTGCGCCAGTTAAGCGAGACGGTAGAGACAAAAACCGTGCCCGTCAAGAAGAAAATTTATATTGACGAAGCTGCGGAAATTCCGGTATTGTCTCGTTGCCCACATATGGGTATACCCATATAACAGAGAGGAGAACACACTCAATGCTCCCTGAGCCGCTTCCATCGCTGGCCTTGCCGCGCCTACACTGTAAGCGATGCGGCGGGAAATGGATACCCCGGAAAGACAAAAACCTGCCCAAAAAGTGTCCGAAATGCTCCAGTCCGTACTGGCACAAGGCCCGGAGGCGAAATGCGGCATAACGCAGTGCTGTGTTTGGCTGACCGGAGAAAGGAGGCTGACCGTGGCGCGGAAGAACAAGCCCAGGCAGCTCGATCGGCCGCAGGACGAAAGGGAATGCAGCCGGCCATACTGCAAAAACGGCCGCAGGAAGGGCGGGCGGTATTGCGTCGAGTGCCACGCTGAAGATATGGCGCGGCGGCGGCGGGAAGGAACGGTGGCGGCATGAGCAAGATCATAGCGGTCGAAGTGCACTTTGTGGATGGAACGAGTCAGAGGTACACCACGGCGGCCGCAGGGACCACGTATCTGTGTATTCTTGAAAAGCTGAAGAGGAGAATAGGATGACGATCCACGACATCGTGAAAGCGTGGCTGGCTGAGCACGGCTACGACGGCCTGTACAACGAGGACGCGGACTGTGGCTGTCGGGTCGACGACCTGATGCCGTGCGGCGAGCCCGGGATCCGCTGCCGGGCCGGTCATGTGGTGCCTTGCGATCCCGACACGTGCGAAGTGGGTGGAGAGTGCCCGTGGCACATCGGGGAGAAGGACTGTACCGAAAAAGGTACACCACCGCCTGTAGTGGTCAAAAAGGAGGAGGAGATATTATGATGAAAGTTGTTTTTACCACCACGCTCACTTCCATCCGCGCCAAAAACCCGTGCGAATCAGGCTGGAAGAAACTACTCGCGAGTCTCGGCAAGAAAAAAGCCGATGATAAGCCGCTGAACCTGCTGACAATCCTTGAATCCAACGGCCCACAGGACATGCTTTGGTCATTACAATGTGTCGATCATCCTGAATTAGATAAAATAGCCCGCCTGATGGCAGTAGATTTCGCGGAGGAAGTGCTGCCGATCTTCGAGAAGAAATACCCGAAGGATGACCGGCCACGTAATGCCATAAAGGCGGCCCGGGATTTCGCCAACGGCAAGATAACCGACAAGGAGAGGGCCGCCGCCGGGGACGCCGCCTGGGCCGTCGCCAGGGCCGCCGCCGGGGCCGCCGCCAGGGCCGCCGCCAGGGCCGCCGCCAGGGACGTCGCCTGGGCCGTCGCCTGGGCCGCCGCCGGGGCCGCCGCCAGGGCCGCCGCCAGGGCCGCCGCCAGGGACGTCGCCTGGGCCGCCGCCGGGGCCGCCGCCAGGGCCGCCCAAGCGGAGATTATCCGAAAATATCTGAAGGAAGGGGAAACGCCATGACGGAAAGTGGATACGACGCGCTCCGGTACATGGAGGAGGGGAAATTCGTACGGCCGATGGACGTCGGGGCGTACGACGCGTCTCATCACTCCCAGACGATGAAGAGGTTGTGCGAAAAAGGGCTGCTGTTCAGAAAACCGTGGGGCGGGCATATCCGCAACATCTACCGCTACCGGCTCCCCGGCGCCGGCGCGCTGGCGATCGGCAATGAGTTCCGTAGGCGGAAAAACGTGGGGAGGAGAAACCGATGAGCGGGCTCGAGATGAAGTATTTCGTATTAAAACCAAAAGGACCGGGCCGGGAGATGTGGGGTCGACGGCGGGAAGGGGGAACAGACCACATGATGCTGCAATCGTTCGAGTTCGGCTTCCGCCGGCTCTGCGCCGCGTTCGGTACGTCGTTCAACGAGGCCCGCTGCCGGGTCTACTACGAGAAGATCGGAAAACAGCTGGAAGACGAGAACCGCTGGACCCGGATGGTGTCACAATGGCTCGACTCCGGGACGGCTTTCCCCAAGATCAGCGACCTGACCGGAATGCCGGTGTTCACGCACCGGGAGGAGGGGCCCCCACTCGATCCAGTGGAGAGCTTCATCCGGTCGGATTGCCCCGTCGTGGAGTGCAACGCCGGTTACATCCACGTCGGCATTACTCGATCTGGAGCGATCGCGCCGCTCCTGCAGGAAAACGGGGAGCTTATGGACGGGTTCTTTGAACGGGAGGTATCGTTCCGGTGTTCCACGTGCAACAGGGTCGCGCCGTGCGGGATCCCGGACTGGCACGGCGACGTGACCCGGCGATCCCAGGCCGACCTGGCGGACCGCTCGCTGAAACGCCGGGAGATGGCGCTCGAAGTCAAGGCGGGGAAGCCGCGGACGATCCTACCGGGGGTGGAGGTATGAAAAAAAGCGCGGTCATGGACCCAAAGAGAATGTACCGCCTCGCCCTGCGCAGGAGATGGTGCGACGGCGCAACCTGTTGCTTTATAATGCTGAATCCATCGACGGCGGATGAGGATTTAGACGACCCAACCATCCGGCGCTGCATCAACTTCGCTCGATCATGGGGCTACAGCGGCTTGATGGTCCTGAATATCTTCGCGCTACGGGCCACCGACCCGAAGGAACTGAGCCGGGCGTACAATCCGGTAGGTATCTTCAATGATTCCGCTATATTCGAGCATACACGGGCCGAGTCCTGTGACCTGATTGTGGCGGCGTGGGGCGCGCATCGCGTCAAGGGACACTGGAATCGCGGCGAACAGGTGGTCGGACTGATCGGTAGACCCTTGTATTGCCTGGGGAAAACAAAGGCCGGACACCCACGACACCCGCTGTACGTCTCCGCGGACACACAACCAATTCTCTACAGGGAAGCGGTCTGATGCCACGCGCGCGATTCGTCCACCCGGAAATGCTCACCGACGCGGATTTCGCCGAGCTCAGCCCCTACAACCGGCTGTTCTTCATCTACATGCTCACGGTCGCGGACGATGCCGGGAACTTCCCCGATGACGTCAGGGAATTGAGGGCCCAAACCTTCCCACACAACGACGAGGTTTCTGTCACCGATATCGTCGAATTTCTGGCCAATGCCACCGAACGTACAATGTACGTACCCTATACGTTAGGTGTACGTACATGGTACCACATAAGAAACTTCCATAAGTACCAGCACCCCGAACGATCCGTCGCGCCGAAGCACCCGCTGTACCCGGGCCAAAAATATACGTTTTCGTACCGAGAGAAAGGGAAGTGGCACCGCAGAACCGTCACGGCGGATGAATGGAATATGGAGGCGTACACTGAACGTACAGCGAGTGTACACTTTAAGGTAGGTAAGGTAGGTAGTCAAAACCTACACCTAAACCTACCCAACAACCAACCCAACACGCCGTCGGATCCTGGGTCGCTCCCGTCTACGACGGGCTCCCCAGGACCACCGGCTTCACCCGCACGAAAACCAACCCCGCTCAACTTCGAGATACCACGACACTTCGACGCGATGCAAGACGCACTTCGACTCGGCATCAATCTCAACGCAATCGAAAATCTCGAAATACTCGAGGAAGAAGTCCGGCTCGTCAGATCCGGAGGTCAATCCAAGCACCAGTGGGCGAAAAAAAAACCGCAACCATAAAAAACGACGTAGAAGCCCCCAGGATCGACGATCGTAGGGGGGGGGTACCTCCCCTACACCTCCCCCCATCAGAATCGAGCCTGCCCCCCACAACGGCAGCCAGGGACCCATGAACGAGCTGGACTCAACCCCAGATCAGAACCCCGGAACATCCAAAAATTGAAAAAATTGCGCTGTGCCAAGGAGGCGTTCCACTTTTCTGGTCAGAGATTCGCGCGGGGGCCGCCCCCCCCTGAGGGCGGGCGGGGGGCGCGCACGTGCCCGCGTCCCCGTTGCCCGCGCATCGTTCGAGTGGCGCACGTCGGGCATCGTTGGGGTGTGGATAGTTTACGTCCGGTAATGGTTATTATGGTGAGTGCTAAGTGGGTGAGGGCCGTAACATGTGGGGTTTATGGGTTTTCCTGTCTTGTTTTATCTGGCGAGACATCCACGATATGTACCTCTTTAGGTACACTACCACCGGTGGTATGTCCCGGGGTCACGTAAACCGTCATATTGACCTGCGTGAAGCTCCGGGGCACCGGTTCGGTTTCCGCCTTCTTCGGGTGGGATCGGTCGAGTATGGTGTTAATCGCTGCCAAGACAGTGCTGTCCTTCACCGTTTTGAGGTCCCCGAATCTTTCCCCTCGTAGAAGTTTCCGGAGGTTCAAGGCGGCTGGCCGAAGAAACATTTCACTTGCCAAATCGACGCTTTCCCCTTTTTTCTTTTCGACGGCTTGGCTGAATAGTTCGGCCCATTCCGCGTTGTAGTCTCGGATCGCGAGTGCGAGTGAAGGCTCTGCGGGGTCGAGGGTTGGGACTGATGCGAGGTCTTCGGGTTCGCTCATGGCATGATGTGTGCCATAGGTGGGGGCTGGTGTCAAGTATTATCTGATTGGACAGGTGGGTTTATCCTTTCGGTTTTCTTCGTATCCTTTTGGATAAGTGGCATGGGTTGTGCATGACGGTGTAAGTAGTTGAAAGTATTGGGTGTGCGGACATGGCACGGGTCGTGCTGTATGTGTGGGCGACGGGAATAATTCGAGGGGGTGCTGAGATGGCGAAGGGATTCAGGATGCCGAAGAGTATTTGCACCTGTGGGCATTCAGGCGACGGGAATAATTCTTTCCACGCCGACGACCACGGGCCGGAGATTGCGCCGGGGCATGGGGCGTGCATCCGTGCCGGGTGCGACTGCAAACAATTCAGGTGGGCGGTCTTTACCACGATCTACGCCCGCACGCTGCGGGGTGGGGCGCTGAGGCAGTAGCACGATCCGGGGGGCGCGCATCCTGCACGCGCAGAGAGGGGAACCGATGCGAGTTCATTACGTGCTGAATCACGGCGGGACGCCGGCGTCGAAGCTGGCAGACATAGAAATCCATTTCGAGGAAGGCCTGCTGGCCGGTCTCAAGCTGGTGGGCTGTTCGGTCTGGCGGTCGAAGAAAGGCGAGGCCCTGACCGTGCTGGTGCCGTCGCGGAGCTACGCCACGGCTGGGGGGGTCCGCTACTACGAACTTGTGAGGCCCAGCGATGCGAACGGGCAGGAGAGCACCGAGGGGAGGGCGCAGGTCAAGCGGTTCAAGGAGTACATCCGGGCAGAGTACGCGAAGATCGCGCAGATGCCCGACGTGCCCGCTGCCGCGCAGGGATAGGCGAAACGGGGTGGCGCTTTGCACCCCGTCCGGTCGAGCTGGCCGCCGACCGCTGATGAGCCAGGCCGAGGGGGTGCCGTGATGATCTGTACGAAGAACCGTTTCGGCGATGTGCTGTACGAGCGCGGAGATCCCGAACTGGACGACGCGTGGGATCTGTTGATGTCCCGGAAATACAAGCCGGGCGATTGGATGTACATGTATTCCCGGCCCGCGCATGGCGGCTGCCCGATGGCGCACTACTTCAAACATATATCGACTCGGGAATATCTGCCGCTGGACGTGACGCCGTGAAGAAGATCCGCTGGCAGATGGTGATGGAGGAAGGCCCGAAAGGCGAGCCGCTGAAGACCGCTGAGGATGCGGCGCGTCATCTACGCGAGGCCGGGCATGCGGACCGGGACCGTGAGGCGTTCGTGGTGCTGCTGCTGGACGTCAAGCATCGGATCATCGCCGAGGAAGTTTTGACGGTTGGGATTCTGAACGGTTCGCTGGTGCATCCTCGCGAGGTCTTCAAGGCTGCGGTGGCCGGGAGTGCTGCCGCTATCATCCTCGCACATAACCACCCGAGCGGCGACGTGCAACCGGGCAGGCAGGACTTCGAGGTCACGCGACGGCTGCGGGACGCCGGGAAGCTGCTGGGCATTCCGGTGGTGGATCATGTGATCGTGGGCGCGGGCACGGCTGACGTGTACTCATTCCGAGAGAAGGGAGGCGACTGGACATGAAACACACACCGGGACCATGGAGAAAAGGGATTGCCAGCGCGCGGGAAGTATACGACCCGAAATCCGGGCACACGATTTGTCGAGCGTCGGTGGCAGACGCTTTCCCTGATGTTCTTTGGGAAGCAAACGCTCGCCTGATCGCCGCCTCGCCTGACCTATTGGAGGCATTGAAAGAGCAGATCGAACCCCGTGCAAAAGGGTGGAAAGTCACCGATTGGGATATCCGGGACGCGAATGCTCGCGCCGCCATCGCCAAGGCCGAAGGGAGAACACCATGAGCATTCGATTCGACGCGAGCAAGAAGGACGCGGCAATCATCAATCAAATAGCCGACCGGGCAGTATGCACCGCGAAGGAGGCGGGATGGCGCTACGCAATGAGCGATGCCGAGATGGACCTGACGGCTTGCCATCGTAACGGCTGCCCGCTTGACCTGAAGAAGCTGCTGGACGCCGACGAATTCAATTTCAGCCATGACGTCTTCGGCATTCGGCGGCACCTGAACCGGAAGACCGGGCTGCTGATGCATTTCTTCACGCCGCGCTACGCCAAGAGGACCAAGAAACAAGAGCGAGAGCTGGACCGCGAGGCCGCGTACTGGTACGGGCCGTCGGGGGTGACGCGATGAACACGCGGACGGTCTTCCTGGTGTTTCTGCTGGTGCTGTTCCTGTTGGCCGTGCTGGGGATCAGAGCGGTACAACACAGAGCGCCGCACATCGGAGCGG
>Ga0209518_1002508_pt1 | contig 16973 bp, 20 predicted proteins | sample RifGroB1_FD_183993 | JGI IMG/M metagenome (GOLD analysis project Ga0209518, IMG submission 183993) | Groundwater microbial communities from Rifle, Colorado, USA - Groundwater B1 (SPAdes) (version 2) | ecosystem: Environmental > Aquatic > Deep subsurface > Groundwater | place: Rifle, Colorado...
AGGCGACACAGTAGATTAACGAAATTATATTGTATTAAACTAGTAATTATAACCGCTATGAAAAAAATATTATTTCCGGTTGTCAGCGCGTTGGCGATAGTGTTAGTTGTTGGGCAGTATGCTTTGGCGGCGACCACAGCGACTGTCGGAGCAACCGTTACGGTACAGAATGTCTCCGTGTCTGTCTCTGACGGCACAATCGCTTACGGGACACTGGGATTAAACGCTACTGCAAGCACAAGAAGTCCAGTTGATTTGCAAACCGCAACGAATAACGGCAATGTTACCGAACAGTTTAACATCAAAGGAATGGATGCTACCGGAAGCACTCAAGCCTGGACATTGGCGGCGACTGCCGGGAGCGCGCAGTATATACACGGATTCTGTGTGGCAACCTGTACTACGGTGCCGACAAATTATACCGCGCTTACCACAAGTTATGCTACGCTTGCCGCCAGCGTAGCCGAGAGCGGCACTCAAACATTTGATTTGTACATCAATACCCCGACTGCAACCACAGATTATACCGTACACACGGTTGATGTGACGGTTCAGGCGGTTGCCATCTAGACGGTATTGTGGTTTCCTGGCGAGTGTCATCAGCGAGCAATATCATTATGATGTCAAAATTAAAACACGGCCAACTGTTTTTTGTCGTATTTGCAATTTTGCTCTTTCTTTCGCCAATTGTGGCTTTTGGCAGAATTGGCGTAGGCGTGGGAACAGGCAAAATTCAAGTAGACAAACCGTTGAAAGCAGGCGGGATTTATAGTCTGCCAGCACTTCCGGTTTTGAACACCGGAGACGAATATAGTGAATATGGCGTGTCGGTTGAATATCACGAAGGCGTGTCGCAAATAAGACCTCAACGGGAATGGTTTCGCTTTGAACCGCAATCTTTCAGTTTAGACCCCGGCCAGGTTCAATTGGTAAAAGTTACGATTACATTGCCCGCGAAAATCCAGCCCGGAGATTATTTTGCCTATCTGGAGGGCCATCCGATCAAAAAATCAGTCAGCGGCCAAACTTCTATTGGCGTTGCGGCGGCGGCTAAGCTCTATTTTACAATCGCGCCGTCAAATATCATTCAGGGGATTTATTATCGGTTTATCAGTTTGTATGATCGCTATCATCCGTGGGACACAATAATTCTGACGGTGATTTTTATCGCCATCGCTTCCCGTTTTATCGGCAAACGCTTCAAGTTTAAGGTGGCCAGAAGATAAAAGATGAATGAAAAAAGGAATTTATATTTTAGCGATTGTCATTTTTTGCGGCTTATCTAACGATAAAATTTTTGCGGCTGAAACTGCCGCCGTCCAAGCCACAATCAGAATAACTGTCTGCGGAAATAATATAAAAGAGACAGGCGAACAATGCGACAATTCGGATTTAGACGGGGCAACATGCTCATCGCAGGGTTTTAGCGCAGGGACGCTTTCTTGTAGGGCTTCTTGTGATTTTAATACTTCAGCATGCACTTCTGGAGGTGGAGGAGGCAGTGGCGGAGGTGGAGGAGGTGGCGGCGGAGGAGGGTATGTTATGCCAATATCAGTAACTAGCGTGGTTTTTTCCGGTCGGGCATATCCGAAAAGCACAGTAACGCTTTTGAAGGACGCGCAAATTGCCGCAACAACTATTGCCGGCTCTGACGCCAATTTTCAAATAAATACTTCTGGTCTTTCGGCCGGGAATTATATTTTTTCCGTTTATTCGGAAGACAACAAGGGCATACGGTCATCTCTTTTGACTTTTCCGGTTGGTGTAACTTTCGGCGTTACCACCAATGTGAGCGGCATTTTTATTGCCCCAACCATCGCAGTTGATAAAAGTGAAGTTAAGCGCGGCGACAATATAGCTATTTTCGGGCAGTCGGTTCCAAACAGTGAAATAACTATTTCCGTTAATTCCGACGAAGAATTTTTTGGTAAAATAAAAGCGGATAATAACGGCGCGTATTCATACGGATTTGACACTTCAGCGCTTGAAACAGGCCAACACTTTACCAAATCAAAAACCGTATTAAACGGTGAGATCAGCCCGTATAGCAAGGCAGTTGATTTTGCCGTTGGCACAAAGAATGTGCTTGTGCAGATGTCGGGAAAAACCGCGACTAAAGCGGATCTCAATACGGACAAAAAAGTAAATCTCATTGATTTTTCCATCGCCGCATATTGGTATAAACGGCCCTCGCCTCCGGCTTCCGCAGATCTCAATGCGGACGGGAAAGTTGACTTGATTGATTTCAGCATTATGGCGTTTTATTGGACGGGGTAGTGAAAATTGGGCTTTCGCATTTGTTCCGCCTCTGGCGGAACCAGCCCAGTTTCTACTACCCCATGGACTGGGTAGCAAAAAACTTAATTATGATGAGACAAGCTCTAAAATTAAAGATTATTATTTTTGCGGCAATCTTTTTATTTCCGATGTCTTCGGCCTTTGCCGCCAAGACATCTCTTGAAATTAAAAATTCTGACATTCAGATAGGGGTTAAGCTTGAGGCGGAATTTTTTCTTAACACCGACAACGAAGAAATCAATGCCATTGAGGGCAAGATAATATTTTCAGAAAAACTCTTTGAATTAAAAGAGATAAAAGACGGAAATTCCATCGTTAATTTTTGGATTGAAAGGCCCAATATCAAAAACGGAGAAATTCTTTTTTCAGGAATTATCCCTGGCGGCTATTTGGGCGAAGAAGGTTTGATTTTTTCGACGATTTTTCAGCCGATACAAGAGGGACGCGGCTTGATTGAGATCCGAGATATAAGAATATTACTTAATGATGGAAACGCAACGGCAGCAAATACAACAACTTCTAATTTACGGCTTGTAATTTCAGAACAAGCATTAGTATCCGAACCCGCGACAGCCGCGACAGAAGATGTTGATATACCGGAGACATTTAATCCAATAGTGGCGAGCGACTCGGCGATATTTGAAGGGCGATATTTTTTGGCGTTTGCAACGCAGGACAAGGGATCGGGGATTGACCACTATGAAGTCCGCGAAGGAGACGGGCAATTTGTAAATGCCGAAAGTCCATATCTCTTGCAGAATCAAAAAATAAACAAAGAAATCGCAGTCAAGGCGGTTGATAAGAGCGGAAATAAAAGAATCGTTGTCTTATTGTCGCGACTATCATGGTATAATGATTATCGGATTCTCTTGGTGCTGATAATAACGATGGGTGCGTATCTTGCGTGGAAAGTTTTATGGCAAAAATTTATAAAATCGCGCTAACATTCTTGCTCTTTGGTTTATTGCCAACATCCGTCCATGCGGCGACCCTGTTTTTCTCCCCCTCTTCCGGAGAATATGCAGTCGGAAAAACATTGTCGGTAAGCTTATATATTTCAAGCGCCGATCAGGCAATGAACGCGGCATCGGGAGTGATTTCGTTCCCAAGCGATAAGCTGGAAGTGTCCTCTCTTTCAAAAACCGGCTCAATCTTTAGTTTATGGGTTCAAGAGCCGTCATTCTCAAACAGTGCTGGCACAATTAATTTTGAAGGAATTGTTTTAAACCCCGGATTTACCGGCTCAAGTGGCAAGGCTATAACTATTACTTTTAAAGCCAAAGCCGCCGGCAACGCGCTATTGTCATTCTCATCCGGCTCGGTGCTCGCAAATGATGGACAGGGCACGAATATTTTGTCAGGTTCAGGAAATGCCCGGTTTGATCTGGGCAATGCCATCACGAATATTCCAGAAGCATCCATCCCGTCTACGATTTCCGGCGCAATTTCCGTGCCTAAAATTTCTTCGCCCACACATCCCGATTCCAATGAATGGTATTCAAACGGCAATCCTGTTTTTAAATGGAATTTGCCGACCGGCGTTACGGAGGTCAGATTGGTTTTGAGTAAGAAAGCAGGGACATCACCGCAAATAAAATATGCGCCGCCTATTGCGGAAAAAGCGCTTACCGAAATTGACGATGGTGTCTGGTATTTGAATGTCCAATTTAAAACAGCACAAAGTTTAAGTAAAATTTCAAGTTTTAAGTTTAATATTGATACGACAAAGCCGGCAGATTTTACTATCAACCGCTATGATAACGATGACGCCACCAATCCACGGCCATTGCTGATGTTTGAAAGTTCCGACGGTCTTTCCGGTATTGATCATTATGAAATGAAGATAGGCGGCGGAGATTGGTTTAAAATTGAGTCAGAAAACGACGGCAAGTCATATAAACTACCGCCGCAGAAGTTTGGCACGCACGAAGTTTTGGTGAAAGCGACAGATAAAGCCGGAAATTCTATCAGCACGAGCGCGAAAATTATCCTTAAGCCGGCTTCTATCCAAAAGCCGACCATAAAAGAAGTTATTTCTCCGAAAATGAGAATAGGCGAAACAATCACCATTAAAGGAGTTATAACAAAAGAAACAGAGGATGAAAAAGCGGTGAAAACGGTAGCGGTTGTGGCGGATATATTCAATATCAAAGATGACGATAGTTCGGGACAAATATCAGAGTTTGTGGAAGGAGTTGATGAGCGGCTGATTAAAACCACAGAATCGCCAATAGATGAAAGCGGTAATTTTGATGTAAAAATTGATAGTTTAAAAATTGGCACATATAACATTCAAATCTACGGCAAAGACGAACGAGGCATGGTCTCGGACGCTTCCAGCGACATTGCGATAGAGGTTACGGACAATAAACCGTTCTACGCTCAATTTGTCGGATGGGTTTCCGATGCAATTTCACGCGGCTTTAATGGCTTAATAAATCTTGTGGCCAATGGCTGGCAATCGGTAATTGTTGGTGCATTTGGAGCGGCCCTGATCTACTGGCTGGCAAGAAGAGCCATCCCATTCCTGATAATGAAGGCACAAAGAACTGCTTATATTGTTGGGGAATACAAACTTAATAAACGACTGCTCCGAAGCAATCAAAAAGCGCAATTTGAGATTAAAATACTTTATGACGATCTCCAAAAAGAATTAATCCTCTTTAAGAAAATTAAACAACACCGCAAACTACATCCTGAAGAGAAATACTTTAAAGAAAAACTTGAGAAATATCTCAAACTGCTCAAAACATTTCGTTAGTCAGATTAATCCCTCTCAAAAAAGTAGCCCCGCCGAGATGGCTCTATGATTTGATTTATGCTATAATATAAACATGATCCCCCAATTTGTGCGACCATTTTTGTGGTCTTATGATGTCAGTGTTATGGACTTATCACGAGACAAAAAACGCATCATAACTAATGTGCTAAATTTGGGCACAAGTGAGGCTACGAATTGGATTTTTGACACATACACAAAGGAAGAAATAAAAAGTTGTTTGATTAATCCATTGCCCGGAGAATGGAATAATAAATCTATGGCTTTTTGGTCGCTCCTCTTTGATATTAAGTCTGAAAAAACAATTTCTAGATCCTTGAAATAGATATGTTTTACGATGATGTTGCTTTTGAGAAAGTGAAGGATAAATTGAGAAGCGAAATTAAGAAAATTACCTTTTATTTTTGATTTGTATCTTGGGGGCAACTATTCAAAAAAAGCAGCCCCGCCGAGGCGGGGCATACGAACAGCTAACGCAACCACTTGATAAGAAACGGTAGTCCCCAAAACAAAAAAACGAAAACGAGAAGCAATAATCCAAGAAACAGTCTTGGATTCAAATTTTCCCTCTTCATACATCACCTCCGCGAGATTTATACTTGTACCATATAAATTATTGCCCGTCAAACCAACTCTTCCATTTTCCATATTTTCCGATAAAATGGACTATCGCCGACCTAGCTCACCGGTAGAGCAATGGTATCGTAAACCATAGGTTCGGGGTTCAAGTCCCCGGGTCGGCTCCAGATGTTTACCTACGAACCTAATAAAGCAATTCTATCAATCTTCGCTGGAGCGGGGGGTGTTGACGCGCAAGATTGGGCTGGAATGCTTTTGCGCATGTACGAAAGATATTCTTCAAATCGCGGATGGAATTTTACGGTGCTTGATCAGTCGCTTGGAGAACAACATGGTGTCAAAAGCGTTTCTTGTGAGGTGACCGGCACTGGCGTGTATGATATTCTTAAAGGGGAGTCTGGAGTGCATCGTCTTGTGCGGATTAGTCCGTTTTCCGCAAAAAATCTTCGCCATACATCATTTGCTCTGGTTCAGATGATGCCGGAGATTAAAGTGGATGCATTTAAGATAAATTCCGAAGACTTGGAGATAGCAACATTCAGGTCATCGGGGAAAGGCGGGCAGAATGTAAACAAAGTAGAAACGGCGGTTCGTGTCAGACACAAGCCGACAGGAATGGTCGTATCTGCGCAGACAGAAAGGTCACAGAGCCAAAATAAAGAAAAAGCGATACAATTGCTTGCCTCTAGACTCGCCGTTTTAATGGAACAAGAGAAAGTGTCCGAGCTTTCTCAATTAAAACCCGAGCTAAAATCTGGCTCTGTGGATTGGGGAAGTCAGATTAGAAGTTATGTACTTCATCCGTATCAGATGGTAAAAGATCATCGTACTGGCGTGAAATCATCTCAACCAGATAAGGTGCTTGATGGGGATTTATCCAAATTTATCACTTCTTAAAATAAAACATGATTGAACTAGCAAATGTTTCAACGGTTTACGAGGATAATTTTATGGCTCTGCAAGGGATTAATCTCCAAATAAAAGATGGAGAATTTGTTTCCATTGTCGGACCTGCTGGTGCGGGTAAGAGCACTCTTTTGCGTTTGCTTACCAGAGAATTAAAGCCAACAGACGGGTCTGTCATGATTGACGGAGTTGAAATTGCAAAACTCTCAAGAGCGGACATCCCACTATTGCGCAGAAAAATCGGGACTATTTTCCAGGATTTTAAATTACTTCCGAGCCGAACCGCATTTGAGAATGTGGCGTTTGCCTTAGAAGTGATTGGTGCGCCAGCAAGCAAAATAAATGAAGATGTCCCAAAGGCACTTGATCTTGTTGGGCTGGGGGACAAATTAAATAGTTTTCCGCATCAGCTTTCTGGCGGAGGCAAACAGCGACTTGCTATCGCACGCGCGCTGATTCATCGCCCTCGTATTATTTTAGCCGACGAGCCTACAGGTAATTTGGACATTATGAACGGCCACGATGTGATACAATTGCTTTTGAAAATTAACGAGCTTGGCACGACTGTTGTGCTCGTAACGCACAATAAAGACATAGTTGATTCAATTAGTCGCCGTGTTGTTACAATGGATGGCGGACAAATAGTACGCGATCAGCTTGAGAACGGAAGATACATAATATAGCCATATAGCCATGCTAAAAGAAAAACTTGGACGAGTGATACAAGCCGGATGGAATAATTTCCGCCGTAATTCTTATGTAACATTCGGTACCACCGGCGTTTTGGCGCTTGTGCTTTTGCTTATGCTCGGTCTGATTGCCGTAAACTTTTTCAGCGGTGTTTTGGTTGACGCACTGGAATCTAAAGTTGATGTAAGCGTTTATATGAAAACAAATGCGACTGATCAGGATATTCAGACAATCAAGCGCGATCTTGAAAAATTAAATACCGTTGCAAGTGTTTTTGTCGTAACGCGTGAAGCCGCGCTTGCGGAGTTTCGCGAGCGGCACGCGCAAGACACACTTATTCAAGAATCTCTCGCTGAATTGCAAGATAATCCACTTCAGGCATCGCTGAATATAAAAGCAAGCGATCCTGGGCAATATGCGACTATCGTGAGCTTTTTGGAGACGCACAAGCTCCGTCCACTGATGGACAAGATTAATTATTACGAAAATGAAGCGCTTATTGGTCGCATACAACGCATTTCTAGTACGGTGCGCGATTGGGGCGCGCTCAATACATTATTGTTGGCAGTCATCGCGGTGCTTGTAGCGTTTAATACGATTCGTCTCACGATAATAAATCAAAAACACGAGATTGAAATCATGCGTCTCGTTGGAGGATCAAACTGGTATATTCGCGCACCATATCTTGTGGAAGGCGCATTATATGGCATTTTTGCCGCAGTTCTTGCAATTATTATATGGTACATCGGTGCCAGTGCTGTATCTCCGAAGATTGCGCTTGTGATGCCTGGCGTATCACTGATCGGATACTTTTTCGGAAACTTTATCCCCGTATTTCTACTTACAGTTTTTGTTGGCATTGTTTTAGGGATGTTTTCGTCTTTTATCGCAATCCGCAAATTTCTAAGAATCTAGCCAATTGCGGGTTTTTATTGTACGATTGCTTCCATTACCGGGTAGTGTAATTGGTAACACGTCAGGTTCTGGCCCTGAAGACTCTAGGTTCGATCCCTAGCCCGGTAGCAAATATGTTTTTCAAATTAAACAAAAAAAATAAAAACAGAAGATCTTAAACTAGCTGACTTTGACAAAATTTTGACCAAGTTCTGTTTCTTGGATGAAACGGGCACATTAAGCGATCAAAAAGATCAATATTTTACTGTTGGGATATTGAAAATGAGTCAGCCGTACTATCTACAAAGCAAAATTTTCTACGAGCGGAGCAAAATAAGATTTTACGACGAGATTAAGTTTAACAAGCTGTCAAAAAACAATATCAGCTTTGCCAAAATAGCAATTGATGCGCTTTTAGAGACTCGAAGCATTGGTTTTTATTCCTATTCTATAAGCACCAAGAGCGATTATTACCTAAAAAGATTTGATCAGGATCCATGGCTAGCATACGAGCAAATATCACTTAAACTTTTAGATGCGGCCTTGTCGGAACAAGAAATCATCGTTCTTATTGCTGATTATGTGACTACTCCGAAAGATATCCGGTTTGAAGTTGAAGTGAAGAAAAAATTCAACCAATATAAAAAACGCCTCGCATTGGCTGGTGTGTGTAGATTTGATTCAAAATCAAATGATTTGCTACAGATTGTAGATCTTTTGATAGGTGCAGTAACTTATGATATCAAATTTTCCAAAAAGCTTGTTGATGGATCAAAATATAAACTGGAAATCGTCGATTATCTGAAAGGAAAACTAGGGACAGACTCATTTCTTAATGGGTTTAGAAATCACAATTTCAACATTTTTATAGACAGAACAGATCATCTGAAAATAGTTCAAAATAATAAATAAAACGAAAAAGGGCTATCGTCCTAACGGTCGACGCCCCTTTCCAATACTGTATATAAAGTATAGCATGCCAGTGTACTAGTTGTCCACAGTACAGTCTTTCAATCATCCTAGCACGGGTAGCTGAGTTGAGCATAGTTCGTATATCGAGAGACCGAAAAGTATCGGTTTCGTCTGAGTTTTTGAGTAATAACCCTGGAATCTAACTAATATGGAGAAGAAAACACCCAATGCAATAAAAATGACATTTGCAGGATTATTCAAAACCATTTTGATAGCCGATAAATATCAAAGTTTTAAAGCCGCGCGACAAGTGAGAAAGTTTTTGTATAGTTCTCGCAGTAATGGCAAGAATGAATTTAAAGAAATTCAAAAGATTATCCGAAATGCGCCTGGTGAGTATACCAAAATTTCTGATGACTGGCGACAAGAAAATTTCGTTGGGGCTATATCAGTTATATATTTTTTGCACGACCAGGAAGGCAAGCCAGACCTCCTTTTCCCTTGGCTGTTTCAACTACTCCAACATAAAAATGGCAATATACGCCATGCCGCAGTTCGCATGATTGAACACGAGCTCGGACTGTTGACTTATCACATAAGATTTTCGAGTGAAAGATTGGAACATTCAGGGCTTTCGCCGAAACAAGCTGACAGAATTATTTTTGGATTGCGTACAGGCCTAAATAATCTAATGGCGAGCTCGTGGAAAGACTCGTATAAAAAATTCAAATATATAAACGATCTTCCAAGCGGAACTTATAAATCTGCTCAACTGATTTTAAGTGTTTTGGATGACGATTGCAATGAAGTAAATGAAACAACAAATTATTATCATTAATGGTGGTAGCGTATATGATTCATACGAAGCATATATAAAGCATTTAAATGGCATAAAGCTTGATTTTGATCGCCTTACAAAGGTTAGATGGAAGGATTCATTTGCGAAAAAACTCGGGGCTGAATTTCAAGTGATTCATGTCAAGATGCCAAACGATAATAATGCCAAATACGAGGAATGGGCTATCTGGTTTAAGAAAATTATTCCGTTTATTGAGAATGGATCTGTCCTTGTGGGGCACTCGCTTGGCGGAATTTTTCTGGCAAAATATCTTGCAACCCACTCGTTTCCAAAAAAGATTAAGGCGACAATATTGATTTCAGCGCCGTTTTACAACAAAGGGATGAACGAATCACTTGGCGATTTTATCTTGCCCAAATCAATTCGGAAGTTTGCCAGACAGGGTGGTCATATCTTTATATACCATAGCAAGGATGATCAAGTCGTTCCTGTGCAACACGCCAATGAATATCATAAGGCATTACCAAATGCCGTGTTGCGTATCTTTCAAAACAAGGGGCACTTCAATCAATCTACATTTCCTGAACTGGTCAAAGAAATCCAATCTTTATAAAAATTGGACATCTTGTCTTGGGCACATAAAGAGAATACCCTTGATGTGCTAAAAGGAATCCAAGCCCCGAAGCCAAAAAAATCTATTAACTCATATGTCAAAGGATCAAGAAAAAAATTGGAGCGAAAGATCCATTGAGCTTAGTAAGTTCTATAAGGGCAAGGAAAGAGGACTGGAGGCATACCTTCATATTTTTGGCTTAACAAGAGAAGATTTGGATGGCAAGAAAGTTCTTGACTTGGGCGCCGGTCCCACGATGCAATTTTCTCAGGACATAAAAGAGGCTAACTTAGATACTTCAGTCGCAGAATTAAGCCCAGACTTTATCTTTGATGATATTCGTCACAAAGCGCTGGAGAGTAATCCATCTGCTAACGCCGTGGTAGGTCTTGGCCAGGAGCTACCCTTTGCTTCAGAGAGTTTTGACTCCGTCTTTATTGTCCATGTTTTGGACCACGTATCTTACGAGATCATGACCAGGCTATTATCCGAAGCACTTAGGGTAACAAAAAAGGGCGGGAGGGTTTATTGTGGTCCTGTTTACTCTTATATTCGTGCAGATTTAGCAAAAGATAAAAATTTTAAGAAATTTCTTAATGATACTGGTATAAAATTATCTCAAAGCGATGTCCCAGTAGATTATGGAGAAGAGAGGTTATACGACAAGATCAGTGGCACACATTATGACGACATGCCATATACGAAAATAGTATTGGAAAAGTAAGATGCAAATAAGGATTGAAAGGTTCAACCTTCCAATCTGAAACGAGTCCGCCACTTCGAGAGTATTGGAAGCATGTTAAAAGCCATCTCATTCAAAAAAATCATGCCATGGGTCAAATCCATTGCCGATGCTCGGAAAACTTACTATAGCTATCCTGGCTATAAAGAAAAAATCAAAAAATTTGGTATAGTAGCGTTAGAACTGAATTAATATTGAGCTTTTAAAATAATTGAACAATGGACTCTAAAGAAAAAATGTGGGAAGAAATAAGGCCAACCGATCGAAAGCCAAGCGAATATTTTCATGATCTTGGAATAGATCTTCAATTTCTTAAAAATAAGAAGATTCTTGATGTTGGATCTGGCAGAAATCAATTTGCTCATGATATTCGTGAGCACAATCTTGATCTAGTTTCAATTGATGCATTTTATGCGCTTTCTAGAGAAGAACGCGAAAAAGTATTTTCTGGACTTAGAAAAGAATACTGGCCGAAGATCAAAGAACAACTTTCTAGAATTTCAGGACCAGAAAAAGACTCTTATCTTGTTGGAGGGATAGCAGAATCAATACCATTTCCTGATGATGTATTTGATGTAATATTAGCTGAATATTCTTTGCCATATCACACGCAGAGATTTGATCAATTCAAACGATTCTTATCTGAAGTTGTTCGTGTACTTAAGCCTGGCGGACAAGCACGAATTTTCCCAATGAGATTTTATAAGCGATATAAATTAGAGATTGAGTTGGAAACAGATGTTATGAGGCTAGCATACGATGTGCTTGGCAAACTACATTTACTTGGTGTTAATGTTTTTGTAACAAAAGACGACCTACTAATAATTGTAAAGCCACCTATTACTGATGGGCTTATGGATAATTTTGATATTTTTTGGCCAAAATAGAAATATATTTATCCATGGAACAAGAACCAGAAACACAATTAATTACCGACGAAGAATGTGTAGAAGCAATGAGATTGGGAAAATCCGAAATTGTTCAGAGATGGCATATTGGACAAGAAAAAATTGCCGATCAAGATCCTACTGCAAGAGGTCGCATAGCAATGGATATAAAACTTGGCAGACTACAGCTTGCCGCAGGTCTCGTTGATAGCGCTCGCGAAACACTATTAATGGCGAGCGAATACGCATATCAACTGTATGATGACGAATCCATTAAACATATTCAGGAAATTCTTGATCAGATTGGATAATGAACGAAATTAGTATGGTTAGAAAAAAATTAAATAACAAAGCTGTAATCTTTCAGGCAAAATCTGGAGCCATTGAACTTCGTGGCGATTTTGCCAAGGATACGATTTGGGCAACACAGGCGCAAATTGCTGACATATTTGGCGTAAAAAGACCAGCAATTACAAAACATTTTCAAAATATCTTTAAATCCAAAGAGCTTAATGAAAAAGCAGTATGTTCCATTTTGGAACATACTGCGGAAGATGGCAAGAAATATAAAACACAATTCTACGACTTAGATGCAATCATTTCTGTTGGATATAGAATTAATTCTAAAAAAGCAACAGAATTTCGTATTTGGGCGACCAAGATTCTTCGCCAGCATATTACAAAAGGATACACAATAAATCCCAAGGTAATCAAGAATAATTATGCCGAGTTTCAAAAAGCGATTAAGGAAATTAAGCATTTTCTACCCACTGGTACGCCGATTGATCATCAAAGTGTTTTGGATCTTATTTCTGCTTTTGCAGAAACATGGCTTTCGCTTGATGCATATGATAAAGACGAACTTACTTCTAACGGTACGACCAAAGAAATTAGCGCACTAACATCCGATCAACTATCAGGCGCACTTTCGGATTTTAAAAATTCGCTTATGAAAAAAGGAGATACAGCAGAATTGTTTGGTGTTGAGAGAGTAAGAGGCAACATTGCTGGAATTGTTGGAAATATCATGCAATCTTTTGACGGCAAAACATTATATGCGACCGCTGAAGAGAGGGCGGCGCATCTATTTTATTTTATCGTCAAAGACCACCCATTTATTGACGGCAACAAACGAAATGGCGCATATTCATTTGTGTGGTTTTTGCATCGAGCTGGAATTCTTGATAAAAATAAAATTACGCCATCTGCGCTTACTGCACTTACTCTTTTTGTTGCGGAAAGTAATTCAAAAAATAAGGATAGAATAATCAAGCTTGTCTTACAGCTTCTCAAAAAATAATCCCATGTCTAGTGAAATACAAAATTATATAGGCGAGATGCATCGGTTAGGATATGCCGATGCTGATATCAAAGTCTCGTTGCGTGAGGCGGGATGGTCGTACGATCAGCTAATTTCTGCTTTTGACAATGCGGTAATCCATGTGGATGGACTGAAGAAGTATTTTAAAAACACAAAAGCGGTGGACGGAATTTCGTTTATGATTGAAAAAGGAGAAATTTTTGGATTTTTGGGACCCAACGGAGCAGGCAAAACCACAGCTATTCGTTGTATTATGGATTTTCTACGACCAGATGCGGGACAAATCAGAATTTTAAAAAAGGACAGTCGCCTGCATACAGTAGAATTAAAGTCTGATATTGGGTATTTGCCAGGGGAGGTGAGATTATATGAAAATTGGACAGGACAGGAGCATGTGGATTTTTCTAGTAGTTTTTATAAAAGACCAGATCGCGCAAAGTATATTGCCGATCGTCTCACTCTTGATTTAAGCAAAAAGACGAAAGATTTATCATCTGGCAATAAGCAGAAGCTCGGTATCGTGCTTGCGTTGATGTTTGAACCGCAGGTATTAATCTGGGATGAGCCGACGCTTACACTTGATCCGCTATTGCAACAAGAAGTATATGCGTTGCTGAAAGAGGCATCCAATAATGGCGCAACAGTGCTGATGTCTTCACATAATCTGGCTGAAGTGGAGCGCGTATGCAATAGAGTTGCGATTATCAAGCAAGGCAAAATAATCGCGATAGACGAGATTAAAAATTTGCGCAAAAAGAATATGTATACGATTACCGTGCACTTTTTTGGCATTTTACCTGAAAAAGACGAGCTTATATCTGATGGAGTGAAAATTATTGATGAATTAGAGCGAGGTTATGTGGTAAAAGTTTCAGGAGATATTAATCGTTTCTTGAAAAATGTGTCGCGATTTCAGGTAGAGGATATTAATATTGAGAAAGCGTCGCTTGAAGATGTATTTCTTGAGTTTTATAAAGAAAACTAACTATGTACTCAATAATCACGCGAGCATTAAAAGATAAAAAATCATCATTGATTATATTTTGTGCTGCAGGAATCTTGTTGCTCGTTTTATACATCGCGCTTTTTCCGTCAATACAGGAGCAGTCCAGCCAGATGGCAAAAATGTTTGATAGCTATCCAAAAGCGATGCTCAAGATATTGAATATTGAAGACCTGAATTTTTCTACGATTGAGAAGTTTTTGGCGATAGAACAGTATAGTTTCACATGGCCACTGCTCATTATCTTTTTGGCGATATCGTTTTCTGGCAGTCTTGTGCGCGATATTGAAAGGGGCACGATTGATTTTGTTTTGACGCGTCCAATTTCGCGTATGCGATTATATGTTGGGCGCGTACTTGCATCGCTGTCGGCGGTTTTGATGTTTTCTGTCGCATCAATCCTGTCTACAATACCGATTGCGGCGATTGCTGGAATTGATTTTATCGCAGGCAATCATTTCAAAATGGTAATTGTGGGATTTTCATTCGGAGCCGCTATTGTGGGGCTCGCATCACTTGCTGGAGCATTATATTCGGAGCGCGGGAAAACTTATCTTGTCACCGGTGGAGTGCTTATATTGATGTATGTATTTAATATTATTGCAAAGCTAAAAGATGGCCTAAGCGGATTGCAATATTTTTCACTATTTCATTATCTTGATGCGGGCTCTGTTTTGGCGCGAGGGATTATGTCGTGGAGCGCGGTATTTGCTTTGCTTTATTTCGCTGTTATTACTATTATTGCTGGCGCGCTTATATTCCAAAAGCGCGACATTTACGCGGCGGCATAAAATTGGAAAATTCAGAATATGGAAACTTTTATTGATGACATAGAAAAAATAAAACCACTTGGCAAGATTTTAGTAGATTTTTTAACCGAAAGTACTTCAGAAAATGAATTGTCAGTTATAGATGCTATTTTTGTTTTTGGCCATTATGATCCGAGGATAGCATTTCATGCCGCCCATTTATATAAAATTGGGAAGGCAAAGAAAATTATTCTATCTGGTAAGGGACGAGATAAAATTCCGAATGGATTTATAACGGAAGCAGATTTTTACGCATCGTTAATAAAGAAAGAAGGCGTACCACAATCCGTGCTCATTTTAGAAAAAGAATCAACAAACACGCTTGAGAATGTGCAATTTGGAATAAAAACTTGCGATAAATCTAGATTCTTCCCAAAATCTCTTATCCTTTGTGCTGTGCCACCACTATTGCGCCGATCGTGTGCGACATTTAGAAAACAATATCCAAGCATAATTGTGTGTGGTAGCGAGCCAAAAATATCTGGAGAAGAGTACATAACCGAATCGCGACTAAGAAGAATCGTAGCCGAATTTGATAGACTAAAAGAATATGCAGATAAGGGAGATATTATTGATGTACAAATTCCAGAAAAAGTAGCCAATGCGCTACAAGAGATTAGAAAAACAGATATATGCTCACAGCCAAGTCTGTCGCCAAAGAATTAAAAAGTGCTGGTACGCCAGAGAGGGCAAATGCGGCGATATGGTATTTTAAAACTGGAGAATGGCAATACGGGCACGGCGATGTATTTTTTGGCGTGACCGTGCCGGAGCAAAGAAAAATAGCAAAAAATATGCCAAACTTTCATTGAATGAAATCGGCAAGCTTTTACAAAATAAAGTTCACGAATGTCGCCTTACCGCACTTTTCATATTGGTGCAAAAATATAAAAAAGCAGACGAGAAAGAACAAAATAATATCGCTAATTTTTATATCAAAAATATAGATCGTGTTAATAATTGGGATATAGTTGATTCGTCCGCATCAAATATTCTCGGAGTTAATTTGTTACATAAAAATAAAGCTATTCTATATAGATTTGCTCGTTCAGAAAATCTTTGGCATCGCCGAATCGCAATTATTTCCACACTCGCATTTATATATGAGAATAAATATACGGATACGCTCAAAATATCCAAATTACTTTTGAAAGATAAACACGACCTAATTCACAAAGCAGTTGGTTGGTCGTTGCGCGAAGTGGGGAAGCGTTCATTGAACGAAGAGGAAAAATTTCTGAATAAATATGCCATAATAATGCCACGAACAATGTTGCGCTACGCAATAGAAAAATTTCCAGAGAAAAAGAGGAAAGAATATTTAGAAAGACGATTGAGTTGACAAAACTTGATAATTTGTAGTATTATTTTGTTTGGAGGTGATAGAAATGGGTTGGCTAGCGCGTTTTTTCAGATGGCTGTTCAAGCGTCGGTGTAAGTGCCACTGCGATTGTCCGGCTAAGAGCAATGGCTGTTGTGGGCCAACGCTTGACGGTAACATGGAGGCCTGTTGCTACTGTCACGACATCGACATTTAGGAGCCGATCGGGGATATGCTCTCGTATAATGCGAGAGCATACTTTTTAAATTAAGTATATAATCAGATAAAATATTCATGAAAATTTTTGTTACTGCAAAGCCGAATGCGCGAGAGCGGTCTGTAGAGAAAAATGATGAGACATCATATGCGGTTTCAGTAAAAGAGCCGCCAGTGCAGGGAAGAGCAAATATAGCGATTATC
>Ga0209518_1002511_pt1 | contig 16963 bp, 24 predicted proteins | sample RifGroB1_FD_183993 | JGI IMG/M metagenome (GOLD analysis project Ga0209518, IMG submission 183993) | Groundwater microbial communities from Rifle, Colorado, USA - Groundwater B1 (SPAdes) (version 2) | ecosystem: Environmental > Aquatic > Deep subsurface > Groundwater | place: Rifle, Colorado...
TTTTGGAACGTGAAGCGAGAAAGATCGCTCCCCTTGTGAAATTCTCTTCGTTTCGGGTTTCACAGCCAGAAGCTGTTCAGTCGGTCCTTGACGAAATTGAGGCTCGTGCCGATGACGCCAAAAACAAGTTGGCCTCTTTGGACCCCCTATCTGAAAAGCTCGCTATTCCCTATGCCATCCACAAGTCGGCAATGGATTCGATGAAAAATCTGCTTTTTCTCTTGACAAACATCGAGAACCAGCTTGAATCCTGTCAAAAAGAGCTTGCTTTGCGCCGCGGGCAGTTGGATGACCTGCGAAAAGCGCAGAGCGAAACCAAGACTCGTGAGCCAAAATACTGAAGAAGGAGCAGGTTATGGCAGACGAAGCAGATAAAGCCGCCCAGGACGCCGCAAAGAAGGCCGCGGATGACGCCGCTGGGGCAACGGAGAAGGCCAAGCAGGAAGCCGATGCAGTGGCAAAGGCCGCACTTGATGAGGCGAAAGCCGCCAAAGACGAGGCTGCGCGACTGAAAGCATCGCTTGAGAAGGCGAATACCGCTTTCCAAAAGCAATCAACGGAAGTCGGAGAATTACGGAAACAACTGGAACAAAAGAAAGACCAGCCCGCGAAAGTCGAGGACCCTGCCCAGACCGATGACGAAGTGCTGGACAGTCTCACGGACGATGAGGCGACGCAGTTCAATGCCCTTTTGGATGCTGCCGGCAACGCGGAACTCAAAAAGCGTGTAGTCGAAGGCGGAAAAAAGGCCATGTCCGAGTTCGTTCGGAGCGTCCGCGAGAATCGCCCTGTTGACTTGAAGTCGCCTGTTTTCGGGAAGAAACCCGATAAGGCGCGATCCGCGAAGGCGGATTCGGTGGGTGAACTGGTCAAAAATTTGTTTCGGAAAGAACAAGACAAAAACGCAAAAAATTACCCGGCGGCACCGGATGGGTCCCTGACCCCTGGAGCTTCCGAGCGAAAAGGTAACGAGCCTCACCCCCAGGTCAATCGCGTGACTGGCGGGGTAACAGACGTTCGCGGGTTTTTCGAGCGGAAGAAGTAGGGTTCCACGTGGAACATCGGGCTGGCGGGTGCTAAGGAAATCAGAAAATGAGCAGCACACATTCGATTCGTGGCCCGTTTACCACTTACGACGCCACTGCCGGTCAGACCGTTCTCAACGATGGCGGGATTTTCAGGATTCGCGACATTGCGCCGGATATCCCGTTCAAGCGCCCCTATTCGGCCATGTTCTACAAGTTCCTGTCGTCCGTGCCGCATGGCAATGAAGCGACACAGGACAAAGTGTGGTACGGCCAGCAGGAAAAGGTTCCGAACTTCCTGACGGTCCAAGCCGATGCCACCTCTGGCGCGGCTTCGCTTACCGTTACCAACGCCTACAACAGTGTGGCCGGCGACAAGCTGATCAACATGCGGACGGGCGAGCAAGTCCGTTTGGATGCCATTGACAGCGCGACGCAGGTTTCCGTGGCTGCCGTAACCGGTTATGGTCGTGGCTTCGCGGGAACGACCGCCGCTGCGATGGTGATTGGCGACAGGCTGTACAAGATGGGCAATTCCCTGACGGAACGCGGGCGCACTCCTGATACCGTCGTGATGCAACCCACCAGCCTGTACAATTACTGCTCCTACTACGTCAAGGCCGTGAGTGCGGCCCGGTTGCAGGAGAATGCGGTGATGCTGGGGAACTTCGGCAAAATCGACAGCCTGATGTCCGATGCGCTGTTCCAGTTCCAGGAAGAGATGAATCTTGACCTGTGGAAGGGGCGGCGGTCCCTTTCGGTCGTGACGGCCGCAACGGCACATGATTCTGGCGGCGGAAATCTGTACCAGATGAACGGGTTCGACGAGCAGGTTCACAATGCCGTTGACCTGTCCGGGTCGGGCATCCTGACGTGGGAAGTCTGGAACGAAATCCTGTCGCCCGTGTTCGCTAACTACGGGGATGACCGGATGATGTTCTGCGGCAAGAACGTCATGACGAGCATCATGGCGAGCGCGAAGAACAATACCGTGCTCGACACGTACCCTACGGAAATCGAAGGTGTCAACGTGACGGCCATCAACGTGGATGGCGGGACGGTTCATCTCGTGCGCGACTATGACGGGCTGCCTCCTGGTTCGGCTCGCGTGGTCCACATGGGTTATGTCGAATATCGGCCTCGCGTTGGGATGGAGATGCAATGGATTCGGGATACGAAGCTACCCACGCAGGTCATGGAGACGGTTCACACCCTGTTGGCGGGTGGAACGCTGGTGGTTCTAAATCAGTCGGAATGCCATCTGAAGATCGACAATGTGAGCGGGCCGTTTAACCGCGGTCTGGTCGCGGCGTAAGGCAACGGAAACAAGCGAAGGGCGGAGAGTGGTCAGGCGATTGCTCCTTCTGCCGGGTTGGATGCTTCCGCCCTTTCGCCTCGTAACAAAAAAAGAAGGAGAAGGAGAGCATGAACGAAGAACTGACAGAGCGTCCGCTACGAAAACAGGCATCGGCTGCATCGTTGGTTCAGCCCGCAAGGTCTGCTCCGGTGTTTGCTGCAAAGGCGCCCGAATCTCTGAAAGAAGCCACGTCCCCGGCGTCTGTGCCGGAAGAGGAAGCCTTCAAATCGGTGGTTCCCCCGGTGTCTCCTGGCGATGGAAATGGCCGAAAATTAGTCCATTTCCGTTCGATTGATCCGGATTATCGGTTGATCTGGAAGGGGTCGTGGGCGGAGCGCGTGAATGGGCAGACCATCTATCATCCGTCGGAAGGCTGCCAGTTCGAGAACTGTGATCTGTTGGTTGAGGATAATGACGCAAATAGTTCGTATTTGGCGATTTTGCGGCATCATCCGATGAATCCGTTGAGGTTCCGTGAAGTGACGAGCGATCCCGTTGCGGAACTGACCCAGACCGATTTGATTGCGCTGCTCGATGCGATGACGGATCGGCAGTTGCAGGGAATCGTGACGGAACGAGGGATTGTGACAAGAGGCGATGGCCGGGACTCCTTGATTTTGGCGCTCATGAAGGCCAATTGGAGACCCGACCGAGTATAGGGCAAGGGCAAGTGAAGCCCGGTTGAAGTCCGCCGATAGGTGGGCGCTGGGAATCGGCCTGAGTCCATAACATGAGGATGACGACAATGTTAATGAACTCTTCTCAAGCGGCGTTGGCGGAAAAAACTCTTTATCTCACGTACCGTGGCAAGTATGCGTTTGCCGTTTTCGTGGTGGATGTTTCCACCCCCTCGGCCATGCTCATCAAGCTCGGCGTGAGCGACACCGATCTGGATGCGGCCATCACGGCGGCGCAGACGGTTGTGACCGGCACGTCCTCGATGTCCATGGAGGATGTCCGGCGCCTGATTAACCTCTGGTTCGACACAACCGCCGCCCGTGAAGTACTTGAAGGCGATTTCGTGTGCGAATTGCTGCATTGCCGCGGCAACGACCTGTTCTATCACGCCACAACGGCTCCCTTCGTTGCCGACACTGGCACTGGCAACCTGAAAGGTGCCTGGCTGGAGCGTTGCACATGCGATAATGACGTGACGGGCACGGGCTATGTCACGCTCCGCATTCCCCATCCTGGTAAAAGCAAGGGCGATGTGATTGTCCGGTCTCTGTCGGGCATCACGGCGACAACTGTGACCACAACGACCGACACGGTGACTCGCACCATCACGGATGGCGCAGGAACCCTGACGGTCTATACGAGTGGAGCGGTCGCCAATGCGACTCCGACCTTACTGGCAAAGGACTTCCTGGAGCCGGTCAGTCTCGGTGCGGCCGGTGCCATCGTGGTCCGGGACGCCGTTGACACAGTGGCCAACTGCGATGCAACGAATCTCCAAGTCACTTGGGGCTACACGCAGCAACAGAGTCGGTAACAATCGAACAATCACCGATCCCTGCCCGGAAATGCCGGGTGGGGCCGGGTTGGAGAATGACATGAAGCTGACGAAAACATTGAGTTCGATTGTGGTGGCTCTGGCTTTGGCGGCCTCTGCCTTTGCTGTGAATTACGACAATCATCAGAGCACACCGAAGATTTACAAGGTGGGCTTGGGTTCCGGGAATGCCCCGAGTGCGGCTGATGCCGCTACTTACGGGCTTACCCAGGGCTCCTTCGTCCTGAACACGGACGATGACGCGCTGTTCATCATGCACGCGACGAACGTGTACACGAAGATATCGAGTGCTGGCGCATTGACGCTGACATCGTTGACGTTGTCGGATCATGCTCTTGACGCGGCGGACCTGCCGATCATGTCGCCGGGAAAAATCCTGGTGGGTAACAGCGTATCGAACGCCATAGTGACGAATGCGAGTGGTCTGTTTACACTGAACTCCAATGGTGTTGCCTCGGCGGTGGCTGGCGGGATGCCGTTGTCGGGTATTGCCACGGGGATTCCCAGCAATGTCCTGATCTACGGGGCAGACACGAGCCTGTCGCAGGTGGCCTTGTCGGGTCCGGTGACGGTCTCGACGAGTGGCGTTACAACGGTGACGAGCGTAAATGCGAATGCCATAGGATCGACGAATGTCGCTCCGAATAGCCTTCTCGCGGAAGACTATGCCGCGCTCTCGGTTGACACAGCGGCACTGACCAACGGTGCTGTCACGTCTGCGAAGATCGCCGCGAACACGATCAAGGCGGAAGATATTGAAGCCTTGGCCGTGGACAACGCGGCCATCACGAACGGCGCGGTGACTGGCGGGAAGATTGCCACCGACACCGTTACGGCCGGCAACATCAGCAATGGCAACTGGATCATAACCGGAATGAGCACGGCGCAGGTGGCCCATATCGAGTACCTGTCCGGCGTGGTTCCGTGGGTGGAGCCGACGGGCGTGTTTGTGCGTGCCTATGGGACAGTTGCGCATCCGTTTGTGGGCTGGGCTGGCGGCGATTCCATGCCGTCCAACTACATTAGCTGGTGCTCGCTCACGAACGTCCTTGTGACGAACGGCCTTGCCGGCTCAACCTGCTCGGTGTTTGTGGTCGGCTACTGAACCTTCGGGTCCGAACGAACATACCGGGGATGGGACTCGGGGAGAAATCCCGACAAGCCCATCCTCGGTGCCTGGGGTGACGATGAAAAGACTCTGGATGCTGGTTCCGCTCCTTCTCCTGACAGCCGCCTTGCCCGTGTATCGGGTGAATGTGGACTATCAGCGGTCAAACGAGCTTTTTTCAATACCCCCCCTTTACCGGAACTCCGCCGGCATCATCCGTGTCGGGCTGTACAACGGCCTACTGGCTTACACCAACCTTACAGGGACGTGGGTATGCCGGTTGGAGTGGCGCAACTACCCGCAGGACTCCAACGCCGTTGGGGCAGCCACGGGCATCCTGGATGCCGCCACGGGTCTTGTGGACTTCCCTGTGGCAACCAACAGCTTTCCTCGGTCAGGCTCGTTCTTCTGTGAGGCGATATTGACCAATTCCACCCAAAGGCTGACGTGGGGACAGGGCGTCTTGTCCGTGCTGCAAAGGAACCAATGAAAATCCGATCTATCCTGGCGGGTGTGTTGGCTGGCTTGGCGATGGCATGGGGGGCATGGGCGGCAGTCCCTGCCTATGACGTGTACGTGGATTTCCAGCAATCCGAGCGGCCTTTCGAGATCAAGGGTATCTTCACCGGCAATACCCCGACCTTGCGCTTTCACATGCTTGAAGATGGCGTTGCCTTCTCCAACTTGACTTCAGGGTACACGGCCATTTTCAGGTATGGTGCCAACCGGGACACGGCATCCATGGTCAGCCTGACGGGTACGATCTATGCCTCGTCCAGTTACATTGACTTCATCGGTCGAACCAACACCTTCCCGCGCGCGGGCGAGAATTACCTGGCTGAACTGATTTTGACGGGTACGAACCTGTTGACGTGGGGGCAGGGAACGATGCGGGTCATCAAGAGCCCGGGCGCCGGATCGGTGGGGGGGCTTGACCTTCGTACCATCATCAACTGGGACCTGATTACGAGCATCGGTACAACGCCATGGGCGGCGGGGACCGAGCCGCTGTTTGTGGGGTGGCTGGGGACGAACACCATGGCCGAGAGCAATACGGTGTGGAGCTACTTTCTGCCCTTGACCTACACCAACTGGGCGACGAATGCTTTCCTACCCTTGGCCTCAACGAACGTCTATGCAACAACGAACTGGGTAACGAATGTCTTTCTGCCCTTGGCCTCGACGAACGCCTACGGCTCGACCCAGTTCAATATGGCGACCTTCCTGACATTGGCTGTGACGAACGCTTATGCGACAACCAACTGGGCGACCAACACCTTCCTGCCCCTGACAACGACAAACACCTTTGCAACGACGAACTGGGCAACAAACACATTCCTGCCGAAGTCGGCAACGAATGCGTACGCCTCGACGAACTGGGTGACGAATGCTTTCCTGCCCTTGGCCTCGACGAACGCCTACGCGACTACGAACTGGGTGACGAACACCTTTTTGCCTTTGACGGAGACGAACGCCTACGCGGCGACGAACTGGGCGGCGACGAATTTCTACAACATCAACAACCCATCGAACTTCGTGAATGCAACCATCACGAACGGGCTGGCCGGAACGAATTGGGTGACGAACGCCTTTTATCCCATTGGGAACCCATCCAATTACATCCCGAACACAGTAACGAACTGGGTAATGAATGAGTTTTACCCCCGGTCGAATCCGTCAAATTATCTGGACGGTGCCGCAACGAACTGGGCGACAAACACGTTTTATCCCTTGAACAATCCGGCTGGATATGTGACTAGCGCGGTTCTCACAGGGGCAGTTTTCAAGATCATTCCTTCCACGTACATTGATGTGTCGCCGTCAAATGGTATGGGGAATGTGGCAGTTTCCGTGAATACTTCAATCGTGAGCAAGGTCGAATTGGCGTACGATCATGCCACAACGTATGACCAAGTAACCAATCTGGTGAATGGATCAAACACGTTGGCCGTGATGACGGCGACAGGGGCACAGGTGCATGTGTGGGGTTTATTGGCAACAAACGATTTTGCGTCCTACACGAACACGGCGACGAATCTCATTGCCCGTTTCGCCGAACATCCCATGACGACGAACCTGAATGCCAACAATTTCGGCATGACCAATATCTCTACGAACTCGCTCATCTTCAAGGACGGAACGGTGCTGAACCCGGCGTGGATGGCTGGTCAAACCAACTGGGCGACGAATGTCTTTATGCAGTTTGCCGAGACTAACTGGATGACTTCGACTTTCGCCACGGCGGTTTCAGCAGGGGCGGATACGAACTGGGTGACGAACACATTCCTACAACTGCCGTCCACGAACGCTTATGTTTCGACCAATGACCCGAAACATGTGGCCAGCATTACCAATGTCCAGGCGGGTGCGAATATCGTCGTTACGACGAACGGTCCCGGCGACATCACCGTGGCGAGCGCGGGCGTCGGAGCGGAGACGCAGACCGTATCCGGCTCGACGCATGTTGGCGTCATCACAAACGCCGCTGATTTTCAGATCGTCTCGCTCGACTCCAACATCGTTGATTTCGCGATCACGAACGCCTACAGCCTCGGCTCGTCCGGGACGGTCGGGCAGGTCTCGCGGGTGGACGCGCACAATATCGGCATCCTATTTCCGACCAGCACTCCGGCGATTGACTGGTGGAATTACCCGGCGCAGGGCGATCCGAGTTTGCAGCAGTACGGGCTTCGGGATATTGGTGAGTTGTCATTCACCCCCTACTCCACCGGCGGCATGGCCTGGGCCACCAGCACAACGAACGCCGGCTGGGGCGGCCGTTACTCCCTAGGCATGATCGTTTTCTCAAACGAAATGTACGTGCTCGGTGGCTATTTGTCCGGACCTACCAACGATGTTTTACGCTCCCAAAACGGAACCAACTGGAACCGCATCGTACAAAATGCCGATTGGACACCTCGCTACAATTTTGGGGTTGCCGTTATTTCTAATAGCATAGTGCTCGCTGGAGGTCGTACAAGTCAACATACAAATGATGTTTGGGCCAGCTATGACTACGGAACGAACTGGACGATGATCGCGACCAATCCCGGTTGGAGCAGACGCTTCACCTTTTCGATGGAAGCCCTCAATGGACGTTTAGTCTTAATGGGGGGCTATTCGATTTCTACTCCCACAAACGACGTCTGGGTCAGTGACGATGCCGGAGTGACCTGGAGCAAAATCAACAACGCCCCATGGAGTCGCCGCTATGCCTTTCGCACTACTATTCACGCCGGAAAATTATGGCTTATGGGCGGCGTCGATGCGGCCGGCACGCATCTCAAGGATGTTTATTATACAGCCGATTTGACCAACTGGGTAACAGCCACCACCTCCGCAGCCTGGAACACCCGCTCATATTTCGGTGCCGCGAGCGTCGGCGATCTCATGTATGTCTTCGGTGGTTTCACAGGTTCAATAGCTTATGCCACCATCGCGCAAGATATCTGGTCATCCGCAGACGGCGCATCTTGGCTGCAAGAGACCGTAACCTTGCCCGTAAAAATAGCCGAGTTTGGGCATTGCGCCTTTTCAAATTACATTTACACATTTGGCGGAGAAAAAACAAACGTCACGATTTCCCCTGCCGTCTTCTACGGCTCCACCAGCAGCGTGACCTATGCAAAATTCCATGTTCATGCCACGACGAATATCGTTCTGACCAACGCGGCCACATTCCATGTCCACGCGGACCGCACGCATATCATGGGTGGATTTACGCTCATGGAGGGGGCGGCCAGCAATCTGGTTTGGACCTCGACGAACGATGCCGGGGATGGTGCGTGGCTTGCGCCGGAGACCAACGCTGCGGCGGCGGCGGAGGCGCACGCGGCGAGCAATACCGTCTATATCATGTCCAACGTGACGGCGATTGCCAGCGGCGTGACAAGCAACGCGGCCGTCTCTGCGCTCGCCGATTTACATACACAGACGAACGCCGACATTTCCTCCAAGCTCGACAGCTTGCAACTTGCAGCGAACTCCAACGTCTATGTGGCCGGAGCGAATATGACCTTCACCACGAACGGAGGCATCACCGTGGTTGTGGCCAGCACAGCATCAGGCGGCGGAGCGGCCCAATCGCCGTGGACGAATACCGTCGATGCGGCGGGAAATGCTCTGACGAATTTCACGCAGCTTTTCTTTTCTCCTGGGGACTACATTTCCGACGCAGCGGGGCAAATGACTTTCAATGCTGGAGAGCTTCTGTTTTATCCGGGCAATGTGGCTGCGCTGACTCTTGCTATGGAGATTCAAACCAACGTGGTTGACGTGTTTAAGAGTTTGGACCTGAACGGGAATACCATTTCAAATTCGGTTATTACCAACAGTGTCGTTTATGGGGTCGTGACGAATATCCGCGGCGGCGCATCGGTCACAACGTCAACTAATGCGCCGGGAGACATCACGATCAATTCGACGGGCGGCGGTGCAAACCAATCGCCTGTGACGAACACGATCAATTATGCGGGCTATGGAGCGACGAATCTTTCCGTGCTGCAAGCCACGAACTTGATAGTGGTCGGTGGCTCCCCCACGAACGGCGCGGTCCTCATCGCCACCAACACGAGCGGGCAGGCGACGTGGGGATCTGTTCCGCCGGTGGGTTCAATCGTGATGTACGCAGCATCTAACGCGCCTTCGGGCTGGCTCTCTTGCGATGGATCGAGCATTTCAACATCAAGCTATCCTGTCCTTTATTCTACAATCGGTTCGACCTACGGCAGCACGAATGCGGCATGGTTCAACGTGCCGAATCTTGTTGGCAGGTTTCCTCTCGGCTCGACAAATTTATTAGGTGTTACGAGTGGTGTTTCAAGTGTTACACTGACAACAGATCAAATACCCGCCCATTCTCACACGCTTTCAATATTTACAGACGACGCAGGAACTGTTACGAATAGACCTATCGGAAACGGATTCGATCCGCTTTCAAGCGCAACAACAGCCGTAAGCGGCGGCGGTCTTGCCCATACTAATATGCCCCCGAACCTAACCTTAAACTATATCATAAAGTTTTAACCATGAAACACGTCCTTGAACTTTTCGCCATCGGCGCGGGCTGGGCCTTCATCCTGCCCATCGTCGCCTTCGCGCTCGTGACGATTGTGGCCTGCCGTATTTGCTGCCGCTGGGCCGGGTATGATCTTGACCGGGCGGAATGGAGCGGGCCATGATCCTGCTCGCCCTGGTACTGGTGGCCGGTTTCGTCTGGCTGATGTGGCTGGGAAATGATTAACCTTTGGGGTAAATGAAAATGACCGAAAGCGAACAGCGCATTATGGGGCGAATCGAGCAGAGCCTGACGAATCTCCATGAGCAGCAGGTCCGCGACCGGACGGAACGGCGAGAGGAAATCAAGGCACTGTTCGACCGATTGGACACCATCACGCCCGTCTGCATCGAGCATACCGTCATGCTGAAAGGCATCGAGCGCCGCGCCGCGTACATCGGTGTACTGGTAGCGGGGGCCGTGTCGGCGGGGATCGCCGCCGTTCTCCGGTGGGTTCGCCCTTGACTTTCCCTGTCGTTTCTGAAACAATGGAGGCCAACAAATGACACCTCGCCCTACCCAGTCAGATCTTTGCGAAAAGTGCCGCCCCATCTGCGAGCGGTGCCTGTCGCGCAGGGAAGAGCAGGTTTTGCATGACCTCATCGAGGGCATGGACGAGGCGTCGGCCATCCTGGAGATCAGACGGCTCATAAAAATGGCTAGGGAGGACAAGGCGTGATAATAATATGCATTGCTTGCGGAACCTTTTTTGAGAAACCCGATTCGCCGCTGATTGTGATTTGCCCGAAATGCGGAGAGTATGTGATGTTGTTGGAAATGAGGAGGAGGCGTGATAATTCAAACCGCATCTTCCGATAGCCGGGGGCAAGCCGACCTCTGGTGTACCCGATGCAACCTGAAATTTTTCCGCACAGTGTCGTTTCCGGGGACCGTGTCATGTCCCCATTGCGGGGACACGGGCGACACGACAGAAATTTCGAGCATGTTCAAGCTGACCAACAAACTCAAGATAACGCCGGAAGAGGAATGACAGCCATGAACTCAAAACCGAAGGTAGGCCAAACATGGTTTTTCGGCGGTGTTCGTCCCGATCTCATCACCCGAATCGGTCGGACTAGGGGTAGGGGGCGACAGCATGTTTGGATTCATTTGAAAAGATCGACAACGCAATCGGTTCGCGCTTTTCTCCGTGGCTGGCGAAAGGAGAAGGAGTCATAGCATGGACCCCGCAACATGGCCGCTCATCGGCGACGTGATCCGCCTGTTCTCCGGCGCGGCCGACAAACTTATTCCGGACAGGAATCAGCGGTTCTCCATGAGCGTCGAGGCGGCGACCGGCAACATCAGGGCGGAGCTTGGCGGGCAGGGCTGGCTGTCGGGCAACTGGCGGGCCATGGTGAGCCTGGGCGTGTGGGGACTGCTCGGATACGATCACGTCATGGCTCGCCCGCTGGACCTGCTCTGGCTGGGCATCGGGCTGCTGTGCCTGTCCGGGTATGTCCTGAACCGCGAGACGATCCAAAACATTTCAGAGTTTTTGAAATCGCTACGAGAACAGAAACCAAAGGAGAAGTGACATGAAGACTTCCACTTCCATTCCGATTCCGAATCAGATTGTTGGGCGATATTGCCCGGCCTCTTTGCTTAACATTCAGGGTAAAAAATATGTGAGATTGCGATATGTGCCGAGAGCTTTACGGGTAATAAATTCTGACACATCACCAATGAACAAAGACGAGGAGAAATGACATGAACGACGCCATCAAAAATATCTTTTTAAAACTGCTGACATCGGTAATCCTGTCCGGCCTCACGCTGGCCGGCAAATGGCTGGTGGACCATGGCGCCGACCCGTCTGTTCTGGCCAGCCTACAGGGGCAGGCGACCTACATCGCGGGTATCGCCGTCATCGCGCTGGTGCCGGTGTACAGTGCCGTCAAGGCGTGGCTGAAAAGCCGTAAGGCGGCTATCGCTGCGCCAGCTGTACCCCCGAAGGTGGGCTGACCATGGGGGGCGACAGGAAAATAGTGTGCATGGCTTGCGACTGGAATGGAACGGAAGAGCAGTTGCTGGCAGGGAAAAACCCGTTCAAGCCAACCGAGACGATTTACGGCTGCCCGCATTGCGCGGCCATAGAACAGTTCCATGGCGCCTGCGACGAATCCGGCTGTTGGGAACCTGACACCATCGGAATGCCCATCCCCGGCGGATATAGGCGGACCTGCCGCAAGCATGTTCCGGCAGGGGCGATGCCATAGTCGAATTTTCCGCTTGACTTTCCGCCGCCGATATGGGAGACTACGCGCAGTTCAGTTGAAAAGAAAAAGCCAGTGAGACGGCTATGAAACCAAAAACGCATTCAGCCCGCATCAGGACAACCGGAGCCGTGGCATCCCTGCCGCCGCTCGTCTCATCGGCCCTGGTGCGGGCGATTTTGTTGAGGGCATGAAAATGAAAATCGCAACTGAAGACCTGAAAAAAATACTTGATGACCATGCGAATTGGCGCATATGCAAAGAAGGTGGTATCCGCGCCAATCTCACCGGCGCCTATCTCACCGGCGCCAAGCTCATCCGCGCCGATCTCGACCGCGCCGATCTCACCGGGACATGCCTAGACCCAAAAAACAAACCGAGCGGGCCGCAAGGGGACTGGACACGAGACAGAGAATTTCTTATCGCGTACCGAACCAGAAAAAGCATGTTTATCTGCAAGACTACCCAGTATCTGGACGGGCAAGAGTACGTCGCCCCGTATTTTTCCACCGCTGCAACGGAATGCCACCCCGGCCTGTACATTTCGCGAACGCTGGCAGATCTACAACGGTTGGTTGCGAAAAATGACTGGGAGAACTACGGCGGGTTCATCCGCGTCAGGGTTCTGCCGGAAGACATCCATCACGCCGGGGACAAGATCAGGTGTCGTAAATTCACGGTCATAGGAGGGGTTAAATGAGTAAGATTGTCGCTAATTGTTTGGATCCACTTTGCCCCAAGTGCAAGACGCCGCTTCTCACAGCGCACGCAATAGGGCCATGCAACACTGACCCCGTTTGGAAATGCTACACATGCGGGTATTGGGTGCATAGGTCGTATGAGCCGAACAAAGTAGAGGAGGCAGAATGAAAACACTCATCGCGCTCGCAATGCTGCTGGCCGGGAACTGCTGGGGGCAAACACAAGATTTTTATTGGGCTACCTGCAATAACATAATGATACTGGAACTCTCAGCCAATCGCGTCATTGCCCACGTAACCCGCGAGACGGTGACGAACAGGGTTCACGCAAAGCAATATTTGGCGAGCTTTATACGCCCCTCCGAATGGAAGGATGTCGAACATCCTTCATCACAATTTTACGGGCACCCCGAGGATAGAGAGCGCGACAACCCCGACAAGCGCATCGTCGAGGTCCGCGAGATCGTCCGCGCCACGCTGGACTGGAAGGGCAAGCCGTTCACGGTCGAACTGGAAAACAACCTGCTCCGCCGTTGGGAAGAGCGGCGCATTGTCGAACCACCCACGCCGGTAATCGATCGGTGGGAGGCGGGGCCGGTGCAGACGAACTTTACGGCTTATACGGCAGTTACAAATATCAGCGGCGTGAACTGGGTTACGTCATCCACGAACTTGTGGATAGACGCAACCAACAGAGCCGTGACGGTTGAAATCAAGGAGGAAAAATGAGCCAAACAACACCAATATGCTCGCTGTTTTGTTCGCTCTGCCGGTCGGGGTCGGCGCGGGAAGATTCACGACATTACCGCCATGATTTTATTAGGACGTGGAGGAACGTGCGAGTAGTGAGCGCAACTGAAACATACGCCAACTGCCTTTGCGAGCGATGCGGCCACACATGGAAGTCAAAATCAAAAGCGGCAAAACGCGCAATGCGCTGTTTAGAAAAAATGAAACCAGAGGAGGAAAAATGAGCGCAATTTTCGATTTATTCCGAGAGCACAAAAAACAGCCGCACCGTCTCCCGGCATGGCAGTCGGATCTCAACGCGACCAAAGGCTATGGCGTCGTAAACCACTGGTGGAGATCGTCCGATGACGAAAACAAACGCGGTCTAGACGCCATGGCCGACGCAGGTTGCAACCGCTACAAAATCGAATTCCTCGGCGCGGCGCGGACCCGTGTGTGGGAGAATATCCCAATGCTCGTCCAAGATTTTAGAGCTTTGTATCGGTTGACCTACGAGCGGCGGATCGTGCTGGACGCGACAATCGCGAACTGGAATATGGGTGGCGGCGGCGTCCCTGAAAATGGCGATATTTCCATCTGCGAGTCCAGGTTTAACGATGCGTGGTTCGTGGAGTTAATGGACGAGATCAAGGGCGTCGGCGTGGAAGGCATTTCGTTGTGCGCCGCGAGCGAGTGGGGGCCTAGCTCGCGGAATTCACAGTGCTGGCCGAGGGCCGATTTATGGAATCATCGACTCGAGCAAAACTGGCCGGGCATGAAAACCTGGAACCGGGAGAGCCGACCTACCAGTGCGCCGCCAGGGTTCGGCATCGAGTACCACCCGGACAGCACCAACGACGTGGGGCCAGCCAACAGCCTCGTGGTGACGGACACTTCCGGCATTCTCCGGCAGCTCTGCCAGGGCGGGGACATCCGCGCCCCGTTCGACCCCACGAAGGCCGCCGCGTACGTCCGCAAGGTCCGCTCCGCTGGCCGGGGCTGTGTGCTTTACGGGTTCGGGCACGTTGCGTATGATTTTGACACGATCGCGGCTCTGCTCGGTATCCCCTGATTACCCCCCCCCATCCCCGCATATAGCCCATCACAGGATTGCCGATCCTGGGGCATCCTCCCCCCTGTTTTTTTGTAGCGCGTTGCGCTACACACCCGAGTTTATTGGGGTTTTCTGTTCCCGGATTTTTGGCTTTGTAATTAAACTATTTTCACTTTGCCAAGCAAAGTGCCCGTTAATAGGCCTCCAAACGCTGATTATTTATTGCAGATTTTTCTTGCGCTCCGTGGGACACCGTGCTACATTGGGGGCAGAAAAAAAGAAACGGGGAAACCCCACCGGCCCGGCGGCACCGGGAAACGAACAGGAGGGCTGGAAAATGGAAACGAGGAGCCTGTCAGAAATCGTCGAGGACGCGAAAAAAACAGGGTATGCGGAAGATGCACTGACGATGATGCCCGCTGATGCGCCCGTCCGTGAGGTGTGGCGGCCGTCACGAGGGAAATCGGACCGCATCGTAGCGGGCCAAATGTGCACGACGAAAATCGGTCGAGGGCTCGTGGTGGCGGACGGGAAAAAACTCCAGCACGGCGACGATGACACATGGCGGCTGGAGTGGCAGGTTCGCCCGGCGGCTCCTGGCGCGGAGACAGAGCGCTGCGAGCGAGCCTGTCTGCGGACATGGGCCGACCGGGTGCGTGGCATGCCTGGCGTATGCGTCGCGGACGACGCGCGGAATGACGAGGAGCACGCGCGGAAAATGGCCGACATAGATCGGCTGGTGACCGAAATCGCAGTTGTGTCGGCGCTAGCGGACGCGCAACCATGAGCACGGAGGCCGACGACGACGGATGGTTTGTGGAAGTCTTCGAGATTGCGACTGGCGAACACAATCCCGGCGTGACCGGGAAACATAGGAGGAATACAAAATGAACTGGTTCGGAGGATGCAGGAACGAAGCGGATATCAAAACGGCGTACAGGGTACAGGCGAAGAAGAACCACCCTGACGCCGGAGGGGCCACGGCAACGATGCAGGACCTTAACGCGGCTTATGAAGCGGCGCTACGCGGCGATTATGCGCGGCAAGGGTTTGACGCGGCGAAGACGGAAGCGCGCTGGGAAATGGACAAGGAAATCGTCCGCGTGGCGCATGAAATCCAAAAGCTTGACGCGGCGTTAAGCCTTGAAGTATGCGGCGTATGGCTGTGGATCACCGGCGAGGGGAGTTTGACGCGGCGCTATCGGAACGAACTGAAGGCGCTGGCTTGCCGATGGAGTCCTAAAAAGCTCGCTTGGTACTTCAGGCGCGAAGAAGACGGTGGGCGACGCTGGCACAGAAACGGAAGATATACAATGCACGATATACGCATGCGCTACGGAAGCGCAAGCGTGCAAGCCGAAAGCGAAGATCAAGGTTTCCAACGGCAAGCCATTGCGTAAAAAACGACATGCGGAAAGGTTAGCCGTGACCCGCGAAAACGGCAAGGAGAAAAAATATGAACACAAGAGCAGCGAGGCTTTATGTATCACCGCGAACGCGTGCATTGACGCCGGATGAGCAGGAAACCCGGCGCCTTGCGTATGCGCTGAAAGACAGCGGCAAGACTCCCGAAATTGAATCGGCAAGGGCAATCTGTGCGCGGGAAATGGCCGCAAGTATAACCGGACCCTGCAACCTTATCCCCGTTCCCAGCCGGACAGGGGACACAACAGCCAACCGGCTTTTGTGCCAGGCTATCGGCAGGCAAGTTCAAGGCGGGGCGTATGTCTGCGATATTTTGCGCCGCCGCCGTCCGGTGGATGGCCAATGCGAACGACACAAACGCGGCCAGGGATCAATCAGCATAGGAGAACATGGAATCTATCGGCAGAAAGGAAAATTCTTGCGGTGCATCGGCTCGTTTTTTGTGGATAACGTGACCACCAGCGGAAACACGTTGGAAGCATGCGCCATTGCCTTTCCGGGTGGAGAGGGGCTGGTTTTTGCGGATGCTTGGCGGGGCAGACAATGGAACAAAAACGATTGAACCAAAGCAACAGGAGGATGACGGCATGAAAACGGAAGCAAAAGTATTTTCAGACGAAATCGACAACCAAATCGGAGCGGTCCTAGCGGAAGTGCTGCGGATGCAGCGCGATCCTGAACACTACGACCGATGGATTACGACGATCGGAACTAAAACAAACATCGGCCTTGCGCGTACAATACGCAGAATAATGACAGAAGGAGAGCAGGTGACGGCA
>Ga0209518_1002519_pt1 | contig 16913 bp, 15 predicted proteins | sample RifGroB1_FD_183993 | JGI IMG/M metagenome (GOLD analysis project Ga0209518, IMG submission 183993) | Groundwater microbial communities from Rifle, Colorado, USA - Groundwater B1 (SPAdes) (version 2) | ecosystem: Environmental > Aquatic > Deep subsurface > Groundwater | place: Rifle, Colorado...
ATACGATTCAAGTTAGCCAAACCGGTGAATCTGGAATCTACGATGTGAGCGATAGTTACTTCAAGATTGTAAGCGGAGGTACAATAGTTAGTCCGAATATCTCCGGAGTTTCCGGACCGACGACTTTGCAGACCGGACAGCAGGGGACCTGGACGGTTAACGCTTCCGACCCGAATAATGGAACACTTAGTTATTCTGTCGTGTGGGGTGATGAGGATTATCAACAAAATGTATATGGGACGTATCCAACCTCTTATCCAGTCCAGCAATCAGCGACTTTCACGCACGCCTATAACACTGCCCGCACATATTATCCGAAATTTACGGTTTCAAACACCGGAGGAAGTTCGCAGACAAGTTTGAGTGTTGTTGTTGGTGGCGCAACCCAGCCCTCCATCACCGTCCTTTCTCCGAACGGGGGAGAGACGTGGACAAAAGGAACAACACAAACGATCAAATGGCGGGACAATACGCCTGTTTCGACATGTCCGGTTGGAGCGCAATGTGCGCCTCAAGCGCCGAAATATTTCGACATCAAATTACTTCCCTATTCCTTCTATCCGTCACCGTCATGCACCGGAACTCCTTGTCCCGCGTATCCTGTTCAGGCGCCATTTACGATTGCGAAAAGCGTGTCTGGTTCCTCGTATAGCTGGTCTGTAGGCAAGTATTTGGATGTTTTCGGAACCGGAACAGGTGGCACTGCTCCCGACGGTTCATATACGATTCAAGTTAGCCAAACCGGTGAATCTGGAATCTACGATGTGAGCGATAGTTACTTCAAGATTGTAAGCGGAGGCACGAGCACAAACAATCCTCCAGTCATCAACGGCATTCCTGCCATTCCGGTTAACGTCGGAGTTGGACAATCCGTTTCATTCAGCTGGAGCGCGACTGACGCTGACAACGATAATCTCGCGTGGGGAGTTTCGTGGGGTGACGGCATCGGGGTTGGGGGGGCGTGCCAATCTCCAAATCCGCAAAACAAGCAAGGGTGGACTTTCAACACGTCTCATGCATGGGCAAGCCCAGGAACATACACAGTTAGAGCAACCGTGAACGATTGCCGAGGCGGAAGTGATGAGCACGCGTTCAATGTGACTGTGGGCAGTACAGTGACACCCTCCATCACCGTTCTTTCTCCGAATGGGGGAGAGGTGTGGACAGAAAATACGAGAACGGACTCCGATACGTGCAGTGTTCTTCGTTGCGAATTTATTTCGTGGTCCGGCGGAAGCGGTTCAGATTGGCGTTCGGTAACTGCTTATCTTGAGCAAAATACTAATGGGCAATTTATCACTGTAGGGAAAATTCCGGCTTATGGTTTCGGTTCTATTGGTTGGCCCGTGGGTATTGTAGTGCCGACTTCTTGCTCCGCAGATACTTATCCCGGCTTGTATAATTGTACGAAAACTCTTGTTAATCCCGGGCAGTATTACGTTCGTTTAGTCGATAAAATAACTGGCGCAACAGACAGAAGCAACGCGCCGTTTAGCATTGTTGGTTCATCGGTAACAAGCGGTGTTACGGTTTCTCTGGAGGCCTCTACCCCAGCTCCTAGTACTATCGCTGCTGGGTCAACGGACGTACCATTTTTGCGGTTCCGGGTTACGAATACGACATCGCAAGCCATAGCAATTTCATCTTTCTCTGTTAATTTTTCTACTTACCTCGGTAGTACAGCATCAGCCGTGGATATTCCTCGCGCGTCATTGTGGGATGGTGCAACAAAACTGGCAGGGGCAAATATTTCCATGTCGGGAGGAACAAATTTTGTTGTTTTTAACCAAGGCATAGCTGGCGGAGGTCAATTATCCACCGTGAACCCGGGCACATCAAAGGTATTTACCGTTTCGGCTGATATCTCTCCTACCGCAAGGAATGGAGTTACTGCGGCGTTCGCCCTTTATGGATTTAGTTTCTCACCTAACGGAATTTCAACGGGAATGCCGGTAACGGGAAATTCTATGACCATTGTCTCCTCTACTCAACCTTCCATCACCGTCATTTCTCCGAATGGGGGAGAACAATGGCAGATAGGAAAAGCGTACGAAATTAAATGGTTAAGTTCTGGAATCGCCGCTTCTAACAATGTTCAAATCGAATTGAGTGGGACAAATATTTATCGTAAATTTGTCGCTAATGTGCCTGGTTCGAGCGGTGCATTTTTGTGGACAGTACCGAGCAATCTTATTAGTAGCGATAAATACAGCATTAGTGTGACATGTTACTTATGTTATGCCGCTAATAATAATCAAGTAGTGGCTGACTCAAGCAACGCGCCGTTTAGCATAGTGAATAATGTTGCACTTGCAACTCCTGTCTTTACTAAACTTTCAGTTCCGACAAATACGCTTACAAACGGCACACAGGTACTCTATCGCTTCAGAGCGACGACCATATCATCGCAAGACGCAAGTATTTCATCGCTCCAATTTCCGATCTCGCTTTCCGGGGTCGCGCCTATCAGTCTTAGTGATATAGCGCTCTACGGGTACAGCGATTCAGGTTTTTCAGTTCAGGCATATTCAGCAAATCCTGTTGGTCAACGGTACGGGTCAATCGAGAGTACGGTTGTTGTATTCTCTCAAGGAGATTTTCCCCTTGGTGTACCTCTTGCCATTCCTGCAGGTACCTCACGTTACTTTGAGGTGAGAGGATATGTAAATACGGGAAGTTTTGCTCCTGTATCAGTTACCACTTCGCTTTCTGGTCTTGGATCAGAAACACTCACAAAAGCAGCGCAATCCGCATCTACAAACCCTGTCGGCTTCATCGGTCCTGTTACTGACAAATACATCTACGGTTGGGCTTGTATTCCGGGTGACTCAAGAAATGATATCACGGTACGGGTAAAAACAAACGCGGGAAGCTGGAACACTATTGCAAATACCACGCGGGGCGAACCGGGATTTGAATCGAATAGCGGTTGTAAGGGTGTGTATCACGGATTTGAGCTTCCGACTCCAACTTTATCTGCGGGAACATATACTTTTACCGCAGCCGTAGTTGATCCCGGAACCGGCACTGAAGTTTCTCTCACGTCTGTGTCCGGACAGACGACACTGACTGTTATATCTGGAGCGCCTTCTCTTTCCTCGGTTTCTCCCTCATCAGTTATCGCGCTTCAACCCGAAGCATTCAATATTTACGGTTTCAATTTCCAACCCGGCGCCACGATTGTATATTCTGGCCCCTCGAGCGGGACTCTCGCCGCCTCATTCGTAAATTCCACTCAACTCTTTCTCTCGGTCCCGGGCGGCCTTCTTCAAGGTACCTACACCTTCAAAGTTAGAAATCTTGACGGAAAAGAATCGGTAATGCTCATTGTGCAAGCAGTTGCGCCATCAACATCCTCTGGTCAGATTATTTCGATGACGCCTAATCCCTGCACTGTCGCGCAAGGCGCAACGCGCTGTCCGGTGACTATAATGTGGTCGGCGTTCAATGCTCCATTAGCAGGCATTCGCGCGAAGGATTCTGTTTCCGGATGGGAGGGTCTTGTATGTGCGGCGGATAAGACACTCTGCACTCTTGATGCGGCACCAGGTAATTATGTGGTAAAGCTTCATCTCGTTGCCACTGATCCGAATTCCCAGATTCTTGATCAGAAAAGCGGTGTGATAAACCCGCCGTCGACTTTAACGGGAGGAGCCACTTCCGGCGCCGACCTGGTTGCGCTAAGCATTTCTCCTTCAGGTCCGTTTACCGTCGGGCAGAGCGTTACATTTAGCGCTGTTGTCAAAAACGCGGGCGGAGGCGCTATGCCCGGCAGCGGTTACGATGCCGATCTGATGATTGATTACGGAAACGACAATTCAACCTGTCAGGGGCCCGGAAGTACCTCGTCATCGGGATGCAACGCGTATGTCGGAAGCCCGCTTTCCGTGCCGCTTATTGCGCCGGGGGCCACTCATACCTTCAGTATTCCTTGGACAGCAACCTGCCAGACGTATAGCGCGTCCTGCACCAATCTCTTGCGCTTCCGCGTTGACCTTCCGTATAACCTGATGCCGGAGTCGAATGAAACGAATAATTACATCACGAAGATCATTACCGTACAGCCCGCAGTACAGGGAGCGTTTGATGCGGGCGAAGCCGATTCACTTGCCGCATTACTCTTTTCCCTTGAGCGTCAGCTCGAGGAGCTGGAACGGCTTCTCAATTCTCTCCTGCCGTAAGATACCGGAACGCAAAACACCCGCCTGTGCAAGGCGGGTGTTTTGAAATATAAAAAAATAGTATAAGATGATTTTATGTCAAAAAAATACGATTTTGTCGCAATTGGGGATATTGTGACGGATGCGTTTATCCATCTGAAGGAAGCATCCGCGCATATTGACGTTGACAAAGGAACGCGCGAAATCTGCATGCGCTTTGCGGATAAGATTCCCTATGAGGATGTGTTTGTTGTTCCCGCGGTGGGGAATTCGGCTAACGCCGCTGTTGCCGCGTCTCGTCTCGGCCTTTCAAGCGCCCTTATTTCAAACGTCGGCGGCGATTATTTTGGCGAGGAGTGTCTCGCCCAACTCCAGAGGGAGAAGGTATCCACCGACTTTATGGTGATCCATAAAGGGATGAAAACAAATTATCACTATGTCCTCTGGTTTGACGATGATCGGACCATTCTTGTGAAGCACGAAACATATCCCTATGGCCTTCCGGATTTTGACGATCCAAAATGGGTGTATCTTTCGTCAATGGGAGAAAATTCGCTTCCATTCCATAAAGAAATTGAGGAGTATCTTTCAAAAAAACCGGACGTGAGATTGGCGTTCCAGCCAGGAACGTTTCAGATGAAATTCGGCACAGATGCACTTCGCGGAATATATGCACGAACCGACGTATTTTTCTGCAATAAGGAGGAGGCCCAGCGGATTCTCAAAACCAAGGAAGACGATATAAAAAAGCTTCTTTCCGGCGTTCGGGAGCTTGGGCCGAAAATTGTTGTTATTACCGATGGCCCCAAGGGCGCGTATACGTTTGACGGTGCAGAAATACTCTTTTTGCGCGCCTACCCCGACCCCAAGCCGGCTTTTGAGCGTACAGGCGCCGGAGACGCATTTTCTTCAACGTTTACCGTTGCGCTTGCGCTCGGGAGAGACGTGCGAGAAGCGCTCATGTGGGGGCCGGTAAATTCAATGGCGGTTGTCCAGAAAATTGGCGCACAAGCCGGGCTTCTCTCCGAGGAAGAAATTCATGAACTTCTTTTGAAAGCCCCGTCTGATTACGTGCCGCAAAAAATATGATAGCCCTCAAGGAAATTCTTCTTCAGGCAACCCGCGAGCATTGGTCCACCGGCCACTTTAACGCGTCAGAATCCGATCATATGCGCGCGATTTGCGAGGCCGCGAAAGAAGTTGGTACGATAGTGATTATCGGAACATCCGAGGGCGAGGCAAAGCATTTGGGATACGATATTGCCGTCAGTATTCGCGATGGATTACGAAAAGAGTTTCAAATTCCCATATTTCTGAACGCGGATCACCACAAGAGCGTGGAAGCGGCAAAGGCCGCGATTGATGCGGGATATGATTCGATTCATATAGATTTATCGGCATTGCCGTTTGAGGAAAATGTTGCTGGTGTGAATGAGGTGATTGAATATGCAAGGCGGAAGGAATCAGGAATAAGCGTTGAAGGTGAGCTTGGGTATTTGCGTGGGGACTCAAAAATCCAAAAAGAAAAAATTGCCATAAAACCTGAAGATTATACTGATTCTGATAAGGCGGCTGAATTTGTGAAATTAACGGGCGTGGATCGCCTTGCGATCGCGGTAGGAAATATTCACGGGATCTCGCTTGATGAGCCCGTGCTCGATATTGCGCGGATTCGCGCGATTCGAGCCGCGGTGCCGAAGGATGTCGCTCTGGTGCTTCACGCGGGTTCAGGCATTCCTGATGAGCAGATCAAAGCCGCAATCGAGGCGGGTATTGCCAATATCCACATCAATACCGATATCCGGGTCGCATTCGTGAGCGAACTTCGCAAAACCATCGGAGAGCATCTTGATGAGGTCGCAATGTATAAGCTCGACGCCTCGGCCACGAAAGCCATGAAAGAAGTTATCATCGGGAAATTGAAGCTTTTTGGGGCATCCAACAAGGTGTAGGCCGGTATTGCATCATGGGACTTTCTGTGGTAGCATCGTGAGGGTATGCCCGGTAGTAACACTTCGGCTTTCATGAGTGTTCGTGGTACTACGAGGCATCGAGAGAGCATTGTAATGTATTTGAAATAACACCAAGAGAAGCTTCGTCTTTGTCCCGACGGCACGTCGGGACGGCCGAAGTCTACTACCGGGTATGGAACTCGCAGTAAAGCCACGAACTGAATTAGGGAAAAAAGTAAACGCCCTGCGGCGTGCAGGTTTTTTGCCTGCGGTTGTGTACGGCGAAAAAGTGCCTTCCCAGCCGGTGAGTGTTTTGTATTCCGATTTTATGAAGGTTTTCCGGGAGGCGGGGGAGTCAACGATTTTTAAACTGAAAGTTGAGGGTGGGAAAGAGCATGATGTTTTGATCTATGATATAAAATTCGATCCGTTGAAGGATGTGCCCGAGCATGTGGATTTTTACGCCGTGCCCCAGCATCGGACGATTCGCCACAAGATTCCGTTTGAATTCGCGGGTGAGCCCCCGGCGGTGAAAAATCTTGGGGGTGTTCTCGTCAAAGTTATGCACGAGATCGAAATTGAGGCGCTCCCGAAGGATCTTCCCCACGCGCTTCGAGTTGATATCTCGGTCCTTGAAGAGTTGAAATCAAAAATCCATGTGAGGGATCTTGGCATACCGGCCGGAGTTAAGATTCTCGGCCATTTCGATGACGTCATCGTCCTCATAGAGACGCCGAGAACCGAAGAGGAATTGAAGGAGGTGGTAGAGACACCGGTTGCGGAGGCGGTCGCCGAAGTGAAGACCGAGCGCGAAATGAAGACGGAAGAAAAAGCAAAAAAGGAGGTTGAAGAAAAGGCAGAATAATTTTTCGTTCGCGCAGAGTTCCATTTTGCTGTATACTATCAGATATGAAACGCCCTACACTGCGACGTTTCTCTCGCCCCGCGCCGTTTTGGGCTATTTTTATCGTTTCGTGTGCGATTGCTGCGGTACCGCAGTTTTTTGCATTCGCGCAGGAAAACGGCTCGGCGGAGAAACGAGCGGATCTTGAGCGTCAAATCCAAGAGCTTGAAAAAGAAGCCGAGGGGCTTGACGTAATCATCAAGGGTATTCAGGGCGAGAAGAGGACGCTCGCAAACGAAGTCAGTGTTCTCAATGCGGAGGCCAAGAAGCGAGAGCTCGAGATCAGGCGCCTTGACCTTGCTCTCAAAAAAGCAAAACTCGAGATTGCAAAGAAAGAAACGGGGATTGCCGGACTTGAAACAAAGATAGCAAAGTCCCGAAAATCGCTTTCGGCGAGCTTGTTTGCATTGTATACGTACGACCATGAGAGCATCATCTCGGTGTTTTTCAAGAAGATTGCGCTTTCCGATTTTTTCGCGACCCTTGCGGGCATTCACCAGGTTCAGGCGAAAATCCAGGAGGGCCTCGAAATATTCCATGTGGACGTAAAAGAGCTTGAACGTGAACAAGCCGAGCTTGAGGACTTTCGTCAGGAACAGAGCGACATCAAATCGCTCCAAGAGGTTGAGCGGAAATTTTTAACTGACAAAAAAAAGGAAAAGGACAAACTCCTGAAAGAAACCCAAGGCAAAGAAACGGTATTCCAGCAGGTTCTATCATCCAAAAAGCGCGACATTGCGACTTTGCGGACACAGCTTTTCTATATTGAAAGAACGGGTATTACTGCGGAAGACGCAATTAAATTTGCGGAGCTTGCCGCGAAACGGACAGGGATCCGAACAGCGTTTTTACTCGCTCTTCTTGAAGTGGAGACCGGACGTCAGTTTGAGGACGGCGTAATCAGCGTGGGGACGAATATCGGAACGGGGAGTTGGAAGCGCGACATGTATGATTGTTATATTGCGCTGAAAAAGCCGAAGACCGCCGAAGCGCAAAAAGAGGCATTTTTTTCCATCACGGCAGAGCTCGGTCTTGATCCCGAAAAGATGCCCGTGTCCCGACGGCCGTCATACGGATGCGGCGGCGCTATGGGCCCCGCTCAATTCATTCCCACGACGTGGCTTTTGTTCAAAGAGCGGGTGGCAAAACTCACCGGGCATAATCCTCCGAGTCCGTGGATCGTTGAGGATGCGTTTACGGCATCCGCGCTTTACTTGGCGGATTCCGGGGCCGCGTCTCAGACAGAAGTGGGCGAGATACGTGCGGCAAAAGCGTATATATCCGGAAGCCCGAATTGTTCGACAAGCATCTGCCGGTGGTACGCAAATACCATTGTTTCTCTTTCCCGGAGTATTGATCGGGTACTTTAAAATTCGTCTTCGCTGTCGGCTACGCCCGCTCGTGTCTTTGCGGTGAGCGCTTCGATAATCGGTTCGATATTTCCTTCGAGTATTAAAGGAAGGTTATGCCACGATTCTTTGATTCGATGGTCGGTTACCCGATCTTGGGGGAAATTATACGTTCGAATTTTTTCCGACCGGTCGCCGGTCCCGATTTGTGTTCGGCGTTTTTGGGTCATTCGGCGCTCTTCCTCCTGGATTTTTGCATCCAAGAGTTTTGCGCGGAGGATATCCATCGCCCGTTCCCGATTTTTCTGTTGTGAGCGCGATTCTTGGGAGCGGACGGCAATGCCAGTCGGGATATGGACGATCCGTACGGCTGTTTCGACTTTATTCACGTTTTGCCCGCCGGCGCCTCCCGAACGGGAGAATTCAAGCGAGATGTCTTGGGGTCGAATTTCAACGTCGACTTCCCGCGCTTTCGGAAGTACTGCGACAGACGCGGTTGACGTGTGGATGCGCCCCTGTTTTTCCGTTTCGGGGATCCGTTGGACTCTGTGGACTCCCGATTCATATCGAAGGGCTTTGTACGCGCCTTCGCCCGCTATTTCAAATACCACTTCTTTATAGCCGCCGATTCCGTTTTGTGACTCATCTATGAGCGTGACGGTCCATCCTTTTTTCTCCGCATATTTTTTGTAGAGGGCCGAAAGCGTGGTAGCGAAAAGAGCGGCTTCGTCTCCGCCGGCGCCTGCCCGGATTTCCATAATGAGATTATCGGGGAGATTTTCCTCGGCCTCCCGTATCTTTTCCTCGAGAAGCGTTTTTTCCGATTCAAGCGCGCGGAGTTCATCTCGGGCTATTCCGGCAAGCTCTTCATCGCCGTTTTCAAGAAGTGTTTGCACTTCACCGATCTTTCTGCTGATTTCTTCAGATTTCATGAAGTTCGAAAGCGACTTCTCGATTTTTGAGAATTCAATCGAAAGCGTTTTCATCTTTTCCTGATCTTTCGCGGTGTCAGGAGCGGAGAGTTTTTCTTCGAGTTCGCTTTTTCGTTTTTTCAGTTTTTGAATTTCGTCGGGAAGGTCCATAGGGAAATAAAAAACCGCGTAGCAAAAGGGATTCCGAATACTTTTTCGGGCGTCCCCTCATGCCGGCGGTTAGTGTTTCTTTTTTTTGGAGAGTCGCACTTTGAATCTTTCTACGCGGCCTGCGGTATCGATGATTTTTGAGCCCCCGGTATAGAACGGATGGCACGCGCTGCAAATTTCAATTTCCATATGCTCTTTTGTCGAGCCCACGGCGAGGGTATGTCCGCACGCACAGCTTACCTTGGCGGCGTGGTATTTTGGGTGGATATCGGCTTTCATAACCTCTCTATAGTACCAAAATGGGGCATATCTTGCAAGTTCCCGCTGAATCTGCTAGAATCGTATGTATGGATACGCTAATCATGGATCAAGGTCTTGAGATTCCTGCCCAGCCGATTGACCCCGAGATTGAGGAGATGTCAAAGGCGGGAGTGCACCTCGGCCACGCAAAATCAAAATTCCATCCGTCAATGGCGCCGTATATTTTCGGCGTGAGAAATTATGTTTCCTTGATCGACCTCATGAAGACAAAGGAGAAACTTGATCTCGCTCGCGAATTTATTCGTGCGGTTGCGACAAAAAAGGGGATTATTCTTCTCGTCGGCACCCGCCCGGCGGCGAAAAAGATAATCCGCGAGATGGGCGAAAAAACAGGAATGCCGTATTTTTCAGAGCGCTGGATCGGCGGAACACTCACGAATTATAAAGTCGTTTCGAAACGCGTGGAGTATCTCGAGCGGCTCGTCGAGGAGAGGAAGACCGGAGAATTCGAGAAGTATACCAAAAAAGAGCGGATGAAAAAAGGGGAGGAGATCGAGCGCCTCACTAAGTTTTTCGGCGGCGTACGGAGTTTAAAGCGGATGCCGGATGCGGTATTTGTCGTCGATATCACGCATGATCTTATTGCAGTCAACGAGGCGCGGAAAATGAAAATTCCCGTCATCGCTTTTGTTGATACGAATTCGAATGCGGATCTTGTCACCTGGGCCATCCCGGCAAACGACGATGCGCTTCCTTCAGTGAGATACATGTGCGGACGGGTCCTCGCGGCGATTGAGGAGGGGGCGAGCGAGGCAAGAGCGACAAAAGACCCGGAGTCGATCAACCAGAAAGCGACATAAGGGATTTTTCACCCCGTTAGAAACTCGGTTTCTAACGGGGTTCACGGGAAAGTATTTCTCTCAATAGTTTTTTTGTATGGTCTCAGCAAAAGATATTAAGGAACTTCGGGAAAAAACCGGCGCGGGCATTGCCGACGTTAAAAAAGCGCTTGAGGAGTCCAGCGGGGACGCGGCAAAAGCAGAGCTCTGGCTCGAGCGAAAACTCGGGAGTACTGCGATAAAAAAAGCAAGCCGGGAGACAAAGGCGGGAATCGTTGAGACATATCTTCATTCAAACGGACGCATCGGTTCCATGGTTGAGCTTTTTTGCGAAACGGATTTCGTCGCGCGAAACCCGGATTTCAAAGCGCTTGCCCACGATCTCGCGATGCACGTTGCCGCGATGAGTCCCCTCTATGTGTCGCTTGATTCCGTGCCCGTTCATGCGTGGGACGCGGAGAAAATCCGTTTTGAGGAAGAAGTCGCGAAAATGGATAAGCCGGAGAATATCAAAAACAATATTGTTTCGGGCAAACTCAAAACGTACTTCGGCGGCCTTTCTCTCCTATCCCAGCCGTTTGTAAAAGACGAGGAGCGTGCGGTTGGCGATATCGTAAACGAAGCGATAGGCCGTTTCGGCGAGAATATTAAAGTCGGCATGTTCGCCCGCTTTGAGATATGACGAGTATCGCACTGATTCTTGCGGATGTATTTTCGGGAATACTATTTCTTGCAAGCGGAGTTTTCCTCTGGCGATTTTTGCGGGAAAGAATTCCGCAGGCGCTTGCGATACCCGATGAGATCATTCTCGAGCGTTTTCGGGAAGACGCGAAGAAGAATCGGCTGTGGACTCTGCCGTTAAAGGTTCTCTATGAGGAAGTCCATTTTTGGAAATTTTTGCGTTTGTATTGGGCGCGGATACTCTATCGCATCCATATCCGGCTTTTGCGGCTGGACAATCGGATACTTGCGAAATATAATCGACTGAAGAACGAGGGCGAAGAAGAAGCAGAAGATAGTACGACAGTTCCAATGGACGAAGTGGAAAAGTAGTTGCCACCTTAGCTCAGTGGGTTGGAGCATGATATGCTTCAACGGGAAATTCAGCGAGCCGGCGAAGCCGTGCGAGCGTGAAGAATTTCCCGGGGTTTCGTCGAGGAGGCGAAACAGCAACATTTTTGCCCGCCCCGTTAGAAGTGCCGGCGTAGCTCAGCGGTAGAGCAACTGTTTTGTAAACAGTAGGTCGCCAGTTCGAATCTGACCGCCGGCTTATCGGCACTTCTAACGGGGTAAGTGAAGGTCCTCGGTTCGAATCCGAGAGGTGGCTCCGAGGGTGGGAGGGAAAATACGTTTTCGTTCCAAGTTCAAGAGGTGGCTTATGCGTGGGTGGCGGAGCGGACAATCGCACTTGGCTGTAAACCAAGCGCCTTAACGGCTACGCAGGTTCGAATCCTGCCCCACGCAAAATAAAAAAACATCAGCTCGAACCATATTTTAACGGAAAGAAGAAAAGAAAAATTTTTAATCATATGAACCAAAAAGGATTTACAAAAATCGCACTCGTAGTTTTGATTATTGTACTTTTGGGCGTGGTAGGATATTTTACGCTGATAAAGAAGCCTGCGTCGCCTAATACTGCGGTAAATCAGCAACAAACCAATAATCCGGTTACGCCAACGGCACAAGATACAACAGCTAATTGGAAAACATACAGGAATGATAAATTCGGTTTTGAGTTTAAGTACCCCGCCGAACTCACAGCCGTTTCGAGTGGACCAAACGAGGAACAGAAAAAGTTGGATCGTGGAGAAATGATTTCTGGGACCGTTCCCGGTTCCTACGATACCATCACTTTTTCTAGCTCTGCGAGTAAAGAACAATTTGACGTAATCATAAAAGGGACGAAGGAAGAAATTTCTCCAGCGGGCTTCAAGGGTTATTTGAGTATGGGCAGTACTTGCGATACAAGATGGATAGATTCCGTAAGCGAGGGACCTACAATCATTAACAAAAATGGGACTCCCATTTTGGAAGTACAAGTCATTTCCGATGGCACCAGAGGAGGAAGTAGCGCTGGTTGTTATTACTTCAAAAATTCCAAAGGCGACCTTGTCATTTTCAATGTATCTGGTTCTGACTTCTTGAATGTTTTTCATCTTGTGGGTGATAAAATTCTTCCGACCCTCGATTTGATAAAATAATTGAATTGCCGCCAAAGAAAAATTGGAAATTGTTAAATCTCGCGGCGGAGCCGTTCCGAATTCGCGGGGGGACTTCCTCGCCGCCGCAGGCGGCGAAATGCGTTCGGACTAATTCAAGAATACTGCAAAATCCCTTTGGTATATCGTCGGGGGAATTTGAATAGCATACATTTACTGTTTCTTGCGGTTAAAGAAAAAATGAGAAAAGTGGAAAAACTGTGAAATAGTATAATGGGGCTTTGATTAAGCGGCTTATATAAGCCGTTTTTTGTTCTTCTGTATAAACAGAAAAAATGTATTGAAATATTTGCATAATGTAATGAAGTGGTTTAAAATTGTATCATTGTGGTGAGAAGTGGATAATAGTGTGGATAACTTCCCCTAAAAGGGGATAACAAATGCCCCGTAATACAACTTCAGCAAATAACGCGAGTAAAAGTTATCCAAGCAGGAAAAGTATACTAAACAAAATTTATTAATATATTTTGAACTTCTGGTTGCCGTTTTAGCGGCAGCTGAAGATGATATACGGGGATGCTCATCGGAGAATACAGCCATACGATAGATGCCAAAAAGCGCCTTGCTGTTCCGTCAAAGCTCCGCAAAGAGCTTGGCGAACGAGCGGTGCTGACGCGAGGCCTTGATACCTGCCTTTTTCTTTATCCGGAAAAAGAGTGGCAGAAGCTTACGGAGAAATTGGGTGAGCTTCCGGTGGGGCAGGCAAGCACGCGAAGTTTTCTGCGGCTTATGCTTGCGGGAGCGATTGAGGTTGAATTGGATCAGCTCGGAAGAATACTTCTTCCGGATTACCTCAAGGAGTATGCGGGATTGAAACAAAAAGTCGTTATCACGGGCGTCTATAACCGGCTTGAGATATGGGACGAGGAGAGGTGGGGCAATTACAAAGGAGATGTTGAAAAAAATACCGACATGATTGCGGAGAAATTGGGCGAACTCGGGCTATACTAAAATTTTCAATTATCAATTTACAGTTTTTAATAACTTTCTCGCTTTCCGAATCGAAAATTGGATCATTAAATAATTGTTTGAAAATTGGAAATTGAAAATTTTGAAATTCATCGTCCGGTTCTTCTCAAGGAGGTTCTCGAAATTTTTGACCCAGAACCCGGAGAGATTTTCATAGACGCGACAATAAACGGCGGAGGGCATGCACGGGCAATTCTTGAGAGAGTTGGGCTCGTTGGCAGAGTCATCGGAATTGAGTGGGATTCGGAACTCATCCGACTTCTCAAATCCGACGCGGTACTTACGAAAGCGGGAAACCTCACTCTTATTCATGCGAACTACCGGGACATTGACACCGTGATTCCGCATGAAATACGAGGAAGCATAAAAGGGATTTTATTCGACTTTGGATACAGTTCATATCACATAGCGAGCGCACAAAGAGGTTTTTCATTCAGTAAGGACGGAACACTCGACATGCGCTACAACAAGCATGGCGCGGGCATTACTGCCAAAGACATCATCAATACATGGCCGGAGGAGTCAATTGCGGATCTACTTCAAGAATACGGCGAAGAGCGATTCGCTCGGAGAATTGCAAACCGCATCGCAGCCGCGCGCAAGACGAGCGCGATCACGAAGACCTCCGAATTAGTCCGCATCATCGAATCCGCGGTCCGAAGCCCGCGAGGGCGGATTCATCCGGCGACGCGCACGTTCCAGGCATTGAGAATTCGCGTAAACGATGAATTGGAAAATATAAGGAACGGTCTTTTGGGCGCAGCGAGCGCGCTCCGGCCGGGAGGAATTATTATAGCGATTTCGTTTCATTCCCTTGAGGACAGGATCGTAAAAGATTTTTTCCGTAGAATGGCTCGGGGAGGAAATGCAGAGATTATTACAAAAAAACCCGTTACGGCGGCGCGCGAAGAAAGAGAGCAAAATCCGCGCGCGCGATCGGCAAAGCTTCGGGCTTTACGGATAACAAAATGACAACGCTTACTCTTGCGCATCAAAAATTTTCTTCGCCGCGCGCCGCAGGGCGGCGCTCCGTATCAGCGGCCTTTGCCTGGGTCTTTGAGCGGGAGCGGGCGTTGGCACTTTTCTTCTTTGCAGGAACCATTGTTTCCTTTGCCGGCTATATCGGCGCGCTGTATGTTACGTTTGGATTGGCGAGCGCCTTGGGCGCCCAGGAAACGCGCGCGGCAGTACTCGCAGATGAGATTCGCGAAAGGGGCTATCAGCTTCAGGCAAAGATTTCGCGCGTTCCCGAGGAGCATAAAGAATTTCTTTCATCAATGGAGCGGGTTTCGGCAATACGCTATATCGGCGGCGGCGAGGGGTATGCGGCGTCTCGGCAAGTTCCGACGCCGTAGGCGGCGACGCACTCTCTATGCTCCGGCACAACGGTTCACATCCAATCGAGAAGCGGATCACGTGGGTCCTCTTCTTTTTTTTCTCGATTACGGCGATCTTGGTCGGCCGCCTTTTCATTGTGCAGGTTTTAGCGCACAAGGAATACCTCCGGTATGCCGATAAGCAACAGGGAGTTCGCGGCGAGGTCTCGACTCCTCGGGGATCTATCCTTGCCGTTGATTCCCACGGCGCACAAATTCCCCTCGCGTCTAACAGAAAATACAAAAATCTTATTGTCGCGCCCAACCGGGTGAAAAATCGCGCCGAGGTCGTACGGGTCATTTCGGAAGAGTTTTCGATTCCGAGCGAGGAAATTCTCGCGCGCATCGGAAAAAAAGATGACCCGTATGAGATTCTCGCAAAAAAACTTTCGCCGTCCGAGGAAGCGGAGGAGAAGATTGAAAAACTTGACGGCGTGTTTTTTGAGGATGACGTGAAGCGGGTGTATCCCCATGATTCTCTCGGCTCCCGGTTCATTGGTTTTGTCGCGGGAGGCGAAGATCGAGACGAAGGGAAGTACGGGCTTGAGCGGGCGTATGATGCGCGTCTGTTCGGCGAAGAAGGATTTTTCACGGGAGTTCAGGATGCAAAAGGATTTCTCCTTGCCTTGGGAAGGAAGATTACGAGGTCAGGGAAAGCGGGCTCTGATATTGTTTTGACGGTTGATTACAATATCCAGGTGAAGGCCCGCGAGGTTCTTGAAAAATCAAAAGAAAAATGGAGCGCGCCTTCGGGGATTATCATAGTGATTGAGCCCTCGACGGGAAAGATTCTTGCGATGGATGCCCTGCCAGCATACAATCCGAATGAATTCAACAAAGAAAAAGATCTCGCGGTTTTCCAGAATCCCGCGGTGGAATCGATTTTTGAGCTCGGATCCGTCATGAAGACGGTTACCATGGCAGCCGGGATTGAGGAAAAAAAAGTTACGCCAGAGACAACGTACACCGATTACGGCGTTGTAAAAATTCTTGACCGGGAAATCAAAAATTTCGACGGTAAGGCCCGCGGAGTTCAGACAATGTCGCAGGTTCTTGAAAAATCATTGAATACCGGCGCGGTCTACGTTGCGCGGCTCCTCGGCCGTGAGAAGCAAATAGAATACTTCAAGAATTTCGGGTTTGGGGAAAAGTCGGGAATTGACCTTCCCGGAGAGCTTTCGGGGAATCTCACGAATATCGAAAAAGGATATGATGTTGAATATGCGACCGCGTCATTCGGCCAGGGAATTGCGGTGACACCCCTCCAGATGGCGATGGCGGTTAGCGCTATCGCAAATAATGGGAAGCTCATGCGGCCCTACCTTGTCGAGGAAGTCAGGGACGAGGCGGGGAATATTACTATGAGAAATGAGCCCCAAGTGCGTCGGAGTGTGATATCTCCGGAAACATCGCAGACACTTACGAAAATGCTTGTGTCTGTAGTGAGAAACGGTTTTGAAAAGCGCGCGAGCGTAAAGGGATATTTCATCGCGGGAAAAACCGGCACTGCGCAAGTTCCGCGGCGCGACGGCAAGGGGTATTCGGATGAGTCAATCCACACCCTCATTGGCTACGCGCCTGCGTTCGAGCCGAAGTTCCTCATTTATATTCAGTTAAATGAGCCGAAGGGGAATCGTTTTGCCGCAAATACGCTTACTCCGGCGTTCTACGACTTGGCGGAGTATATGCTGAATTATTATGAGGTGCCGCCCGACGAGCCCCGTTAGAGAGAAACAGAGGACACTCATTGTTTCACCACCCTTGATTAAAATTCTGACATGGACTTTTCTGTACAAAACATC
>Ga0209518_1002521_pt1 | contig 16913 bp, 15 predicted proteins | sample RifGroB1_FD_183993 | JGI IMG/M metagenome (GOLD analysis project Ga0209518, IMG submission 183993) | Groundwater microbial communities from Rifle, Colorado, USA - Groundwater B1 (SPAdes) (version 2) | ecosystem: Environmental > Aquatic > Deep subsurface > Groundwater | place: Rifle, Colorado...
ACAAACATCCCGTCTTTAGACAAGGTTTGGCGGTCTCTCAAAACTACTTCGCCGACATCGCCGACTCCCAGTCCATCCACCATGATGTAGTTTGCTTCGACGGGTTTCGGTTCAATGGCAATCCTGCCCTGAGTTAAATCGACAACTTGGCCGTTTTCGACGACAGCTATGTTTTTTTCCGGGATACCTGTCCCGGCCGCTAAAATCGCGTTGTTAACTAACATCGAGTACTGGCCGTGGATCGGCATGAAAAACTTCGGCTGCATCAGATTCATCATTTCTTTCAATTCTTCTTCTTGGCCGTGTCCGCCCGCATGAATATCCATCATTTTGTAGTGGAAAACCCTGACCTGCTGGCGGTAAAGCTCGTCTTTTAAAACCTGAACGGTTCTTTCATTGCCCGGTACCACCGAAGAAGAAAAGATGACGGTATCCTGTTTCCTTAATCTCACGAACTTGTGTTCGCCGTTGGCGATTCTCATCAAGACCGCCTGTCCCTCGCCCTGAGCTCCGGTGCAGACTAAGGTTACTTTGTGGTCCGGGAAATTCTGGATTTGGTTGGGTTTGATCAAGGTGCCTTTTTCCGATTTGATGTAGCCCAATTTTTTGCAGATTTCGACGTTGGTTCTCATGGAATACCCGTCAACCGCAACTTTTCTGCCGTATTTTTCGGACAAAGCGATGACCTGCTGGATCCTGTTGATTAGAGAGCCGAAAGTGGCGGCGATGATACGGCCCTTGGCCGATTTGAAAATTTCTTCAATATTTTCCATGATTTTCCTTTCTGATAACGAGTGGCCCTTTTCTTCCGCTCCCGTTGAGTCGGACATTAAAAGCAAAATGCCCCTTGAACCGATTTCTTGTAATTTCTTGAAATTGGTCGGCGTATCGTAAACCGGGTCATCGTCGAATTTAAAATCTGAAGTGTGTATCAGGTTGCCGACGGGAGTTTGGATGAAAAGTCCCATATTATCGGCGATATTGTGGTTCTGCTTGAAAAACTCGACAGTGAACGGCCCGAGCTTGATTCTGGTGCCGTCTGCCACTCGAGTTAAGTTAAGCTTGGGCAGGTAGGAAAAATCTTCCTGTCTTTTCATGATGATGCCGGCCGTCAATCCCGAGGCAAAAAGCGGCACGCTGTGCCCCAATTTTTCGACAATATAGGGTATGGCGCCGATGTGATCATAGTGGCCGTGGGTGAAAACTATCCCGACTATGTCTTTCTCTTTACCTCTTAAATAGTTAATATCCGGGATGATAAAGTCAACGCCGGGCATGTCTTCTTCGGGCATGCGTAAGCCCATGTCGACGATTAAAATCGCTTTCTGGTATTCGATGCACATCATGTTGCGGCCGACTTCGCCTAATCCTCCCAGAGGAATAATTCTTAAATTTGGTGCTATGTTGTGGGGTGCTACATTAATAATTTTTCTTATCATATTTTATATTTAATGATTATGGTTACTTAGACTACAGCTATCGCCCGACAAGGGGCGCCGTTAACGTTTTTTAGTTTCCAAGGAAAACAATGCAAAACAAAGTTTTCCGGAGCTTTTTCCAAAAAGAGGCACTCGACAAGCAAAATGTCTTTTTGCAGAAAAGCGCTGTGAATTATTTTATTACCAACCGTCAAGCTGTCAACGCCGACTAGTTCCAAATTGCCGAAACCCGACAGCCATTCGGCGCAGTCTTGCGTAAATTTAGGGAGGTCATTTACGCTGATTTTCGCTTTTTGGCGGAAATCCGCGTCTTTTTCGTATCTTTCTATTATTTTATCGAAACCAGTCCTAATCAGCAAGGCCCCGACGTTTTTGATTTTGTCCTGATAGGGCTCTAAATCTTCTTTTTTGATTTCTTTCTTATCAACCAGTTTAATTAAAAGCGCTTTCTGGACAAATTTTTCTAAAGGATAGTCTTGGATCAGCTTGCCACCTTTAATCTGATGGCCCGGGGAGTCCAGGTGCGTCAAGGAATGAACTCCGGCTTTGATTGTTTCACCGTTACAGAGGTCGCCTTTTGCCATCGATTCTGTTTGCACCAATTCGACTCCGGGGTCGCCGGGATAAATTAAGGATGTCTCAGAAACAACTTGAGAGAGGTCAATGATTTTCATTTAACAACATAGTAATTGTGCCGAGGGCGGGAGTCGAACCCGCAAGCTTTTAGGCACACGGTTCTGAACCGTGCATGTTTACCAGTTTCATCACCTCGGCAAACTGGCATGTTTAAGTTAAATTTCTTCTTTTAGGAACCTTTTGAGTTCTTTTTTAAAACGAGGGTCTTTGAGGGACAAGTAAAGGTTTGATTTGAGGTAAGAGATCTTGTTGCCGCATTCCAGCCACTTGCCTTCAAATTCGTAGCCGTAAATCGTCAATCCCTGTTTAATCATTTCATTAAAAGCTCCGGCCAGCTTAATTTCGCCATGGGCTAAAGAAGGAGTGTTTTTTAAGAAATCAAAAACTTGGGAATCAATCACATATTTTCCGACAACCGCCAGATTGGAGGGGGCTTTCCCCGGAGCCGGCTTTTCCTCGATACCCTCAATTTTGTAAAGCCGTGCTCCTACTTTTTTGACCTTAACCACGCCGTAAGACGACAGTTTTTCTTTGGGCAGGCGCGCCAGGGCGATAACCGGTTTTTGGTATTTATCAAAAGTTTTTATCAGTTGCTGTGAGCAGGGTATTTTGGAATCGACGATGTCATCGCCGAACAAAACCAAACAAGGTTCGTTGTTGGCCGTCTGTTTCGCCTGTAAAACGGCGTGTCCGTCGCCAAGCTGTTCTTGCTGGAAAACGTAAGAAAAAGCGACCTGTTTGGCATCGTTTTCAAGATTCGCTAATTCCTGCAAAAGTTCGTTTTTGCCCCTGTCTTTCAGGACTTCTTCAAGTTCCGGGGAGCTTGTCGCATATTGCGCGAAATAGCGCTCAATTTCCTTTTTTTCCGGGCGGTTAACGAAAATGATTTCTTTAATGCCTGAATTTTTGGCCTCATCGATGATATATTGGATGGCCGGCCTGTCAATCAACGGGAAAAACTCCTTGGGCAGAACTTTGCTTAAAGGCAAGAATCTCGTGCCTAATCCGGCTATGGGAATGATGGCTTTTTTAACTTTACTTGCCATGTAAGAGAAAGCTTAAGTTTTTAGGCATTGACTTTAACGCCTTTTCAAAACGTAACTTAGGTATCCTATCATATTGTTTGTTTTTAATCCAGCCCTTGTTAGTGAAGTAGTAGCAAGCCCCTTGTTTCTCCGCGAACGAATCATAAACGTTTTGGCAGGTTTCGCACACCCAATTAGCTTCTTTCAGGGTTTCTTTTTTTGACGGATTGATGGTGATGTGGCCGTAATAAGGGGGGACGACGACCACGTCGCCCTTTTTAGCTTTGACGGCGTAAACATCCTCGATTTTATTCCCGGCGTATTTTTGAAGCAAATAAAGCGCTTTTCCTTCAAGTACGATATAAACTTCGCCATAGGTCCCGGAGTGCCCGTGGCCCTTGGTCTTGACAAACTCCTGTCCCAGCATGCGCGGCGGGATGACCGTGATGTCGTATCTCAACCCGTCCTTCTTTTTTACTCCGCGATACATATAATAAAGCTCAAAATTGGGGGCGGTTTGGGCCCACTTCTTGTCAGAGAGAACCTCCTCCATGTCGTTTAAAAAACGAATGTCAGGTTTTACCCCGTTAGAAGTTTGCATAGATCAGAGTGGCTGAAAAAGACACACTGGTCTTTTTCAGCAGAAGTTTAATAGAGTAAACTAATTGTTTTAATTTAAACATATAAAGTTATGGCAAATTTCTAACGGGGTTTTATTGCCATGCTCTTTCTTGGTTTGTGTACCAATTTTCGATATTGGCGAACCTTTCGGACGGATCGACGATCATGTCTGTTTCCAGCCCCCCTTTGATTTTTTTATTAACAAAATAAATGTAATCGGGCCGATATAGGAAAACGCCAGGGGCGTCCGCAATCAAAATATTCTGAAAATCCTGGTATTTTTCAGCTCTTGTTGTTTCATCCAGGCTGACTCTCGCCGTTTCTAAGAGAGCATCCGCTTTTTTATTTTCGTATTTCGCCAGATTCAACCCTGGATCTTTGACTTGGGAGGAGTGCCAGAAAGGGAAGGGATCGGGTATCTCACCGAGCACTTCGCCGAAAAGCAGCATTTCGTAATTTCTCGGCTTGATAAAATCTTGAGTCAATTGGGAAACCGGATAGGTCGTGATTTCGACCCCGATGCCGGCCGCCCCCCACTGTTTTTTAATAAGAGAGGCCACTCCTTTCAAGACGGGGTCATCAACGGTTACCAGCGAGAAGTTAAGCGGCGTTTCTTTAGGCGGCTGGGAACAAATCTCGTTAAGCTTAGCTCGGGTGCTTTTACCAACCGTGCCCGTTCCCTGGGCCAGGCCGCTCGGCGTTAAGATGGCTTCTTTATATTTTTCCTGGAAGCGGATAACAGCAGTTTTGGTTTGGGCACCGAAGTTGCCGGTGATTTGTCCTTCAGGGTAAATTGCAGATTCTTGAGCCAGACATGTTTGCAAAGCCGTCACTTCCGCGCCACGACTCCCCACTTTGAGTTCGCTTTTGAATTCGGTTGAAATAGCCTTTGTGGTTTGAATCCACATGCCGTCTTTTTTCTGCAGTCCCGTTGTTGCCAACAAGGCCTCAGCTTTTTCTAGGTTAAATTCGTAAGTGGCTGTGGGTTGCTCATAACCATAGACGTCTGGCAGGACGGGGGAGTCAATGGCTTCTCCGCGGCCCAGAAGCACGCTTTGAATAATCTCAACTTTATCGACGGCGTAATTCAAAGCCTGCCTGATCTTGGCGTCAGCCAAGAACTTAGATTTATCCGAATTAAAAAAAATAGCGAAGTATCTGGGCAAAGACAAGGAAACTTCATTGTATGTTCCCTTGTCGAAAAGATCAAAGTAAGTCGGGGAAGTTACCGCAAAGCCGTCAATCTCTTTTCTTTTGGCGGCGTTTACCAAGTCAGCTTCTGTCGCAAAGAAACGGAAAGAAATCCCTGAGAGATAAGGCTTCTGCGAGTCGTTGGCGAAATAGTCTTTGAACTTAGCCAGTTCCAAAGAAACGATGACATTGGCGCCATTCTGTTTTAAATTTTTAAACTGGTAAGGACCGGAGCCGATTGGCTTTAAATTATAGTTGGTCAACAGGAAATTTTGGGGAGAAATGTCTTGCCAGATATGTTCGGGCATAATTTTTAAATCTTCCAATCTTTCCCAAAAAGCGCTGTAAGGATCTTTGATCTTAAGGCTTAGGGCGTAATCATTAATTTTTTGCACTTCTATCCCTAAATAGTTCGCCCGAAGCGGACTCTTATAATCGGGATTTTGGATGGTTTTAATGGTGAAAATGACGTCATCGGCGGTCAGTTTTTCGCCGTCGTGCCAAAAAACATTGTCTTTCAGAGTAATTTCATAAACCCTGCCGTCTTCCAAAACCTTCAGTTCTCGAGTGAGGTCGGGCACTAGGCTCGAGAAAATAATTTCCACGAGGTCGCGGTCGACATCCGAACCTTGCGCATAGATCGGATTAATGAAGCGAGGACTGCCCACTAAGCCCTCCAGGTACTTGCCACCGGCCGAAGGGACAATCTCGGTATGCTTTACATAGAAGTTAATTGTAAAAAAGAGCCCTGAGCCGATAAATAATGCCAGCAAAACTAAAAAAACGATTTTTTCCTTATTGCTTAAAACGGAAAAAAATTGAACCCATTGTTTTTTTGAAGGCCACTTTGTTTTTTTAAAAAACTTTAAAAAAGTTAGCATTGTTTTAGAGAACGAGGTTGGCGACGGCTAGAATCAGGAAGAGAGCTCCTGTAACAACCGTCGCCCAGAAGATTTTTTTCTGCACACCCCGCAATGTTCCGTAAAAGCCGCTCTCCTGTCCGAAAGCGGAACCCAAAGCGGTTCCTCTTTGCTGTAAAAGGATCAAAGCGATTAAAACTACCGAAACAACCAACTGCGCGATGATTAAAATTTTAGTCATGTTTTCTGTTAAAGAATAAATTAAGGATAATGCTTAATCCTAAAATGATAAGGGTTGTCCAAAAAAGAGGCATGACACCTACAATGACGAGCTCCGGGTAAAAGATGTCGATGGCCCAGACCATGGCCATGTTGATGATGAGGCCGAATAGCCCTAAGGTCAGCATTCTGACGGGTAGGGTGATGATCTTCAGGATGGGCTTAATGAAAAAATTAACTAAGCCCAGTAAAACTCCCGCGATCGCCAAGCTTTTCAGGCTGCCGGTAAAATTAACTCCGGGAACGAAACTTACCGCAATCCACAATCCCAAAACGCTAGAGACGATTTTAACAAAGAAATTCCGCATCATTTCTTAATAATAGCAGATTACCGTTAACCCAGCAAGCCAGGTAGTGAAATTTTGACTTGCTCCGCAAATAAAATTTGTCAAAATTCTACTACCTGGCAAGGTCTTTTTCTCTTAATTTATGATGATAGCGTTGTGCGAACCTATGGGCCTCATCCCTCAATCTCAAGATCAAATTAAAGGTTTCGCGGGGCATGTTCTTCAGTAAAACCGGCGTTTTCCGCCCTTCTATATATAGTTCATTGTTCTTCTTAGCGATCGCCATGACTTTTATTTGCCTGAGTTCGAACTTTAAACAGGTTTTCTTGGCGATATTGAACTGGGCCTTGCCTCCGTCGATTAAAATTAAGTCAGGATAGCGCCATTCCCGGTGCTTTAATCTTCTTTCTAAAACTTCTTTAAGCATGGCGATATCATTGGGCTTTTGCTCAATTTTAATTTTGAACTGGCGGTACTGGGTTTTATCGGGCTCGCCATCGCTAAATACGACCATGGCTCCTGTAGCCATTTTTCCCTGGATATTGGCGATATCGTACGCTTCCGCTCTCTCGCATGATTGAGGCCCGACCTCAATCAATTTGGTATGCGCTAAAACCTTTTTTAGGGATTCAATTTGATCTCTAACACGAGAAGCTTGTTCGAATTCTTGTTTTTTTGATAAAACAGCCATTTCTTTTTTAAGTTTTTTCAAGATTGCGGTTCGGCCGTCCTTAAGTGTGATTATCAGATTTTTCACGTTTCTTTGGCATTCCTTTTTGATTGAGGCCCGACCTCGATCAATTTCTCGGGCGAGTTTTGACTGGAAAATGCAAGGAGCGGGACAGCGGCGGAGTTGATACCACAAACACGCATGTTCGTGCTCGGGCAGGTTCTTGCAAGTCCTGTAAGGAAAAACCTTTCTTAGGATTTTCAGCGTTTCTTTCAAAGCTCTGCCGTCCACAAACGGTCCGATGATTGAGGCCCGACCTCGATCATTTTTAGGCTGGTGGGTGATGGAGATCTGAGGGAACGCTTCTTTGGTGACAACGACGTAAAAGTAGTTTTTGTCGTCTCGCCAGGCGGTATTGTATTTCGGCTGGTATTTTTTGATTAACCGCGCTTCTAAAATCAAAGCGTCAATTTCCGAGTCGGTTTTAATATAGCCCAGTTGCTCGGCTTTGCCGAGCAACTCTTGATGCTGTTTGGCTCTGCCCCTAATATTAATCGCCTTACCGATATAAATAATATCTTTTTCTTTTTGGAAACAATAAACGCCCGCCGTTTCGGGCAGTTTCGAAATGTTATCAGTTGAGATAAAATTGAAATTCTCCACCATCTAATTCTAACTCCAGAAAAGCAAAAGAGGCAACACTTGGTGGTTGCCTCTTTTATTGTTCGGTAATTCGCTAGAACTCAATTTATCCTTTTCCGGACGCTGCTGGAATTTTGGGTGGCGCTGGGAAAATTTCGAGCGTTAGTCCTTGGAAAGTGGACGTTTGAGAGCCATAGGCTACAAAAACGTCGATTTCGACTTCCGCTGTTTGTCCAGGCGCAATTACTGGCAATTGGTTCAGAGCATAACCCGCCGCGCTAATCTGAAGATCAAAGCTGGGCCAGATTCCGTCGGTTGGCGGTTTTGTCGGTCGAACAAAAATATTCGTCCCGTAAACCATTCTCCCCGTATTGGTTATTTTCAGGCGGACATTGGCGATTTTTTCGCCCACATAAAGCTTGCCGTCGGGCGGAAGAAAAACACCAATAGCGGAAGTCACCTGAAAGGGATTCGTGATGTTCACCTGGGTGGATGCGGGGATAATTGGGATAGACAGAGGATTTCCTCCTGCCGCCAACGCTACGCCACCGATTCCTCCAGCCACCAAGAGTAGTGTGACCAGGATTACTAATATTTTTGTTTTCACTTCTCCTCCTTGCTCTCGACGGTAACCGTCCGCAGAGCCATTTTAAATTTACTGGGTAGATTATATCACCTCTTTCCAAGTTTGTCAAGTTTTTGAGGTCCGACCTCCCGAGATTACGTTAATATTAGGAGGTCGGACCTCCTTACATCGTTTTACTTGCTAAGACTTGACATTTGGCATATAATAAGAAATTGACTTTTATGATGTCTAACAATGTTATTAAAATCCGCGGGGCGAGAGTCCACAATCTAAAGAATATCGATGTGGACATCCCTAAAAATAAATTAGTGGTCATTACCGGTCTTTCTGGTTCGGGCAAATCTTCTTTGGCTTTTGATACCTTATATGCCGAAGGTCAAAGAAGATATGTCGAATCGCTCTCGGCTTACGCGCGGCAATTCTTAGGAGTGATGCAAAAGCCGGATGTTGATAAAATCGAAGGCATCTCGCCGGCCATTTCGATCGATCAGAGAAAATCAACTCATAACCCCCGGTCAACCGTAGGCACAATTACGGAGATTTACGATTATCTCCGTCTTTTATTTGCGAGAATCGGCCTGCCTCATTGCCCCAAATGCGGCAAAATTATTTCCTGCCAGACGGTGGATCAAATCACCGATCAGATTTTAAGTTTGCCCAAAAACAGCGAAATTATTATTCTGGGCTCGGTGGTCAGGGGCAAGAAAGGGGAGCACCACGGCATTCTTGAAGAAATCCATCGGGCGGGGTTCGTGAGGGTCAGGATTGATAATACGATCCATCGAACGGAAGAGTCTCTGAATCTGGAAATAGACAAAACGAAAAAGCACAACATTGAAGTGGTGGTTGACCGGCTCGTTTTACCTGTCCGCAATGCTTCGCTGCCTGCCCGACAGCCTGATGGCAGTCATGGCGGCGGGCATAGCGATGCAGGCGGGGATAATGACTTAGACAAGCCCAGGTTAGTTGATTCGATTGAGACGGCCTTGAAACTTGGCAAGGGAATTATGATGGTGGGGTTTCGTCAAAAAGATATCACTTTTTCGGAACATTTCGCTTGCGAAGAATGCGGAATCTCCTTACCGGAGGTAGAGCCACGGCTTTTTTCTTTCAACGGTCCTTATGGCGCCTGCCCGTCATGCCAGGGGCTTGGCGAAAAACTGGAAGTCGATCCGAAGCTAGTCATCCCCAACGCCAATTTAACCTTAGCTGAAGGAGCGATTTTCCCCTGGGCCCATGCTTCTCACAAAATAGGCCGGCAGGGGTATTTTTGGTTTCAGCTCCAGGAACTGGCCCGGAATCATAAGTTTTCTCTGGATGTGCCGGTCAAAGAACTGCCCGAAAAAACCATTAATTTGATTTTGTACGGCGAAGAAGGCTTTGAGGGGGTAGTTCCCAATTTAGAAAGGCGCTACCACGAGACCGATTCTGATTGGACGCGCCAAGAGATTGAGCAATATATGATTGAGAAAGAATGCGAGGTCTGTTCAGGCAAAAGATTGAAGCCGGAAGTTTTGGCGGTGACCATCACCGGCAAATCAATTGACGACATTGTTTCTATGCCTACAGTCAAGCTTCAGGAATTTTTCACCAGTTTGAAATTAAAAGAACACGAATTGAAGATTGCCGGCGCGATTGTCAAAGAAATTTTAAACCGGCTGCAATTTTTGATTGATGTCGGTCTCGACTATTTAACTTTAGGCAGAAAAGCCGCCACTTTATCCGGAGGAGAAGAGCAGAGAATTAGGTTGGCGACGCAAATCGGTTCAAAACTGACTGGCGTTCTTTATATTTTGGACGAACCGTCCATCGGCCTTCACCCCAGAGATCAGCAAAAATTGATCGGAACTTTGAAAAAATTAAGGGACCTCGGCAATTCAGTGATCGTGGTTGAGCACGATGCCCAAACCATAAAAGCGGCCGATGAAATTATCGACGTGGGTCCGGGGGCCGGTAAATTCGGCGGCAAGATTATTTTCCAAGGCACGCCCAAAGAAATTCTTAAAGCCGATACTTTGACTGGCGAATATCTTTCCGGCCGGAAAACCGTAGAGATCGGACCTCCCTCAAAATTAAGAGGGAGGTCCGACCTCCCAAAATCGTTTATCACGATTAAGGGAGCCAAAGAACACAATTTGAAGAATATTGACGTTAAAATGCCTTTGGGTAAATTCGTTTGCATCACCGGGGTTTCGGGTTCAGGCAAATCTTCTTTAATGAACGATATTTTAGCGCGGGCGCTTTTGCGCAAGTTTTATCATGCCAAAGAAGTTCCCGGCGACCATAAAGCGATTACGGGCATTGAACACTTAAATAAAGTCGTTTTGGTCGATCAGTCGCCGATCGGCCGAACTCCCAGGTCCAACCCCTGTACCTATACGGGAGCCTTCGCTTACATCAGGGACTTGTTTACCAAGACCAAAGAAGCGAAAATCAGGGGATATGGTCCGGGCAGATTTTCCTTTAACGTCAAAGGCGGCAGGTGCGAAGCGTGCGAAGGCCAGGGCATGAAAAAAATCGAAATGTACTTTTTGCCCGACATTTATGTTGAATGTCAGGAATGCAAGGGCAAGAGATTCAACAAAGAAACTTTGGCCGTGGAATATAAGGGAAAAAATATTGCCGACATTCTGGAAATGACAGTGGAAGAATCGGCGGAGTTTTTCAAGAACATCCCCGGCATCGCCGAAAAATTAAAAACTTTGAATCTTGTCGGTTTAGGCTATATCCATTTGGGCCAATCGGCCACCTCACTCTCTGGCGGAGAAGCTCAAAGGGTGAAACTGGCCACCGAGCTTGCCCGCAAAGCCACGGGCAAGAGCTTATATATTCTAGATGAGCCTACTACCGGATTGCATTTCGACGACATTAAGAGATTGGTCCAGGTTTTACGGGGTTTGGTCGAAAAAGGCAATACGGTTTTAATCATTGAGCACAACGGTGATGTTATCAGGAACGCCGATTGGATTATTGACTTGGGGCCGGAGGGCGGGGATAAAGGCGGCTATATTGTCGCTGAAGGCTCGGTCAAAGAAATCATCAAGAACAAGAAAAGCTACACCGGACAATATTTAAAAAAGTCTTGACAAAAAAAGTTTATTAAGTAATATTATACTATTATGAACATCATACCAATTTCAGATCACGTTCTTATAGAGCCGATTAAGGGAGAAGAAACAAGCAAGGGCGGTATTTTATTGCCCCAAACCGCCGAAAAAGAGAGGCCCGAACAGGGCAAAATTATTGCCGTGGGTCCGGGCAAGAAAGACGAAACCGGAAAAATCATTCCCTTGGAAGTAAAACCGGGAGACAAGGTGTTGTTTACTAAATACGGCCCGAATGAAATTAAAGTCGAGGATAAAGAATATTTAATTGCCAAAGAAGAAGACATTTTGGCAATAATCAACGAATAACTAATTTATTACGAATATACGAATTCGTAAATTCGAAACGGATTCGCTATTCGATGATTTCTATGGCAAAACAAATTCTTTTTGGCGAGGAAGCTCGGAAAAAAATTAAAGGCGGCATCGATAAAATCACCGATGCGATTAAGGTTACCCTGGGACCGAAGGGCAGACACGTTGTTTTAGATAAAGGATTCGGAGCGCCCGAAATCTGCGATGACGGAGTAACCATTGCGAAAGAAATCGAATTGTCCGACAGAGTAGAAAACATGGGATCAGAAATCGTCAAACAAGTTGCCGAGAAAACCAACGATATGGCGGGCGACGGCACCTGCACCGCGGTTGTTTTAACTCAGGCGATTTGCGCCGAAGGTTTAAAGAACGTGGCGGCTGGAGCCAACCCCTTAGCCTTAAGGCGGGGCATTGAAAAAACGACCAAGGCTGTGGTTGAGGAACTCAAAAAGATGTCCAAGCAAATTTCGAGTAAAGAGGAAGTAGCTCAAGTGGCCACTATTTCAGCTGGCAACACTGATATCGGCAAATTAATCGCCGAAGTTGTTTCGGAAGTAGGCAAAGACGGGGTGATTACCGTTGAAGAATCAAAGACTTTTGGCCTCGCCAAAGAAATCGTCAAGGGCCTTCAATTTGATCGGGGCTACATTTCTCCTTATATGATTACCAAGTCCGAAAGAATGGAATCAGAGTTTGAAGACCCGTATATTTTAATTACTGACAAGAAAATTTCATCCATCCAGGAAATTCTGCCGATTTTGGAAAAAATCGCCCAGGCCGGCAAGAAAGAGCTGGTGATTATTGCCGATGACGTTGACGGAGAGGCTTTAGCCACTTTATTGGTTAATAAACTTCGCGGCATTTTCAGCGCTTTGGCCATAAAAGCGCCGGGTTTTGGCGACAGGAAGAAAGAAACGCTGGAAGATATCGCGGCTGTCACTGGAGCTAAAGTTGTTTCTGAAGAAATCGGTTTGAAGCTGGATAAAGTGGAACTTGATGTTTTGGGCAGTGCGCGCAAAGTCGTTTCCACCAAAGAAAATACCACCATCGTTGACGGCAAGGGTAAAAAGGAAAACATTGAAGCCAGGATCAGCCAGATTAAAAACGAAATTCAGGCTGCCACTTCAGATTTTGATAAAGAAAAATTGCAGGAAAGATTGGCTAAGCTTTCGGGAGGTGTGGCCGTCATTAAGGTGGGAGCAGCCACTGAAGTCGAACAGAAAGCCGTTCAGCGCAAAACCGAAGACGCTTTGAACGCGACCCGAGCCGCCATTGAAGAGGGTATTTTACCGGGCGGGGGAGTGGCGCTTTTGAGATCCATTGCGGCTTTGGCCGATTTGCATCTTGAAGGCGATGAAAAAACCGGTTTGAATATTTTGAGAGTAGCTTTGGAAAAACCCATTAGGCAGATTGCCGAAAACGCGGGAGTCGACGGAGCGGTCGTTGCTGAAGAGGTAAAAAAACACGAAGGAAGTTTCGGTTTCAATGCCGAAACCATACAATATGAAGATTTGATCCAGTCGGGCATCATTGATCCGACGAAAGTTGTGAGGTCTGCTTTGGAGAATTCCACTTCAGCTGCGGCGATGATTTTAACGACCGAAGCCGTGGTGGCTGAAAAGCTTGAAGAGAAGAAAGAAGGCCCCGCTATGCCTCAAATGGGCATGGGCTACTAAAACAATTAGCTATTGTAAAATGATTGAGGTCCGACCTCAATCATTTTCGTTTGACATTCATTCTTGGTGTGTTAGTTTGAAGTATCCTGAAAATTTTCAGAGAAAATAAAAGGAGGTGAAGTTCTTTGATAAATCCAAAATTTATAATAGGGATGACTTCAGTTGAGGTATTAGTCGAAATTATCAGAGTGAATCTAAAAAGAGGATTCCCTGGCTTCAAGAATGAATTCATCTGGTTCCATAAATATGTCCCCCGAAAAAATACTCAAGATATGAAAAATAAATCCCTCTTACGACCTTCATTCCATGATTTTTCGAAATCCTCGAGAGCAGGTGTTAAAAGTGAATTAATAACAGTTGATTATCTTAATAGATGGATAAACCTCTTAGAAAAGAATGAAGCATTGGGGATTATTTCGGAATTGAAGATATCGTATAGTTTTACAGAGATTTATCCATATCACATTCCCATGATGGATTTTCGGTGCCCAAAAAGTCTGGAAAATTTACTTCATATAAAAGAATTATTAAGGACGATTGGACAAGAGGAAGGCGTTATTCTAGATTCAGGGAGGTCTTACCACTATTACGGCGCGAATTTAATAGACGAAAGACATTGGTGGAGTTTTCAAGAGAATTGTTTATCGTCTGAGCTTAATCTTGCTGATAAAAGATACATTGATCATCGATTTAAAGATCGTTGTAGTATACTAAGACTATCTGCCAGTCCGTTGCGGCCTAAAATTCCAACGGTAGTCGTAATTCTATAAATAAGGTGGTTCTATAAAGAGCCGCCTTTTCATTGCCAAAACGACCATAATTTTATATAATAAAAGATAGAAAATCATTAATTTAAAAATATGAGCTATCTTCAAATTATCCTCGCTTTCGTCGTTATCTTAGTTCTTTGGCTGATCTTGACCTACAACCGTTTCATTACTCTGCGCAACAGGGTCAAAGAAGCTTGGGCCGATATCGACGTCCAGTTAAAGAGGCGTTACGATTTAATTCCCAATTTAGTGGAAACGGTTAAGGGTTATGCGAGCCACGAAAGAGAGCTTTTAGAAAAAGTGACGCAAGCCCGAACTCAAGCCATGGGCGCCCAAACCATTAAAGAGAGGGGAGCGGCCGAGAACGCTTTATCGCAGACCTTAAAATCACTTTTTGCGGTTTCAGAAAATTATCCTGATCTTAAGGCATCCCAAAACTTTTTGGAATTACAGCGGGAGCTGACCGACACCGAAAATAAAATTCAGGCTTCCAGGCGCTTTTACAACGGCAATGTCAGGGACTTCAACACCATCTTGCAGTCTTTCCCGCAAAATACGGTGGCCGGAGTTTTTAACTTCAAAGCAGCTGAGTTTTTCGAAATAGCCGAAGCCACAGAAAAAGAGCCGGTAAGTGTAAAATTCTAATTTTACTAAATGACCATTTATACTCATGCCGAATCTAATGTTCGGAAAACTTGGGTTTTAGTTTCTTTGTTTTTTGTTCTTATTATCGGTTTGGGCTGGGTCGTAAGCTACGTTTTCCAAAACCAGGCTATTTTGATTTACGCTGTTATTTTCAGCTTGGTGATGAATATCGCGAGTTTCTGGTATTCCGATAAAATCGTTCTGGCGATGGCTAAAGCTAAGCCTATTGAAAAAAAAGACAGCCCCGAACTTTACAGAATTGTCGAGAACCTTTGCATTACCGCAGGGCTGCCTTTGCCTCGAATTTATATCATTCCGGAAGCGCAGCCCAATGCTTTTGCTACGGGCAGGAATGCTCAAAATGCCGTTATCGCAGTCACTCAAGGATTGCTTGCGAAATTGGACAAGCAAGAACTGGAAGGGGTAATCGCCCACGAACTTTCCCATATCGGCAATAGAGACATGATGTTGATGACTTTAGTCGTGGTTTTGGTGGGGTTTGTCAGCATTCTTTCAGATATGTTGATGCGATCAATGCTGTTTGGGGGATTTAAAAAAAGAGATAATCGGGACAGCGGGCAGGCGGGTGCAATTCTGGCCTTAGTAGGCGTGGTGCTCATGATTTTGTCGCCAGTAATAGCGATGCTGATCCAAATGGCTATTTCCCGGAAGAGAGAGTTTCTAGCCGACGCTTCAGGCGCTCTTTTAACGCGCTATCCTGAAGGCTTGGCCCGCGCCTTAGCGAAAATTGCCGCCGATCCCGCGCCTATGAAAAGAATTTTTACTTCCACCGCCCACCTTTATATTTCGAATCCTTTCCGGGGCAAAAATTTCTCTTCTTTTTTCTTGACACATCCGCCGATTGAGCAGAGAATTAAGGCGTTGAAAGAGATGCAGTTTTGATAAGGAGAGGTTGCATAGTTGTTTAGTAGATAAATTACCGATGGCATGATATAATAAAGGCATGCCACGCATAAAGTTTCAGAAGGGAGCGCAATCTTTATTTCTTTCCAGCCTTCAAAAACATCTCGATATTACTTGGCTCGAACTCTCTAAGAAAATTAAGGTTCACCCTCGTAGTCTATTGGATTGGCGAAGAGAAAAATTTACAATCTCTGAAAAGTCGTTCAAGAAATTTTTAGTGTTGGGAAAAGGAAAGATTGTGGTTCCTCGGTATAAAATTTTGCCTGATTTTTGGAGCATTGAGAAAGCGGCTCGTAAGGGCGGACGGGCCAGGGTGGAGAAATATGGAGGGCCCGGTACGCCAGAGGGGAGAATCAAGGGTGGTAGAATTTCACAGGAGCGGAGAAGGAAAGACCCCGAGAAGTACCGACAAATCGGATGTAATGTTAAGAAGGTCTTTTTAAGGCCATCGTATTCAGAAAAATTTGCAGAGCTCGTAGGTATCATATTGGGAGATGGCGCAATTAGCAACTATCAGGTACGGGTAAGTTTGGATCGGGATGTCGATAGGCAATATGCGACATTTGTGAGAAAATTAATGCATGATGTGCTTGGCGAGCGTCCCTCTTTTATAGAATGGAACGAAGATAATGTTATCACGTTGACTATTTCTGGTGCTGGGCTGGTTGAGGTTTTAGAACGGATAGGTTTAAGGAGGGGGAATAAGGTTGCACATCAGGTAGCTTTTCCGAAATGGATTAATAGTAGGCGTAGTTATCAAATCGCATGCGTAAGGGGTTTATTTGATACCGATGGGGGGCTGTATTTTCACCATAAGGCAAAGAAGATTTATCTGGGATGGTGTTTTGCAAATTATTCAAAGCCACTCCTCCAAGGCGTGATGGCCGTATTGCTAAGCTTGGGATTCAATGTTAAAAAAGCAGGAGAGAGTAAAATCTACATGTATAGCTTGGAGCACATATCGCGCTATATGAAGGTGGTAGGTTCCCATAATCCTAAGAATGTTGATAAATTATCAGTAATGATGGGACAAAATAGTCAAAGGAGAGATGCCTGAGTGGCCGAAAGGGCATGCCTGGAAAGCATGTATATCCGAAAGGGTATCGTGGGTTCGAATCCCACTCTCTCCGCCAGGATAATACAAACAAAAATATGGCACAAAAATTATACATTTTACCGTTCGACCACCGCGCATCATTTGCTCAAATGTTTGGGTTTTTTGAAAAAGAATCGCTGGAGGAAG
>Ga0209518_1002524_pt1 | contig 16895 bp, 38 predicted proteins | sample RifGroB1_FD_183993 | JGI IMG/M metagenome (GOLD analysis project Ga0209518, IMG submission 183993) | Groundwater microbial communities from Rifle, Colorado, USA - Groundwater B1 (SPAdes) (version 2) | ecosystem: Environmental > Aquatic > Deep subsurface > Groundwater | place: Rifle, Colorado...
TACCAATGAATCGGATCGCATTCGAGACGCCCTTGAATTAGGTTTTGTTAATGAGGATGATCGCGCAAAGGCCATTGGAAGTCTTCTAAAGATTGATGGGCATTTAGGAAAGACCATAGACTTCATCTATCCTATCGTCAAAGAACAATCAGACAATCAACCAGCAGATAGTAATAGCGATGCGAAGGCTATGGAAATACTTTCTACTGTCAAGGGCGCCAAACTCACAATGGTGGAAACAAAACGCACAGTTACCATTAAGCAAGAAGAACAACCAGAGATCGTTAATGGAAAAGTAATAGAAATTTAACGGCGAGCGTAAGCGGCAGGGCGTTACGCCACGCCACTACGGATCGCACGATTGATAATTTGCTCAATATCCTTCTTTTGCGCGGGCGACAAGCCCTGTCCGACTTCACGCATTGTTGGAAGGACTTTACGCTCAACTGACATAGCAACCAGACCAGTAGCCAACTTTTGCAATTCTTCACCCCTTTGCGACAAGATGACGACGCCTGCTATCATCGCCTGCTCAAAGCTGATTTGCTCCAACTCTACGCGAGTAAGCAGGTTATAGACTACGGGGTCATTCCTGGCTATTTCGTACACTTTGTTTTTATCGGTGACAATATCCATTCTTTGTCCTTCCAACGGCTTGCGTTAGCCGCTTTACGCGGGCGCAGAACCTTTGCGATTAGATTTTTTAGCAGGCAAGACGCGCCCGTTTTCAATAGTCGGCTGCACGCTTTGTTGGAAGGACTTCAAGTACGCGATGAGTTCTGGTATTTCTTCCGACTCAATTCGCAGAGAGCCATCCATTTGACTAACAAGCAATATGCAACCGCCACCCATTTTTGTAACATTTAGATCATCAGAGATTTTGTAATCCATAAGAGTCCTTCCAACTATGTATTCACCAATTCTGTACCCATAGAATTGTCTAAGTAAATTCTAACCGCTTCACGGATTATCTCATTTTCATTGTACAAATATCCAAATCTTTTCTTCAAAATATCTAATCTCCTTTCATCTTTTTCATAAAGTCTATACTTTTTCGGTTTTCCTAATCCAGACGGAGTTCTACCTTGTTTCTTTCGTAAAAATGTTTTGTGGGTTCCATCTGAATAATATTGATCATAAGTTTTTGTACTCATTTTTTGTTTAAAGAGTAGAGTCGCACTTTCTCTACTCTTCCGTAACTAAACTAAAGCTTGTCAATCATCTTCTGAAATCTCTTCTAAAGACCGACGAAAGACCTGTTTCATTGCACGACGTTCTTCTTGAGCCGCCGAAACTGTAGTGGTAACATAATTTGATGGAATTTCAAGATACAGATGACTCCATTCATATGTACTACTTTCTAGATCCTCGTAAGTTACTTTCTGCCCAAGAAGTGCTGTCTTAGAAAAGAATGATCTATCAATCTCAGCCTTTAGCAAAGTTCGCATTGCGAACAATATAGGTTGAAACACTTCATCGTTAGTGTCAAAATCCCAAAGTTGCAACAAGAGCGCCAAAACGTTTTACGAAATGGCGGCAACAACTACAATCAAATTCTCTGTTAGTGCGAAAGATTAGATTGTATTCCGCGGGAATACTTTCGATATACGTTTCTCATAATAATTCTGGATCAATGTTCAAAATAAACAGATTGTTATGTTTTAGTACTTCTTTGGAGTGTTTGGTAAACAAAGTCTGAAACTGCTTGAAATTCATAGTGTCTCCTGTATGGTATTTTCTTGGGAAGTAGAGCGATTCTACTTCCCAAGAATTGTATCACAATCCAGCATTAATCTAGAATGGATTTAGAAAGGAATCTCTTGTTCCGCGGGTACAGTAGGATCAGACACGGGCGCAAAAGAAGCGGGGTCGGCTTGAGACTCTTCGTGACCTTCGCCACCATCGTTCTTGGATTTGATGATCCTCACCTGAGATACTCCAATTTCGGTAAAGTACTTTTTGATACCATCGTCTCCGGTATACTCGCGAATAGACAACTTGCCTTCAACGTAAATCTCATCGCCTTTATGGAGATAAGGCATTACAAATTTCTCGGCAGTAGAACCCCAAAAAGTAAGGGAAACCCAAGAGGTTGTCTTGTGTTCTACGCCGTCAACTTTGTAGCTTTCGTTTACTGCAATTGAGGTCTTAGCGACAAACTTGCCATTGGGCGTATATTTTGACTCTGGATCTTTGCCAAGACGACCGGAAAGATGGACCATATTGATACTGTTTTTCATTTTAGTTCTCCTGTTGATAGTTGGTTGGTTTGAATATGGACTAGCAACTATATAGTAATTGCGTCTAACGGACTTGAAGTTTAAGTATTTTCTCCTTTTAGATAATCATTACCTTCTTCTTGAAATTTTTGCAAAACCCACCCAATTTGTTTTACTTGTACGATCCAATTTACAGTACGGGCTTGGGTAGAAAGCCAGGTTGTAAGCATAAGCGCTATCCCAATGTGCATTGGATCAGGATCAAGCCAAATTGCAGTAGAACCTGTAGTTTTCTCTAGTATAGAAATTAGTTCTTTTCCTTGTTCCAGTGCCCATTCATAAAGTTTAGACTCTTCTGGGCGCTTAGTAATCTCAAGAAGAATCGCATTCTTTGGAACATCTACATAATCTTCTGTTAGTTTAACAATTGTACTCATTTAATCTCCTTTTGTCTGTGCTTCTTTCCAGTGTGTTAGATATGGTACTAGATTAGGATATGTCGCAATTACCATCATCCTAAAGCCATTCTTGCGAAGTTTGTATTCCGGTAGTCTACGACAAACTAATTGCCATTTCTGGTCTTGCGCATCCAGTATAGCAACTGCCTCCTTGTCAGTTTTCGCAGTGCGAACTTTCATCATTTCGCTACATTCATCAAATAGCATACGCGCTACTTTGAGCAGAGTATCCTGAACAGGATTTGCTCTGATCATTTCCACGTAATACTTAGCACGTCTTTGGGCCATAATAACTCTGTAGTTCTTCAACAGTAAAGAATACTGGCAGATAATTTGCTAATGCAAATCCTACTTCATCATCGGAGCCAGCACTTATCCCGGGCAAACGCAAAAGACAGTCACATCTTAGGATAATCTCCCTATCATAGGCCATCCAAAATTCGTATGACTTTGGATTGAACTGATCCCAAAAGTGTGTCCACAAAGGCGGATATGGCATAAACCCTAGCTCCACTAATACGTCAGCCATGATAAATTGGGTCAGTGTATTTTGCAACTTATCGCCAATAGTGTAGGGACTTGCCAAATAAACAAGCACTTTTCTTTTGGGAACCGAGATTGTTTCAAAAGATTCAAGTACATTGGGAATTGCAAAATCAAGTGTCATTTTTGTTTCTCCTCATTCAGTATACATTCTTATGCAAGGCAGTGTCAATAGGCAATTAGTTCATAGTGCGAACTATGAATAAATTATTCGATTTTATTACACATTTCTGAGTAGTTTTTAGATATTCGCAGTACGAACTATGCGTCAAATTCAAATATGTATTTGTCTATCAAACAATCAACCATTCTTCTTAGTCTTCTTATGAATTTATACAAGAATAGGCGGTTTTTGGACTACCATTCTCCAAATTCGTTTGCAATAGCCCAGAACACACCATCGTTTTCGTCGCCAGCAATCATATCTGTCATTTCTAAACCAAGTTCCTCAATAGAGTTATCTTCTATTGCATTCCTGATAATTCTACCCTCTTTTGTATCTGGATGTAGAGCAAGTATATGTTGATCTAAACTCTTTTTAGTCCATGATTTACCAGACCGAGAAACAGTACGGTTACATACAGAACAGATCATTTTAACTCCTTATATAAATTTACATAAGCAAAATTGAATTTATACGTGATTATTGCTTTCCTCTCTCATTTTACCGGAAAGAGGAGAGATTCTGCGTATAGATTACTTACTTTGGCCGTGAAAGCTCATTTCTAGCACTTTGGGTGCGGCATGTTTCCTGACAGAAAGCCATATTAGAGCAAATAGCTCGGGCGGAAAGTCGCTTGCTTGGTTATTCCAGAAAGAAGTCATCCACTTATTGTCGCCATCAATAGCAACAAGTTCCATGGTCATACGTGCATCTTCCTGAGAAAAGCCATTGTCTACCAGTGCTTTCTCGAACATATCAATAACTTTCATTTTGTGTCTCCTTTACAGAATTGGATTGCCGTAGCCATTGTCTTGCCAACGGGCTTCTACCCAGTCTTTGCAAAAGGCCAAACCTAGAAAAGGATTCCCAGACAAATCGCTACTTCCGTATTCTCTTATGTTTTCTGGGAACATAGGCGCCAGTGTACGCAGGGCTTTGATACGCTGAATTTTGATATTAGTGCCACTATAAGGCCCATTAAAAGGCAACACTTTGAGCATCTTCTCAACTTCTTTGGTTATTTACCGTTCCCAGGTAGAGGGTGAAAGTGTCACAGAAAACATAAACACATACTTACCGAGTTTGATGTTCATTTTGTCTCCTTGAAGATGTGCCAGAAGTCCTTTAGGCTTTTGAAAAGCATAGAAAGTGCTTCTCTTCGTTTGCGCCTATAGTAACGCAGGCATAAATACGGATAATCCGAATGTGGATATTTCCTTACCTGGTATTTCCAATACAGAATTCCGCGATTCGTTCTCATTTTGTCTCCTTTAGTCTAATTGCCAGTCAGTAAGACGCGGCTTTTCGTTGATCTCTTCACCAATGCGAACTGCAATCTTAGCGGTCCGCCTGTAGTTTCTGTGTGCCCATTTCTTCCAGAATTTCAAGGTATGAGCAACATTACGGGTTTTGCGAATATAACCCTTTCTCCTAAAGTAACAACGGATTTTAGTGACTATTGCCATAAAGTTCGCACTACGAACCAAGCAACCAGACAACCAAGCGCAGAATGGCTACAAGCGCCACGCAGAGGGCCGTAGCGACGATTAGCAGGGAAATCCATGCGACTATGCCAGCAAACCAGTTTTTGGGCGTTTTCATGCTAATTTACTCCTTTTCCTTCAAGGATAGCAATCTGAAACTTGGTATAGTCGTAACAATAATCTCCTTTACCAAATCCACTCCCAGAAAGATTATCAATAGTTAGTCGAAGACGAAGTAAGGCACGTTCTTGTCGAGCCAACTTCTTGGAATTCTTGTTCACAGTACGAACTCTTGAATGACCAGTTCGTTCTTGGTATGTCTGTTTCATGGCTATTTCTCCTCTTTTAGGACAACAAAGAGCATAAAACATGGATCGTTGTCAAGCGTTTCTAGAATATAGACCTCTCCAACGCCTGGAGTTTTGGGAAAGTTTCCAACAAACCACCCATTGGAATACTTTGAACCAAAGTAAGAAACGCCATAATCCTTTACTTCGGTGATTGTAATTTCCTGTTTCATTGCCCCTCCACAATTGGAACTGGTTGTGCGGAAGATTCGGTCCGTATCTTTTCTCTCGTTTTAGTTAGTTCAAGCACTTTAGCTTCTCGTTCTTCCTGAGTCATTCCTTCAAGAGATACTGCCTGAGATACTTGATGTTCATCAAGATCGGGCATATCCCATACCTGTTCAATTGTCTTCTTATCCGCATAGTGGGCTTTTGGATCTCCCGGGAAGATAAAGAAGAACATCCCATTGCTCGTCATGAAGCCAATACCCTTACTCTCGGACAACTTGCGTAATCTGCTTTTATTCATATCTTAGTCTCCTTTTCTGCATTCTACTACGAAAATGCCCAGAGAGGACGGGCAATATTCCTCTCTGGGCTGTTGTTGATGGTTGCTTAGTCGAGAAGCGCCACAGAATACGCCATCATCTTGCACATTGAGGCAACAATGTGAACATTCTGCGCGGTGACTTCGTACTGTCCAGGAATGGGCAGGTTCTGACCGCGGTAGTACTGGACCTTGTGTCCAATCAATTCGTTGGCGTCCACTTTGCCGTTACCAACAATGCGGATCTCGGTACCGTGCAGTTCCAGTACGCGAGCGGCTTTCTCGGGTTGAACTTCGAGATACTTGAACTGATCGTACTGCGCCGACTTATTGGCGCCATCGCGTTGATCGTTCTTGAGGCCGTCGAAGTCACCAGTCAGCACCATGTTGTACTGTTTGATCTTCTTGGTAGCCAGCTTTTCGACTTCCGGGAAGATATACAGGCGAATGGACTGACCGCGCTCGATACCCTTGTAGATGTCTTCCATTCCTCCAATCAGTTGAATGGCGCGGCGATCATGCTTCACCCACATGGGCTCAACTGCTGTGGCAGGGCGATCCTTTACTTCCCACAAAGAGAATACGCGGTTGTTCCAGTGAATGCGGTACAAAGTACCATTCGTGATTGGACGAGGTGGTTTGACGTAGACACCAGCGTCGATGTCTGAGATCAGGCGTTCTCCGCCAATCACATAGCCCACGTTGTTGTCGCCAAGTTCTTGTTTGGCGTCATACAAGGACTTGTGCAAGTAGCAGTAACCCGGCTCGAACACAGGATACTGGTTGTTCCAGATCGCCGTTGTCGCATTCAGGATTTCGTGAACGCGGTTTCCCTGATCTTTGCCAACCAGCCAGGGCGCTTTCGTGCCATCGTCTGTTCCAACACAAACCAAGATGGAGTTATAGCCAAACTCCAGGGTGAATGGAAAAGTGTTCTCGACAGTGCGCTTAACCAAGCCAGCGTCGAACGGAATTTGATTGATTGGTTTATTGGTAGCCATTTTAGTTTCCTTGTTGTCGATGGTTGCGGAATCGTTGCCCGAAGTGGGTTGTGCGGACTTGGAAGTAGCCTTCTTAGCCATTGTTGGCCTCCTTGATGATGGCGGAGATCGCCGCCTCGATATTGACCTTTGCGGTCAAGTGGGCATTGAACTCGGAGAGTTCAAGTTCCTGGCGCAATGCCGCCAGTTCCTTGCAAGTGTTCTGGTAATTGGTATCCAGGGAGAGTATCTGTTGGCGATACTTCTCGACCAGATCGCCAATCACCCGTGGGAGATCATTGATGCTTGCAACTCCCTTCTTTTCGAGCAAAAGTGTACGAGCGGTAGTTTCCAGATGAACTTTCCGCAACGCCAGATCAACGATCTGCTGGCACAGATGACCGAAACTAGCCAGGGCTTTTTCCGCAACGGCCAGTTCGCATTCCAGGCCATAGAGTTCGTCGGACTTCATGAACAGAGGATCAGCGTCCATTTCGTTCAAGACACCAAAGACGACATCGACATCCAGGGTAACGCCACCTTCGATGGCGTCTGCCAACTCATCAAAAGACTTGGAATTGTTATTCTGAGACATTGCAAACTCCTCTCGTATCTAGGCAAACAAAAGCACAAAAGCGACGGCCATAAAGAACGTGAAAGCGGCCAGGGACCAGAACATTACACGATCAAGGGACATAGTATTATCTCCTTTCTTGGGATGAACGATATAAGTCCTACACTCCCTACATGTAGGACTTATATATGGAACTTGTTGTCGATGGTTAGAATTCGCAGTAACCCATGATGTTTCTTCGGGTATTTGCGTCTTCGCCTGCAAAGACAACCATGAAGGTTGAGCGCACTTCTGCCGCGGCCACACCCTGACCCTCCAGCCATTTCATACACTGGACATCGGTAACGCCAACAATCTGGAAATCTCCGCCCTGGTCATAACGCGTACCAAACATGGCTTCCCATAACCAGGCAGAAGCCTCGCGACGTTTGATTGGTTTAGGATCAAAGTGGTCGCTTGTGGACTTTCTAATACGCAACGTAGCCATTTCACTCTCCTTTTCGTAACTGTTCGTAGTGCGAACCCTGCACTTAGAGTAACGACCTAAGCAGGTCGGTTCTGTGCTTATCTCTCTGTTTGGATAAGCACAGACGCGCACATGCCTAGTACTGTTGTTGAGGGTTGATGCGATTAGCCAGATCTGCCAAAACGCGGCCAACCATATATTCATATGTGCCATGTCCGGGACAGCGGGCGTTTCCAGCACGAATCACTAGTGCAACCAGCACCTTCATGATCGGTTCGTAGATTAACATTTATGCTCCTCTCGCATTTAGGCGCTTGATGAACTCTTGTGAGCCATTTGCGCCAGTTCGGGTGATCAACATGCCATGTGCCAAGCCCAGGCTATCAGGGAGGCACAGGATCTTACGGACGGCTGGATCAATCGGCACCCAGGTCGTACTACCCCATCGCTGAGTGATCCACTCCCAAGCCTGCATAGGGGTCATTCTGCCTCCAATGTGGCCTTCCCGCCAGCGCCATTAGCCACGAACTTGCGCCCATCGGCAGGCCGCGCGGTTACGGCCTGCGACTGTCGGTCATACTGGACAGTCTTGGCCCCAATACCATGGACAACATGGGCATCTCTGCCCATGACGACGACGCGCTGGCCTACAGCCATTTTCTCAATGGCTTGTAGGACAGCACTTACGGACGTGAACACTTGTGTTACAGACATTGCAACCTCCTAGTTGCTTAGTCGATCTGGTTCGCAGTACGAACCAGTGACGACATAAGCATGGTTGGGACTCGAACCCAATGAACTTCCCATAAGTTCCATGCCTAGAGACTAATACACTGCATACACAACCCCGTTGAGCATGTCGCACTGATACTCACGCGCATAGTACTGCTTGCCAGTTGTTTCTCGCATGAGCATAGCACAATCACGAGCATCTGACATGGTATGGAAGGCGGGTACGACAGTACCATCAAGGATGGTTACTGTTAGATCGGCCATATCCTTGGCGTTTTCAAGCACCTCAAGCGTAGTCATTGTATGTCTCCTGTTCGTAGTGCGAACCCTGCACTTAGAGTAGTTGCAAGTAGCAACTTCACTGCCCGTATCTTACCTCCATTTAGCGATACAGGCAGTATAGTCACGGCTTACTGTTGTTGATGGTTAGTTCTTGAATGCCTGTATCGCTATGACAATCAAGCCAATGACCAAGATGGTTAGAACGGGCATTGCTACGCCGAACATTGTTCCTAACATGTCTAATCTCCTATTGCCTACGCCTTCTCTTACGAGTAAGGACTTATTAGCACTAGACCTAAGCAGGTCTGCTCTACTACCCAAGTTGTCCTGAGTAGTAGAACGCACATGCTTAGAATGTGAATGTCTGGCACTCAACAAGGTTGATTGTCTCGTGCACAGACAAACGCTTTGTACCCTCAAGGACGTTGCAGATAAAGAGTTTGTCCGCTTTATCTGCAACGTCGTCAAAGGACATTGTTTCGCCAGTGTCAAGTGACAAGATCTCAATAGAGACATCGCCATTTGGGTGGCTGTTAATGGAAAGAAGTACGGTTGGCATTGCTACCTCCTTAGGATAGGGGGAGAGGGGGGCTAGGGGCGTCGCGAAAAGCCACTAGTTAAGGGGGGGAGAGGGGATGGGGGAGACACAAAAACACCGTATATATAACGGCGCCCCGTATCTCATTTCCGACCGTCCCATCCTCCTTAATATGCAAGATATGCAAAAAGCCAAAAATATAGTATATTTAGAAATGAACACCATTGCATACAACTGGAGAAAACTAACATGAGGAAAATAATTCCACTAAAAGAGCGTATTTTGAAGCATATTGCCATTAGGGATAATGGGTGTTGGGAGTGGACTGGGCAATTACATAAAGCCAGTAACTTTTATTATGGAGAGATGAAGATAGACCACAAACACAAAAAAGCGCATCGTGTTTCTTACGAGGTGTTTGTTGGTGCAATACCCACGGAATACTTGGTTTACCATAAATGCGATAATACAATATGCGTTAATCCAGATCATCTATTTGTCGGAACAAATCGGGACAATTTTGATGACATGGTTAAAAAGGGTAGAGGAAATGTAAAACTAAGTTTAGAAAAGGCAAAAGAAATACGAAGTCTTTTGCAAAGTGGCGTAAGCGGAGTGGAAATCGCAAAAAGATACGGTGTTGTTCCAAAGTTAATTTCTTTGATTAAACATAACCAAAGATGGTCTCTATAGCGAACTCCCTATTTTTCAGAAAAAGTGGACTTCTTGGAAATCTATATATGACAACCCTCTCATGTATAGATTTTGGGTATTATTCTCTCCAGGGAAATGAGTATTCTGGTACAAAAAAGGCTGGATTTTGTGATATACTCCGATTACAATTCGATTACAAGACAGGAGAATATAAATGGTAACAAAAATACGCTTTACGTTTTTGTGTACGGAAAAACAGAAAGAAGACCTATTGATGGTGGCAGAATACTTGTGCAGAACTCCTTCTGATGCTATTAGGGTATTGATCGAGGAAAAGAGAGATCGGATTGAAAAACTTTCAAAGATCGGACCGCAATATTATTTTGCTTCCAGCGACCAGAAGAACAACTAGTTTGCAAAAATTTTGTGATATATTGACTATAGCATGTGTAGGCAATTCAACAGGAGACAAAATATGCTAAAGAAAAGAAAATTTATAGGAATGAGTGGTCTTACATTACTGGATGTCGATCTCGAAAATTGCATTGTTTATGCTGGCGATACGGCTGGAAATATAAACATTATGACATTTCGCAAGCCAGACTTACTCTCGAAAGATAGTACAGCCACACTCACGATAGAGAAACAGCAGATTTGGCCCGAAGCAGACCCAGACGATGTAGTTACGATTACAACAAGGTTGCAAGAGACAAATATTGCCGAGAACAAGAAGAAGGCCAGATTTAGGATGATTGGTCAACGTAGAGCAGGAAATAGAACTACTTGGTATATCGAGAACCCAAACAAACTGGCTGTTCGCACTACGAACTAATGAAAGAGGACACAAAATGCTTGAATATCGCGTAATTCACTGGACTGAAGACGAAACAAACAAATATGCTGTCGCACAAGTATTTACCGATAATGGATATTTATTTTCCTTTGAACTAATTGTTGAACCATGGTCTAGAAAACAAGATTATTTAAAAAGTCTTTTTGAGTCTTTCGTATTGGCTTTCGATAAGCCGGTTATAGAACGCAGTGAGATTGCAGGACAATTTATAGAGTGTTAGGAGAAAGCATGAAGATATTGGGTTATGACTACAAATTGCTTTACTCTCCCACTAAAGAACTTGGTGGAACTGAAAATTCGGGACAGATGAATCCGGGAAGTCAGGTTATCTTTATTTCGCCAGAACAACATAAACAAGCACAAGAATCTACTGTAATCCACGAAATTCTAGAAGCTATAAAGTTTCACTGCCAGATCAATATTACCCATGAGGAATTGTCGACTCTTGAGGCAGTACTTTATCAAGTACTTCGGGATACCGGAATGGATACTTCATTTTTGCTCAAAGAACTGAAAACAAAGAAAACAAATGCCGACTAGCGTAATAAAATAAAAGGAGTAACGTATGTCAGACAACAAAATTAAAGATCGTAAGTTTGGACGAGTTATATCTCCAGTAGTGCCTACTCCCTCAAAGCCTAGAAAACCCGCTAAAAATTTCACAAATAGTAGAAAGAGAGAAAATTAAATGGAATACCCGCTTTTTATCGAAAAGTTCATCCAGTTTCTAGTTGATCATTCGCCGGTTATTTGCGCATCTTGTCAGAAGGTGATCTTCAAAAAAGACGCAATATACGAACAATCGAATCTTGGTATATTCGTTCCGCTTTGTAAGAAATGCCGAATAGAGATATTTGAACCATTTCGTACCGCCAACTTGGGACAGACATGTTGGTATCTGGAAAAATCATGTCCTAAATGTAAAAGTAGACTTACTACTAATGGTAAAGACGTGTGGTGCGAAAATACTAAATGTAATTATTGCACATACTGATATATGATTGGAGATATATCGTAAATGACAAAGAAAATACTATAATCATTAGGAACAATTATGACTTCTGGCATCTATCAAATAAGGAATAAGATTAATAAGAAGATATATATAGGATCTGCCATAAATATTGTCGAACGATGGCAAAGACATGTGCGTTTATTAAATAGAAATAAACACACCAACAAACATCTTCAAAGTGCCTGGAACAAATATGGATCAGAAAACTTCGAGTTTACAATTTTAGAAGAATGTGAAAAAGAATTACTGATAGAACGAGAACAGTTCTATTTAGACACTCTTTGTCCTGAATATAATATTTGTCCAACTGCCGGTAGTCAATTGGGAACAAAACGCACAAAAGAAACACGCTTGAAGATGTCGCTTGCAAAACGAAATATGCCTAATGAGACCAGGGAGAAAATATCTTTGACGGGTATGGGAAGAATTCAATCTGCCGAGACTCGTGCAAAAATTGCCGCCTCGAAATTAGGACATATGGTTTCTCAAGAAACTCGTGATAAAATATCTGAGACAATCCGCAAAGAGAGAAGACGGCTAATGGCTCTTTCGCTTAACGAGATTGTATATGAGCAATAAAAAATATTATGTGCTAGAGCGCAGGGACATGGCAAGACCATTCAAAAAAGCACTTTTAGATGCTGGTTATAGAAAAACTACCGATCCGGATGAGGCGGATTTTTTGTTATATGATCTGGAACAAGAACATTACATACCAATACTCAAGGAATTTGCCGAACGCAGAAAGCCAATCTTTGTCTATCCGCACTCCGCAAACTCTTGGTATTTCTGGGATGGTTTTCACAAAGAGTTTCCGGTAACGTGTAATTTTGTCTTTACTAGAGAGATTAAGAATGCAATGATCTCTTATGGATACAAATCAAGAATAGAACAATGCGGTTTCTCATGTGGAGAAGTGATTGGTTGGAGATCAATGAGGGAAAAGACGCTGTTGTTTGCTCCCATGCACACAATGGGATCCGTTAGTCAGGATTATCTTCGTTGTCCAGCAAGTTTTGAACTTAATAGAAAAGCACTCGAACGAGTTTTTGAACTAGCGCCACTGTTCAAAAAGATAACTATCCGATATGGAAGGTCATTTTCTGCTAGCGGAATGTACGACCCTCAAATACCAAATGTCGTATTTGAGGAGGCCGATCTAAAGATAAAAGACGCCATGGCGAGTATCAATAGGCATAGTGTGGTAATATCTGCTGGAACTTTGGCTTATTTGGCGGTAGCAAGAGGAAAACCAACCATATTCTATAACCAAAGGGATCAACCGCCACGAGAAGATGGTATGACTGTAAAGAACTACAAAAGATACAAATGGATTGACTATCCCATTCAACTTTTTGATATGTCAAACAACATGATCTCAAACTTTGTAGTAAAGCAAAACCCGGACGTAGAACGATGGAAGAAAGCGAACATTGGAAGTACGTTCAGCGCCAGTCGGTTTTTGTCTATTATTCGGGAGTGTGTAAAAGAATGACTGCTACTGGTATTATGTATATGGCATTTGGAGATAAGGCGGCAGAAGCAGTACGTAGAAGCGTATCTTCTGTAAAGAAACTAAACATAAACATTCCAATTGTGGTAGTTGGCGATAGACCCATTGGTGATGATCTTCCATATATTGGATGGAGCGGAGAGTCTCCTAGAAGCAAATATGGAGAACTTGGGTTTCTAGCCGGGAAAGTAAAGCCATTTCTTTACCATCTTAGTCCGTTTCAGAAAACACTTTATCTTGATGCGGATACAGTTGTCAAGAAAAGCTTGACAACTGGATTTGACTACCTGGAAGATAATGATATTTGTGTTTCGTATCATGTTAGACCCAATAATGGACAGATGTGGTACGTTGATGAGATATTTGGAGATCCTCTTTTGTCACCTCCAATCAGTAAAAACAGTATAGAGGAACGAGAGATGACGCAGAGGATGATAGGCGATAAGCGAATGCCATTTATCAATACTGGGGTTATCTTCTTTCGCACTGCGAACAATGTACAACTTTTCTTCGAGCAATGGTACAAAGAATGGCAACTATTTCAAGACTGGGATGAGCAACTTTCTTTCCACCGGGCAATTTGTAGATGCCCAGATGTAAAAGTAAAACTACTTGACCCAATTTGGAACCAGAAATACGAAAGCAGTGGCACCATAATACTTCATCGAATGGGTAAGAAGAAAGCACGAACATTGAAATAAGGAGTTGTCATGATAAACCCACTTTGCTTAATATTCAGAGATCCGGGTTACGAAGAATCGTTTATGATGGACGAAATCCAAACAGAATATCAGCCTGACACCTGGAATCTGCAACCAGGAGATACCGTAATTGAGATTGGAGGGCATACCGGCGAAGTAAGTATGACACTTGCAAAGAAGTATGGCGCTAGGGTGTTCGTTTTTGAACCATCACCGCAAAATTACACCAAACTAATGGCAAATATTAGTGTAAATGAACTTAGTGATCTAATCACCGTCTTCAACTACGCCATAACAGGAGATGGTAGGGATGTTCGGATGCACATGGTTAAGAACTCTGGCGCACATAGGATTTATGGTAGCAAAGTAGGTCCAATTGTGAAATCTAAGACCCTGAAAAATGCCATAAAGATGTGTAAACTTGACAAACCACCAAAAGTAATGGTAATGGATTGCGAAGGCGCCGAATTTGAGATACTCAAAGACTTAGAGCCGTTGCAGGGAGTAGAAATATTCCGCGGAGAATTCCACGAAGCTTTTGGCGGCGGAGACATAGACAAACTTTTAGAAAGTGTGCAGAAAGTTGTGCCAAACTGTTCGATTTGCATGACGTACATAAGAAGCACCAAATAGTATGGTATAACCCAACTAGGAGACAAAATGAGTAAGATATTATATCTGCTAATCATCATGCTAACTGCGCTTCTTCTGGTTGGGTGTGGTAATCAGAAGGCAATAGATGAGGCCACCGCCTATAAAATAACCGTGGAAACCAATCAAAGCGCACTGGATGCCACACAAGTTCGCAGTGCGAAAGAAGAGGTCGCTAGACAGAAAGCAATTGACGATACCTACAAAAATGAGGTTTGGAATTCTGCAATGTCTACCGTTAAACAAGTTGCAAACTTCGTGGTATATTCTGTTGGAATTGCCTTGTGTGTCGCTATACTTGGTGGCGGATGGACAGTTAAAGAAACAGCAATCGGACTTGGCAAAGCACGAGTTGCCAGAGCAGAATTAGAGTCTAGTCTAATTCACATGGACGAGAATACCAGGACATTTCCTGCATTTACTATAAAATCAATAGATGGAAACCATTTTTTGACTATGCTCGCGACCGGGCAAACATTCAAGCTAAACGAACCCATTTCTGCCAATCCACTTCTAATTGCCGCACTTGCGCAAGTGTCTACTACTGGCGCGTACGCCCGCGAAGCAAGTAAAGCCGCGATGATTCGCGGAAATGAAGTTCAACCGTTTGATCCAACCGTTATAACGTTATAATTGGTATTGTCACAGATGTACCAAAAAGTTTGTAGTGCGAACTAAACCAGACAATAAAGGAGAAAATATGTCGAACATTCAAGTTCCAGTTGCAATGTATTCTCTTTCAAGAGAAGAGGCAGAACAAGTTGAAATGCAATTTTATGTAAAACGAAATGGCAACACCCTGTATTTTTGTTATAGTTATCCTGAATATGGGCAGGAATATATACAAAATACCTGGATTGTTGATCCCACGCCAATCTATCAGCCAACCATTTTTGTTAGGTGGGGTAAAGATAATGAGATGGAGATACCACGAAGAGATTTGCAAACATTTAAAGAACAACTTGGTTTAGCCGATAATGATATTTGGGTGGTTTCTGAATCAAGCGAAACCGTTTTTTCTATTCACGAAATCGCGGACGAAGGAAAAGAACGATATTTTAATTATCCGTCCAGTCTTATTAAAGATGTCATTGAAAGACGCACATTTTCAACAAGGAGTTATTAAAAATGAATATGACGAACGAAGAACTTACTAGAAAATATGATGAATACAAAAAATGTATATTCTAAAGTCACAAAAAGATGTTTCAAATCAATAAAAATCTAGTATCATAAGAAGGAAAAAATGAGTATAACAAACGCTTCTCTTATAGAAAAATATAATAATTACTATCTTGCCGATCCAGAGAAATGGTCTGGAGAAGAGCGCGACAAGTTTTGTTTCGATACTATTCGCTCTCATCCATGTATTGAGAATATTTTAGATTGTGGGGTTGGAAATGGGCACCTTCTACGTTACTTTGCCGACAAGTGGGGCCAGACTGCGCAATATGCAGGACTTGACTTCTCGCCAGTAGCCTGTGAATTAGCCCACAGGAAAGTTCCAGAGGCAGATATTCGTTGTGGTCTGATCGAAGACACTGATTTTGGGCATACTTTTGATGCCGTTGTCTTGCTCGGAGTAATTGAACATCTTGATCCAGAAGATATTGATCACAAAGAGAGTCTGGCCGCAATCAAGCGTTTCATGTCTCCCAATGGAATACTTTATATTGAGGCCCCCAACTGTCTTAATTATAAATCCAATAAACAACCTGGTGTTGAGAGTTTTCACATTATCGCCCAGGGCAACCATCAATTTGAATGGCACCTAAAGAGAGAAACTTGGGAAAACGTCTTCCGGAAAGCCGGATTCGAGATCGCAGAAAGTTTGGAGGGTCCGCAAATTCAATGGCAGTTTATTTGGATACTAAAGAAAAATGGCTGATAAAATAACGTTCTTTATTAAAGATCATCAGCAAAAAGGGCAGGCATACGAACAAGCCATGCGCAATGTTGGGTGGAAACCGGCAGACTTTACTCAAAAACCCACTATCGCCCTTTTTGATTCTGATGTAACCAAGTGGCGTATAGAGAGAATTAAACAAATGCCCGATAGTCTGATTTTCCTATATGGCCATACTGCCAGGCCGCCACTTTGGTATGATTTTCGCGAATGTCGTCCCTATCCTAGCACGAAAGCGATTTTCGTTCCATCCACAGGACACAAACAGGTACTTGATCGTCTTGGAGTCGAAAAACCAGTACACATTGTGGGTTGGTCATTCTGTGATC
>Ga0209518_1002525_pt1 | contig 16890 bp, 18 predicted proteins | sample RifGroB1_FD_183993 | JGI IMG/M metagenome (GOLD analysis project Ga0209518, IMG submission 183993) | Groundwater microbial communities from Rifle, Colorado, USA - Groundwater B1 (SPAdes) (version 2) | ecosystem: Environmental > Aquatic > Deep subsurface > Groundwater | place: Rifle, Colorado...
AGGTTCCAAAGAACAAGTCTCCGCCCCAGACGCAAGCTGAAAGCATGGGCAAGTCTCGGTATCTCGTCCACCCTTTGGTCGTGAACGACATAACCAGTTGTTCTGTATTCACACCGGTCTCAGATGGAATAAGCACCATCAGAACGTTGTCAGTGGGGTGAATGTGCAGCGCCCAACCGCTAAGTGTCCGCCGGCTCGAGGCGAGTTGCGCGAACAAGTTGCTTATCTTCCCAGTCGCGTAGACGCCGCGGTCCTCAAGAGAATTGGACAACACCAACTTAGACATCTGCGCCACGCCCATTGCTGAAGCAATGAGCAAATCGCCGCCGTGCTGTGTAGTGATGTTTCGCCCGTTCGGTACCGCACCAACACTCCAACAACCCTTGTTTCCGAACGTATCAGCAAACGCCGGATCTGTACCACTATAGATGGACACGTCTCCTCCGCCAGACACCGCGACCAGGGACGTATCCAAACCCGCTCCGCCATCGTACGACCAGTTCGCCAGGCAGCGCAGCGGACCGCCAGCCCTGAACTTTGCCCCGAAAGCGAACGAGGTGGCCTCGCCGTAAACAGCATTCGTATCTAAGTACCAAGCTCGATCTGTGTCCCTCTCCACGAGCCACACCCTATTCTTCCAGGCAGTGACGAACACAAAATTTCGTGGATCTGCGGTGTATCCAAGAATCTGATCAGCAATGCTTGGCCCTATGGTACGCCCCCCAACTACAGGATCAGAGTCCCATGCCCAAACGACAGTTCCATCTGCAATGCCGACACCCAACCCAGACGGGCCGCCGCTGCTAGCTGACACGCCGCCCGTCGTGCATAGATAGATGCCCCCACTATTCGTCACCTTATTGCCGACTACGTAAGTCGTCAATGGCAGCCATGCGGCGTTCGTATCAACAACAACAGGGAGCCATGTCGCCGTGCTCTCAGTGTAGACAAAGAGTCCATTCACTTCATCGCAGTAGAGCAGAAATCTGCCGGCTGGTGTGGAAAACGCACAGGAAGTTCCGTATCCTGCGTCCCCAGCGCCACTTGCCCAGGCATAAGATAGAAAGTCCAGAGACATGCTTGGGTTCACAGCAGAATCCGACACATTCCAAATGCCGCGCGAAGTCACAGCAAAGAGTTTGTTAGCCGCCCCGCTTTTCGCCGACCCCGTAAAGGGAAGTAGAGTCCTAACCTGTCCCGCATTTCCATCAATATCAGAAACCGGCAACGCCCACTCACGAAAGCCAAGGCGAGTCCGCAATCCATACTCAGCAGCCACCATGTTCCAAGCCCAGATACAATCTGTGGGGGGCATAGCCCGGCCTGCATCGACGGTGTTGATGCCTCCAATCGGAGCGTCGATGGTCCTGGTCTGCGTTGAATTCTTCTGTGGTCGCTGTCCTCTAATCACGATCCATACCCAGTCTCAGGAAGATTCCCACTTCCAAGAAACCCAGGTCTACCACGAGGCGTCACTTTGATAGCTCGCACAGCACCGTCTGCGCCCCCAGCAAGACTGAGTTGGCGCCCCCATTCCTGCTCAGCAACGGTTGTGTCGAATCCCTTTTGGCGCAGAAAGTACAACTTCGCGCCCGCCACCAGGAGCCGGCGGTCAAAGTGCAACGTATCCGTACCGATGGTCGGGGCCTCAGCATCGGCGACTCCAGAAGTGTGGAGCCCGCCGGTAAGCAACGTCGCCGCAAATGCAGCGCCAGCTCCAAGCACCGTGGCTGGCGTTCCAGCCGTCGCCACTTCGATGATGTCATCCGCGCCCGCCAGCGAGCCGATGGCTGACTCCAGGTCCGCGATGGTGGCCGTACCTGCGAAATAGCGAATGGCTACAGCAGTAGTTCCACTTACGTCGATTGAAACAGTTCCAGCAACCAAGTCCCCCGTAAGCGACACAGTTATGAGATTCCCAGCGACGCCCGCGGTGCTCGCACGTATCACCGTATTGAGGCTTGCATCGCCAGTCGTGGCCAAGTCGAGTGAGGCTTTTACCGCCACCGGCTCCACCCAACGGTTCGAAATGTACTCAAACGCGACGCTGTCCGTAGTCGTCGGCGTCGGATACACTCGAATTACTCCCGCCACGGTGCGGAAAATATTGTAGAGCACGCCGGAGGCCGTGACCGCCTTGAGAAGCTGCCAATCTTTGGCATTGACTGGCCCGCCGAGTGGCAGACGATTGGAGCGATTCCAGGCAGTCTCGTCAATCCAGCGCGCAAAATCTGCGAGCATATTGTAGTCCGCAGTCCCAGATACAAACAAGAACGTATGCTCTTTCTGAAGGTGAGTCCAGGCCCGCAGTTTCACAAGATCCTGACCCACACCCTTCAACAACCGGCAGAGCTGGATGATATTCCGGTTTGCGCTAGAGTACGGCGCCGCAATGTCTGCGGAGATCAGACCAAGTTCTACAGCCGCATCGTTGATGATGCTCGCCGCCGTATCCCACGCCATCGTGTCACCTCAGACGTTCGCGAGCAACCGGTAAACCCGTGTCCCGTTCGGAAGGGTGGTTCCGGCGGTGAAGTTGTCGTTTGTGGCATCCACCGTCACGGCCTCTGCGACCCCGTCCACCGTCATGATTCCGTTTGCGATGGGCTCATCCACCCCGAGAGCATCTCCGGTGCCGATACTGGCCGCGGCTACGGCGACCCCTACTGCGCCCTTAGTGGCGCTGGTGACCGTCTTGAAGGTCTTGGCGCCCACCACCGTACTGCCTGGGTTGGCGACGAAGTCTTCATTCACCGCCGCGTCGTACTGGTTGGTGCCGACCACATTGACGTTACCGCCGTCCCAACCGACCGCAAAGGTGACAGTCAGGTTTCGCGGCACGTCTGGACTGGTGAAAGCACCGGGGAAGTTGTTGCTGCCGTTGTTTCCGGCGAAGTTTGCGTGAACCGCAGTGGTGCCCTTGGCATCCGCCCCAGTAACGGTGAAGAGGCGGGCCACCGTGGCGAGCGCCCCGTCTACCCGCGCCTTGTCGGCCGCTAGCATCACGCCTGGAAGGGTGGCGCTGGCCGGCTGAAGCGTCAGCACTTGCCCAGCGAGTGAGGCCCCGGCAGCGGCGGGGGCCGCGCCCACAGCCGCGAGCGTCACATCCCCTGTGTTCACGCCAGAGACCGTGCCGGTGTGAGTCCCGGACAGGTTGGAAGCCGAGATGGCACCCGAGAACGTCTTCACCCCAGCGATGGTCTGCGCCCCCGTGGTGATGATGCCGGGCTGGGTGCCGCTCGCCGGCTGGAGTGTCAGCACCTGCCCGTCCAACGACGCTGCGTTCGCGTTGGGGACTGCCCCAACAGCAGCAAGAGAAACGTCCTTGGTGTTCGCATGAATCTGAAATGTATCTAAAGGTCCAGCGGCCATTGACGTTTCTCCTGCTGAAGTTGAGTGCTGGCTACTTCCTCTTCTGCGGTTGCTCCGGCGGCGCGACTGCCGCGAACGCCGCCCCGACAGCTTGGCCACGCCGCAGTTCGTCGATTGCCGCCTTCTGGTCGTTCATCTGCCGCTGCATCACCTCCAACTGCGCGTTCGCAGTTTCGAGTTCCTTCCGGATCTGCGCGGTCGGGGCGTAGCCCTTCATCGTCTTGACGAAGTCGATGGCACGCTCGCGCTCAGCGCGCGTGCCATGCCCGAAGTTCGCCAAATGGCCGTCCTGCATCCCGGCCAACTGCTCCACGGTCATCACCTTCAACGCCCGGTACTCCTCGCAGCGCTCAGCGGTGACGCCAGACCACGCCGACAGCAGGGTTCCACTGGCTTCGTCCTGTGACCTGGACTCCTTGAACGCCCGATACTGCTTGGCGTAGTTGCTCTTGTCTTCATCAGTTGCCGGGCGGTCAACCACCAGCGTCTTGTCACCGGGGATGCGGATCTTGCAGAACTCGCACGGCTTGAAGATCGCTCTCCCTTCCTTGTCCGACTGCTCGTCGTCCTTGATGGGCTGATTCCTGAACTCGACGTAGTTCGCTTCGTACCCAGTCCCCTTCGGGTGGGCCGTCTTCATATCCTCTTCATCTGCGAATTGCATGGTGCCTCAGAGATGGGCAGGAGTGGGCAGTACAAGGAAGCTCCGGCTGCCCACAAGCCCGGAGCCCCCAGGACACTGGTCGCCGGGGCTAGTTGTCGAGCCCATCTCGGATAAACGGGTTGTCAATCTCGAACTCGGCGAACCCCACCGCAGGCGCGTCGAGAGCGGAGGCGCCCTTCGCGCCGCTCACGTAGTCGCCCGCCACGTCGGCGTCGTCCACGCTGCCGGCGGTCGAGGTCAGATACACGTTGCCGTTGTCAGCGAACGCCGCCAACGCCAGACCGACGGCCTTGCCTCGAATCTGAACCCATCCGTAGTCGGTGGCCGCATCGAGGACCGCCATCATGATCCCGAGCTTTCCGATGTCGTCCGCGACCGCCAACTTGGTGGTGTAGTCGTCCTGGTTGACGACGGCCCATGCCCCGAGCGCGCCGTTCGTCACGCCCTTGACGTACATGAACTCACCGACGCCATTGCCGTTCGAGCCGTCGTCCCGAGCCTTGACGATGGTTCCGAGCTCGTGGTTCTTGGTTGTGGAAACGGAATTGATGGGCTGGTAGCCCATCTGTGGCTCGATGATCTTCCAGTCAGTGCTGTAAACTGCCATGATAATTCTCCTTAGTGAAGTTGAAGGTTAGCAGGAAGACCCCAGTTTCCCAGGGGTCTTCCTACCGAGAGGACTACGCGCCGGTAATGCGACCCTGGAACTGCGAACCAGACATCGTGAGTGCGCCCGCGAACGCCAAGATCGAGACCTCCGAGTCCTGGTTGATCGCGTACCGCTTGTTCGGGGCGAGCGGCACCATGTTCCGGTCCTTGTGGGGGCGGAAGTGGATGTACTTCGAGTTGAGGAAGTACGCATTGGTCGCCGTCGCAGCACCGCCGATGCCACCGTCCAGGAAGCAGTCGGCGTTCATGAAGCGGGTGCTGGCGAACCCCAGCTTGGCAGTCCCAGGGTCGGTCAAGCGCTGAATGGCCTGAAGCGACGCCATCCAGAACCCCCAGAACGTGTTGCCCATGAGAATCATGTCGGGGGTGTCCTTGCCGCGCGAGCACTTCGCCCACATGGCGGACATCTGCGACTGCACGTTCGCGAGGGTGGTCGCGGCCGTGGTGATCTGCGGGCGCCAGAAGGCGTTCGCCGTCTGCGACCGATCGATGCCTCCGTAGGTGCCCGTGGTCGGCACGGCGGGAACCGCCGCGTCCAACCCGACGATCTGCTTACCGCCCGACCCGAGGCCATCCGAGTAGAGACCGGTGCTGATGTCGTTGGCCATCGTGGATTCAGCGACGCCGGTCCGCTCTTCCATCAGGTCGGTGATCTGCTCGCGACCCGAGTTCTGCAACTGCTCGAGGCCAGAGATCACGACCGGAACGGCGTACTGCTTGATGCCGAACTCAGCCGCCGAGATGACGTCCTGCGCGCCGACCGGCAGTACGTCGTAGCCCGTGTACCACCCGCCGTTCGCGTTCTTGGCAAACGCGATCTCCTGGTAGATGAGCCGACCGCCCGAGAAGACCTTGATGCGACCTCCCTCATTGAGCTTGGCGAGGATGATGTTGTTGTTGGTGACGTTGTCTGCGATGATCCCTGACCGATTGGCCAGGGTGGTGGTGACGATGTCCGTGATGTTGGGGAAGGCCATGTGAGATGAGCTCCGCTTCGATGCCTGTCGCAGCATTCTGCGCGTTAGTGGAACTGCTCCACTCGCCGCGCCCCGCTACGAATGGGGCCTACCGAAGCGGGTTGGCCTAAGCTCCCGCGCCCTGCACCGCTGCTGGCTGGATCCCAGCAGCGGACCTGCTACTTCTTCAGTCTTCGTGCCCTGACAACTGCGCGATGGCTGCGTCGATTCCGCCGCGAATCGTCTTTGGTGCTGAAGCAGTAGTCGTACCTGCCGGACGAGTCTTGACGCTCGAAGCTGCTTCGCGGGCTTTCTGGGTTGCTGCCTTCACAGTCCCTACCTTCGTGACAGCCGCGCGTTGATTCAACACCCCAACAATGTCAGGGTGTAGCTGTAAGGCCCGATCATAGGCTTCCTGCAAGCTGATTGCAACCCCCCTGGACTCAGCCAGGTCTATGAAGTCCGCCATGTCCTTACGCACGTCGCCAATGAACTCATGAGTCTTGGCGAAGTCCGCGATCTCAGAGGCAGTGGCGCGTTGCACTTGCGCAGCCTGCGACGATCTCTGTTCCTCAAGCTGCGCGAGTACCTGGTCAACGCGCGGATCACGGTACTGGCTCGGATCGAACTGCGGCTGAGCCTGCCCAGGCTTCGGAGCTTCTCCTGCCAGGGCAGAGTCCAAGTCCTCGATAGACACACCCGACTTCTTGATGACACGAACCAGCGCTTGCGCGTCGAACGGAACGTTGAATTGCCCGATGAGTCCTTCTACGAGCCGCGTCTTGTGCGCGGGCGGAGCGGTTCTCAGCGCGGTGCTAGTCCTCAGGTAGTCCTCGAATGCCTTGAGGGTGCTCGCCCCCTCGGCCTGCATGATGGCCTGATACGGCGCCGCCACCGCCTGGAAGTCCGCCTGGAACTTCTTGACCGGCGCGGTCTCCCGCATAACCTTCAGTACTTCCTGGTCAAGTCTGAGGATCTCCTGCTGCACCTTGGGCGGGACCTTGGCCCACTCCTCCCTGGCCTCAGCTTTCCACGATTGCGGCGGCTTCGGCGCGTCCGCCTTGGGCACAGCCACCACCGGAGCCTTGACGACCGGCGGTACTTCTCCGCCCTTGGTCTCCACGACTGGCGCAGCACCAGCCTTGACGAACTTCCCCTTCGCGCCGCGCGGCTTTTCCACCACCGACTTTGCAGATTCATCAGCGACAGCCGCGGCCTCGAGAGTTGCGTCGAGCTCAGCAGCCGGAGAAACCTCCGCAGTGGTTTCCTCCGCTACCGGGGTCTCCGGTGCCGCCTCTACGGGCGTCTCTTCTGAAGATTCTGCTGAGTCTATTGCAGCGTCCATCGTTTCACGCATTGTGGGCAGTGCCATTACGGTTTGCTCCTCTGGTAGATCGCGCGCTCAATTGCTTCGCGACGTTGCTTCTTGTCGTTCGTTCCCTTGAACACTTCCTCTCTCTTCTTCGCTGCCTGCGCCCACTCGTTCTTGAAGTCCGAGGTGGGTGTCAGGCCAGTCGCCTTGAGGTAGTCCTTATACTTGGTGCGACTACTGATGTCCGCGCCGTCCGTAGCCCGCATGTTGTCGTATTGGAACTTCCCCAGGTCGCCTGTGCTGCGTGGGGCGTCGGTCCAGTCTTCTGGAATCTCCACCATCTCTTTCTTCTCTGTGTCGTAGCGATAGCGCTTGCGCCCACCGCTCGAAGTTGGCTTGTCGCCGAATACGCGCGCCAGCCCTTCGCGGTAGGAGCCAGTGGTGGACTTCTGCTTTTCGTCGATGTCGCTCATGCTATTCTTTCTGCGGGCGCTCAGTCGCCCGCGACTGCCTCTGTAGCTTTCTGCTGATTACGCAGCGCATCGCGGCTGCGCTGCTCCTTGATGTTGTACTCCATCTGCGCTTGCTGCTTGCCCTGCTCTCGGTAGATGTCAATCTGGGCCTTCGTAGCTTCAGCCGCAGTTTCTTTGTCTACCAGGGCCATCTGCCCTTGCTGCTTTATCTGTTCAGTCAGTTGCTTGGACTTCTCAGGGTCTAGCGGAGCCGCCTGTGGGCTGGCCTCTGCCTGCTTGACGGCGTCCTGAGCCATTTTGATAGCCCTATCCAACGTACCCTCGATGCTCGAGCTCCCACGCAGCCCTGCGACGAGCCACTGGAGAATTTCCAGCATGAACGGCATCGACTTCGGTTGTTGCTGGATCATTGGCGTGATCGCAGCGATGAATTGAGAAATTGACATGATGACTTCGCTGCGTTCCTGTTTCAACGCGGCAAAATCCGTCAAACTCACAGATTCAGGCTTGATTTCAACCCTGTACTGCGTCCGATTGGACTTCAACAGCTTGATCGCCTTGGGCAGTAAGTCCTTGTCAGCCGAAAACGCCCCGTTACACCGTTCGAGGATGGTGTCATCGTCGAAGTGCTTACAAATCACCTCCGCGCGCAGCCTTTGGAGATCCGAAGCAATTCTGGCAACCTCATCCTGCAACTTCTGGAGCCGCACCGACCCGAACTTGACCTTGGCGCCGCTGGCAGTCGCAGTTTCACGATCTGGGGCCATCGCCCCGCGCATGATGTCGCTCCAACCCGTCACTTGGTAGAGCAGGTCGATCTCATTCTGTCGCTGGTCGCGCAAAACTCCGAGCGCTGCGACTATTTGCTCAAGGGGAAGCCAATCAATCGCGCCTTTCACCCCGCCTTTCTCAGTGAAAGCCCCCCAGCTCTCAACAGGGTACAGAATGTTCCCGCCATTTGGCTCGAGAAGCTTCTGAATCTCCGCGTTCGCCTTGTCGAACACACCTGCGACCCGAATAGCCTTCTGCAACTGGTCGATTCGCCCACTGATCTGATCGATGGACTTGTAGAGATCCTGCGCCAAGTAGAAATCCGGCCTGGGGACCATTTTCGAAGTCGAAACATTCGCCAACAGCGGCGCCGGGCAGGGGAAAAATCCATCCAAACCGAGTGGGTCGTCCTTCATGTCCAGAATGGCGTTCGCACCTTCCGAATACCAGAAGACCTTCTTCGTTTCCTTGTCCCAAATCTCCCAAACTCCAGCCCGGTCCCAAGGAGTCTCGCGATTTTTCTTGTCCTCATCATCTCCAATGCTGCCACCCTTGACATTCAGTGGCAGAACGCAGATAGGACACTCCTTGGGCGATGCCTCCTGCTCAGGAGCGTGCTTACAGAAACGAGCACAGAGCTCCTTTCTGGACAACTCAGCGTGAAACCCCCACCAGCGCAGTTCTTCTGGGAACCGGGCTGGGCTCCACAAGCAGTCTTTCCAATGGAGGTAGTCTATTTCACACTCTTCGTTCGTCTTCTGCTGATACGAAGGAATGGCGGGGGCCATCTCCATTCCAGTTTCAGAGTGCATCTGAGCTGGAACTTCTGGTACGGTCTCGAATTCCACCTCGTACCGCACCCGCGCCAACCCAAACCCCACGGTCAGCCGATCGAAGAGCAGCTTGTCCACGGCTGCGGAGGAGGTGTCGCCGTCAGAGTCGATGTCGGTATTGAGAATTCGCTCTTCTATTTCACCGGCTACGCGCGCAATGTCGTCCTCAGCATCAGCGAATCGGCGCTTCACGCTAACTTTCGGCTTCTGCCCGAACAACGTCGCCTGTTGCGTCTGGATGTTCGCCGTGTACAGGTTGAGTCGGAACTCCGTGTCCATCTCCGAGTCGCCACCACGCTCATCCAGGTAGCGCTCGACGATCTTCTTCGCCTGCTTCTGCCACTTGTCGAGTCGCTTCTTCGCCGCACTGATCTCCGTCTTCCAGCGGTGGTGCCACTGCCCTGGGGTTTTCGGATCTTCGAGCTCAGTGTCCATTGATGCTCCTCAAGACGTTCTTCTGCGCCGACGTAGGGGTGGTCAATCTGCTGGCGTGCTCAGAGCAGCGCGCGAGCAACGGCGCTGCCGGGTTGTTCGTCTGACTGATCAACTGCCACTTGCGTCCTTCCTCAGTAGCAGGGCGGAACCCTAGCGTGCCCATCCCCAACAAGCAAAGCTCCACGGGCTCCGTGGCCTTGCAGTCCTTCTCGATGCACACCATTCGCGCGGGTATGTCAATGATTATCATTTGGTATGACCTCAGTCTCGCCATGTCGGCAGTGGATTTTGATTCTCCGCATTCCAAAGAGCGGTGGATTGACAGGTGGGCGCGAACCGTCCGGGTTGCACGGCGGAGGGGTGTACTTGCGCAATCCCTCAAGCTCCTTACACAGCTCATCGAACGTCGCTTGGTTCACCAACCACGCCTGTTGATGCGGTTCCTTCTCCAGAACCATCAGCAACTTCTCAGTAACTGTGTAAGTCTTCATCCGTCCTCCTGTCTGTTACAGTGTTACACGTTTCAGACGTTAAATCGATTTTACTTAAAAAGAATAATAGTAATACCCAGATATAAATTCTATACCCGGTTTAGGGGCCGTAACACTGCAACACTGCAACAGGTCTAGATCCTCCCGTTGCGATTCAGGTTGGGCGCGGTACTCCAAAGCTCGTCTAGTCTCATCTTCGGCAACGTCATCATCGTGATCTTCTTCGTAAGTTCTGGCGGCTTCCGCACGATGAGCTCGCTAGCCTTTACCACACACGACACATATCTGAAAGCATCTGCCGGGTTGGACGCCCAGTTATGCACCGGCTTCTTGCTGAAGACCTTGTTCACTTCGTCCCATTCGAACTTGTACTCCCGCATGGCCTCCAGGCCGGAGGGGTGTTCGTCGCCGCCCGTGTCATTGGGAATGGGTACATCGCACCGCTTGTGGAACCTGATGGGCTGCTCCAGGTGCCAGCGAGCCGCTGCCAAGCCGTCGACGATGCTCAGGCCAGGCCCGATGGCCACCGTACCATACCCCTCGGGCTTATCTCTCAGGTGGTTCTGAAAAATTTCCAGCGTGCTCGCGCCGGTAGCAAAGGTTCGGTTCCGCGCATCGTGGGGCAGCCAGTGCTTGATGTACTTGTACGGCTTCTTCTCAAGTACCTCAAGATAATGACTTAGCGGCTTCCCGCTGCTGGCGTAGAAGTCGATGATGTCCGCGACTCCATTTTCATTGATTCTCCAGAACCAAATCGCGGCTGCGTCAGAGATACCAATGTCGAAGTTAGTGAAGACATCGGTCAGCGGATGAGTAAAGTCGCTGATGCCGCCACGTTTTTCGACTGCGGTAATCAACGGCCCGAATATCGAGCCTACGTCGCTGACGGCAATCTCGCCATCAATGTAGACACGAATCCACTCACTGTCCTTACCATGACAGAGATTCTTGTAGTAATCCGTTTTCAGATTTTCAAGGTTCTCAGCCAGCGCGCTGCGCCCACCGGGTTGGTGGAAGAACTCGAAACCCTCAGGGCCCTCGCGCTCGAGCTTCTGTAACCAATGTCCTTGATGCCACGGGTTGCTGTCTCCCCAGACGCCGTCCCAACCAGCTCCGCCATCCTTCTTTGCAGGGTAGCGACCAACGCGGCCCTGAACACCGTCGAAGACTTCCTTAGCCACCTCCCGCAGTTCATTGAAGTACGCAGCGGTGAGCTCGAGCGACAGGACTTTCTTGACGTCCTCCGGGCGGTCGAGGGCGCGGAACAGCACCTCGGCGTGAAGCCGAGTGCCGTCCGGGAGGGGCTTGTCGATCGTGAACGAGAATTCCTGCTTGTCCCACTTCCCCATCTCCGGAGGTAGCCACTGCTCGAAGGTTCGCTTGGTAGTATCGTTGAGCTCGCGATAGGTGTTGCGGATGACGGCGAAGCGTGAGTTTCTGACCTTGTTCTTGTCAGGCTTCTGTTCCGCAGCCCGGCGCAAAATTTCTACGACGCACGCGCTCGACTTGCCGGAGCCAATGGGGCCGATGATAACACGAACGAACTGGTTGGAGCGTAGAAATTTTCCGCACGTCAGCGACGGGTTGTATGCGAGAGAAGCCACCTACTCAGTACCTTCCAGCAGGTTGTGAGCCTCGGAGTCCAACTTTTCCACGGTCTCGGCGACATCAACTGGAGGGCTACCTTCCACGAGCAGTTTCCCCTCCACTACGTTCACAGCGCGCAGGTCTTTTGCTGAGACCCCCGCGCCAAGGTTGATGTTGATGTTCAATGGGGTCTCGGCTGGGCTCTCGGGTGGAGCAGTCTTAGCCCAGCACCCGAATTCTGCCAACCGAACGCCAGCTTCGATGCGCTCTTTGATGTCAGGAGCCCACTCCTTGAGTACACCATCTTTGCCAGTGTACCTGAGTACCGTGAGGCTACCGTTCATAACCGACAGCCAGAAGTCAACAATCTCCTTACCGTCCTTGGTCATCTCACGAATGTACTGCTTCATCGTAAGGTCTTTGGTGCGGAAGTGGACCCTTGCCTTCGTGCCACCGACGCCCTTTTTTCCTAGAAGTTTTTGCTCTACTCGATACTTCTCTAACCTGGCGGTTTTCTCTTCATTGGTTTCTTTGTGGTCAGCGCCGCGCTCTGCCAGCCGAGCAGCGGCGCGCGTAACGTTTGACTTCTTGTTCCTGATGCGATGCGCTTCTATCTCAGCAATCTTCGCCGCTTCTTCGCGAGCGCGAAGTTCCTTGATGGTCGGCTTCCTGTATCGGGCCATGGAGGGCTCCTGTGGGCAGAACATTCGGACCATAGCAGCAGACCGTAGCAGATTACAAACTTGAAGACCGTATCACGGAGATAATATCTAGAGTTGAGAAGTGATTTCTCAGTACTCCGAAACTCCGTTATCAAAATTTTGTGTGAGGTGGTGAGAGGTAGTGGTGAGGTGTGTGAGGGGGGGAGGGGGAGGGGGAGGGGAAGGGCTGAGCGCCGCGTGACCATACGTATAGTGTAGTGTAGTGTACTTACCATACATATAGTGTAGTGTACTTACCATACATATAGTGTAGTGTGCTTACCCTATGTGGCCATGCGTAAAGCTTTGCGCTGCTGCGCACCCTACTGCGCACCTACCGCGCACCCTACTGCGCACCTACCGCGCTAACCGCCCGGTAAGTGGCCTACCGTTTGTTGGCGCGGCCCGTGCTAGTAGTGTGGTTACCCTTGGCAATGGTGCCACGGCCCACTAAAGGCTACACAATGGCAAAGCAGGCAAAGCAGGCGCAGCAAACAAAGCAGACCCCCACGGTACCCACTGGCCCCACGGCACCCCCGCCCCCTGTGGCCACGGGTGCGGTGCAGGTGGCCATTGCCGGGGGCGCCCCAACAAAGCAAGCGGGGCCAGCGGGCAAGCCCTATGCTCCGGCCGGCCTGGTACACATCGCTGGTAGCGCGGCGGCAGGGTTAGTGTGGTTAGCCGCGGGTCTGGCCCCCAAGCGGGCCGGTAGCGGCACCGCGGCATGGCATACAGCGCAGTTAGCGGCCACGCACGGGCCGGGCGCTACGCCCACCGTGGGCGCGTTCTTAGCTGCCCTACCGCCCCCTGGTACCAAGCCCCAAAGCCCGGGCGCCGACCTACGGTGGGCACTGGCGCATGGCATGCTGGTACTGGTGCCCGCACCCGCCGCGCTTGCCGCCACGCAAGCGTACTTGGCGCTACCGGGCAATGCGCAGTGGGCGGGGTGCGTGCAACTGCCCACCGCACTGGCCAAAACCGGTAGCTAGCTAGCGGGCGCTATGGGTAGCCAAGCTGGCTTGGCTTGGCTACCTGCTAGTACCCACTAACCCCCACTAACCCCCAAAGGTGCCAAATGCCCAAAACCTGTAAATGCCGTTGTAACCCGTTGCACTGCGCTGGCTGCACTTGCCGCGTTTGCCAGTGCCGTTGCGCTGCCAACGCCAGCGCGCCCTGCCAGTGCCCTACGTGCGCGCCGGTAGCCGCCATGTGCCCCATGCAGGCGTTTGCCGTTGCCAACGGCGCCTGCCCCGTGGCAAGCGCCTGCTTTTGGCCTGGTACCACGTGCAGCCCGTGCGCTTGCCCCTACCCCAGCGGTAGCCAGTACCCAGACGGCTAACTGCGCTGGCCAAAACCGGCAGCTAGTCGCACAGCCCCAGCCCCCTAGCCCAACGGCCAGGGGGCTTTGTTTTGCCTACTGGCCAGCCAGGATTCAGGTCTCAATTTCTAGAGATCAAAAGATCTTAGGAAACTGAGCTCGAAGAACGAAGAGCTATGAAGGAACGCAAGTCACGGAGCTCAAGTCACGGAGCTCAAGTCACGGAGCTCAAGTCACCGATGCAAACACGAAGATCTCAGTTCCATGAACTCCATCCCAGAACGCAAGTCAGCGAACTCAGATTCTCTAGGATCTTTAGATCTTAGAAAGCTGAGTGACTGAGAGCGAAGTTCTTCGCTCCGCGTGCTCAGCCATCAACAAGCACAAGCCGCGCTCTTCGCTCCTCAACAAGCACAAGCCGCGCTCTTCGCTCCTCAACAAGTGCAAGCTCTGCTCTCAGATTCTTTATGATCTTTTGATCATAGGAAATCTCAGGACGGAGTACTGAGTGGCATTCTAATCACACATGAAGCAAATCAGTGAACTGAGAGTGAAGAAATGTCATCTCAGTGAACTGAGAGCGAAGAGATATCATCTCAGTTCCCAGAACTACGTCTCTAGATGTCTGTAGTGCATAACGCAATACGCAGCACTAAGAAGGAAGCGCCCATTTCCCCTCTAGCAAACCTTCAGAATCTTTCACCACCGCACTGACGCAAGCCGGGTGGGGTGTCATGGAGCAAGCGGAGCTCTGAGTGCGAAGAAGTTTGTGCGCAGTACCGAGGGTTGGTGAGTGGCAGAGTCATGGGGTTCTATCTTCTTTCACGTCGGTTTGAGCACCGACGGAAGGGGGTATAATTAATTCTAATATCATCGTGAGCGAGTATAAGTGTTACAGTGTTGCAGTGTTTCAGACCCCCTAACCGCTATAGAGTATTATATAGTAGTGTTACATTATTGAATTTTTTATATTATCAATTATATCTGAAACACTGAAACATCATACTTGCCCAGAGGTAAATCTGTGTTTCAGTGTTTCAGATAACTCGGTAGTCAAGTGTGTTCTTCTGTGTGCCCATGTAGTCAAGATGAGGTGGATTGCGGTGGATTGCGGTATGAGCACACACAGAAGCACACCTGCACCTACACGATTATCTGAAACACTGAAACAGGTCTTTCATTGCGTGGTTTTAGGCAAAGATTTCCAGAATTCGTCTAAGAAATGAACAAACTCTGGCCTTACTACCTGGCGCGCGCGCGTAGCTGACGGAGCTCCTAGAACGACGAATAGAGTCGCCTGAATCGTGTCATTCACTCGTTCTTCTTCGCTCTTCATCCCTCAAAATAAAAAGCGCACCGATCCACTTAAAAACAGCTACTTACCAAAGCTGCCTGTGGTAGCCTATGGGCCGGTGGCCAAATAGGCCGCCCACCTTTGCTGAAAGGCAAAGGTGCCCAGCAACAGCCGGGTAAAGGAGCGATATGAAGAACCAACCACAGGAAATCCACAGCATTGGCGCAGTAGCCCGCATGCGTGAGCAGGCCATGGGGAATGGCAGCGTGCATGACGCTAACGCCCACCCGCTTGGTGGCGGCGATGGGCAGTTAGCGGTTGATGCCAAAGCACAGGCCGCCCTGATTTGGGCATGTATGAAAAAGCGCGCGGCGCAAATGGGCATGCGGCTGCGCCTGGCTGATGGACGAGTAATAACGCCTGAACTTAGCCCAGAAGAAGTGGAGCTGGAAGATGACGCGGCCAAGGCCAAGCTCGGCATGTATGCCAGCTATCAGCCGGGCAGCGCGCTAATCAAGCAGGCCGGGGAAGATGCGCCCCCGGCCGCCAAGGCGCCCAAGCCGGAAGAGCATGTAGCGGCGCTGGCGTTGGGCCGTGAGCTTAGGCAGCAAGAGCGCACCCACGCCGTGCTGAGGCAGCAAGCACTTCAGCGCGTGGGCAGCGTCACCGCCCGCCCGCCGCTGGTTCGTAAGGCTAAGTAGTCAGCAAGCGTTGGTCACAAGCTAGGGCTCGGCACCTCGGCATTCAAACGGGGTGCCCAGCCTTGTTCGCGTATAAGGGGAGTTGAGATCAAGCTGTTTGGCCGTGAACTTGGAGCATAGAGCGAGGGAACCATGAAGCTTACCAAGGTGGAGCGTGAGTACTGCGCCGCAAGTGGTGGCGATTTCGCACCAGCCAATGCGGCGCTTGAAGATGCGGTTGAGGTGGTGGTCAGCCAGGCGCACGTCATGGGCGCCACGGAAGAGGGCGTGCGCGCCGCCATTCAGCACAGCATCGGTGAAGGCTACCCGGCGCCAAGCGCCGAGGTCATCGACGACTTGCTGGCAAACGCAAGCCGTGATGACTACGCCAACGAAGAAGACGACCCCGTGGCGCACGAGCGAGTCGCCGGCGTGTGCGTCAGCTACACCGCCCTCAGCGATTACCTGTGCAAGCTCTACCGCTTTGAAAACAACGTGCTCAGGCCACGGCCCGACCTCGCTGAGTAGTGCGCCATCCGGAATTGGGCGGGTTCGAACCCCGCCAGGCGCTTGAAGCATTCACCCGTAGCAAGCGAGGGAACATGGGCGATTTAATTTCACAGTACGCGGACGATCTGGCGTTCACGGTGGGCCGCGAGGTGGACAATCCGTCACTTCAGCCGCATGTTGAAGCGCTGGTTAAGTTCGTGTTCTTGGATGAGGCCAGAATGGGCGGTCAGGGCCTGCCCACCTGCCGCCCGGTGGTCCTGGCTGGAATGGACGAGCGCGAGGCACCGCCGCCCGGCTTTCCCAGGGTGCGCGCACTAATTGACGCTGTATTCGGCTGCTAACCCGTAGCAAGCGAGGGAACATGGACCCGAGAATGATAGAGTTGTTCAAGCAGCAGAAAGCTGAGACCGACGCGCTGAAGGCGAGGTTCGGCAAGCTGGCCGAGGCCGCCAAGCGGCTGCGCATTCGCATAGAGTCCAGCCGGGGCGTGGTGCTTGTGGCTGCGCCCGACGTGGAAAGGTTCTAGCCATGGAATTGACGGAAGAACAAGCTAGGGCTGTGCGCGATGCGTTCGGGCCATGCACCAACCTCTACGAGTGCAACACAATCGCTGAGCTCGTGGCCGAAGACTTTGACCTGAAAGTTGCGCTTGACGTTGAGTCCATAGTTGCTGAGCGGATGGATGACACGGGTGCGTGCTACCGCGAGTGGAAGGCTGCGAAGCTTGCATTGCTCAAGAGACTGGAGGCGTTGGACTTCCTCAAGTAGCACAAGTCGGGGCGAAAGGAGTGGCGCAAGCCCAGCCCCGCACCATGAACAACCAC
>Ga0209518_1002526_pt1 | contig 16890 bp, 27 predicted proteins | sample RifGroB1_FD_183993 | JGI IMG/M metagenome (GOLD analysis project Ga0209518, IMG submission 183993) | Groundwater microbial communities from Rifle, Colorado, USA - Groundwater B1 (SPAdes) (version 2) | ecosystem: Environmental > Aquatic > Deep subsurface > Groundwater | place: Rifle, Colorado...
TATTTGCGTCGATGTCATAGGCTGTTTTTCCTTGTTCCTGATTCTTGGCACTGTGTTCTTTGGCATAAGAGAGGTTCTTTTCTCGTTCGTCCTTTGACTGTGCGGCGAGAGGAAGAAGACCTTCTGCACCAAACCGAGAGAGGAAATAAAGCTGTTCTTGCGGGCTTTTTCCGTCCAATTTATCGAGAACGGCTGGAATAAATTTATCGGTGTCGTTCAATAGCCTAGGATCAATTCCGGTCTGTTGCAGCTTTGCCATCACGTCCGATCCACCAGGATCACCACGCGATGCTTGGATTTTGGCCTGCTGGAGACCTTGGATCGTTGCTACAACACCCTGCCCGCTACCCTTGCGATAGTCGTCGGCAACCCGCATCCAAACATCGAGCGACTTCATCTCGGTGTTCAGCATCTTGGACTGGCGGTAAAGTTCCGCATTGCCTTCGATCACCACTTGCAGGAACTTCTGGACGCCGGCTGTGCCTAGCGTTACGCCGAATGCACCCATGACGGCATTTTTCACCGCATTCAGTTGGTTGATGGCGTTCCGCGCCTGGGCATCCCGCTCCTTCTCCTGCTGGGAGCGTTCCTTCGCTGCTGATCGTTCAGCCTCGGTCAGCTTCTTGTGGCTATCCTGCCTGGCCTTGTCGCGCTTTTCCTCGTCCTTGGCGAATTTCTGGCTGGTGTCGCCGGCTTCCTTAACGCCCTTTTTGTATTCAGTCGTATCCAGGCCGAGTTTGACGAAGATTGCATCGATGATGTTATTGCTCATTTGCGCTCTCCCTCAGCTTTGAGACCAAGTTTCGCGCTGGAGAGGGGCGGGGTGTGGATGTGCGTCATGTGATATTTTCCTGTTGAGAAATGTTGAGGTTCAAGCGCTTTTAACCGAGTGCACGAAAGACCGAGAGAAACGCGCCGCCCTCGATCAGATTCAGGATTGCGCGGGTCATGCTGTCCTCCAGTGCTCACTGATGATTCGCTCGATGTCGCGCAAAGCCTCCTGCTGTTCGGCCGACTGTCGGATTCCCAAAGCAAGGGTCTCGGCAATGGATAGCAACTTGCCAGACAGGGCGTCATGCGGCTTTTGCCGTGTCTTTGTCCCGGCCGGAGCAGCGAGAATTTCGGCGGCAACTTCAGAGAACCGCGGCTCGATCAATCGCCAGGCCTGGCCGTGTCGAAAGACGGCGCCGGCCGTTACCAATACCTGTTCGTGCCGGCATAGCCATCTGCCCAAATAGGCCGGACCGCAGTAACGGCGACCATCCCTGAATTGGTCGAAGACGGCATTCGACCTCCAGTATCGGTAATGCATGTTGGCCGTGTCGCCATGGGTGTGCTCGGCCAGCCAAACAGCCAATGGAATGACTCGGTCGACACCATCCCCGTGATGATTCGCCGCCGGCCGGGATTTGATGATTGCGCCAGATAGATTGTCGAAGGTGTTCATGTCACACTTCGAAGCCAAGTTGGCTAGCCGGTACGATCTCGCTATCTGGCTGTTTCTGTGCGCTAGGCTGCGTTTTTTCTTTGCCGGTGACGCCTTGGCGTTCGTGGGTAGTCGTTTGCGCGCCGTAGGCCTCTCGCCGCAATTCCCAGAGCACCGCCAGCGCGTCACAAGGGTGCGAAATTCGCATTTCCCGAACTGCCACCACCGCCGCCTCATCGGCAGACATGCCAGGCAGCTGATAGCTGTAAGGTGGCACTTGGTCAGCGGTGATGGTGCTAGGTGCTGCGTTGCTTTTCATCGTTGCGCCTCCTTGGTGGCGTTGTTTCGGATGGCCTCGGCCTCGAGCGAGAAGAAATCCGCCCAGTGCCGATAGCGCTGTTCGTGGTCATCGATGGCCGCCGGGATCTCGACGCCTGCGGCAACGATCACCGTGTAACCGGCGCGCAGTTGATCCGGCCCGGGCGTTAGGTCGCGGCGTAGCATCTCCTTGAATTCCTCCATGTCGGCTGGCGTGAATTCGCCTCGGCGGATGCGATCGGCCGCCCATGTGTCAAAGTCATCGCGGAATTTGCGGGTTACTGTTGCCATCAGAATTCCACCTCATCGGTTTCGGCCATCAACGCCATGGCCTTGGGTTGATCGTTGGGGCCCTGCAGGTAGCTCTGGCTGCTCCGGTTGAACCAGAGTTGAATACGGCCCTCCCAATCGCCGTGCCTGTGCTTGCAGACGGTCAGCAGCGCGTCTGCCTCGTTGTCTTTGTCGTGCTTGCCTTCCTCCTGCGCCAACTCTTTGCCGCGATTGCGCCAGACGCTGAAAACGTTGTCTGCCAAGTCGGTGATGGATGCCGAACCGCGCACGTCGAATTTGCCGGGCGGCGTCAGTTCGTCCTTGCCCTTGCGGCTGTGTGCCAGCAGATGGACAGATTGGCCGGTGTCGTGGGCATGAGTGGCCAGCGCCAGAACAAACTGTTTCTGGGCGTCGTAGCCGTCCTCGGCAATGCCGCAACTGAGCAGGTTGTCGATGAAGAAGTGAGAGACGCCAAGTTGTTCGTGACAATACCGGCCGACTGCCAGCATGCGTTCGGGGCTGACTTGCCCCTGTTGGTCGTAGAGCCAAAGCCGGCCATTCGTCCAGTCGTGCAGGTTATGAATCTCCCGGCGGCTCGGCACGTTGCATCCGAAGGCCTGCCGGCACATGCGCTGCATCGTCGCCGCCGGTTTCATCTCCATGCTGGCAATGCAGAGCTTTTCGCCTTGGGCCATGAGGTACAAACCGACCTGGCCGGCGATCATGGATTTGCCGTGCCCGCTCATGCCCGGCCAGATTGAAAGCTCGCCGTGACGCAACCGGACAATCTCGCTGGTCTTGCTCCATGGCAGACTGGCGCCGGTCTGGGTAGGTGGGCGCTCGAAGGATGCGATTACTTCGTCAGCCCAAGACGCCGCCGGCCGGATGCTGGCCGCTTCATCGGGGCCCTTCAGGTAGGCGTCGAAATCTATGCTGTCGTCGATCACGTTCATGATGCCGTCCCCCATGCCGCGCCGAAGGTGCGCCGGAAGCCGGTTGTAGCCATCTCGACCAGCGCCGCGTCAAAGCGGTTAGCGTTTGCCATCGCCCGGCGCTTCACCTGGCCAGCAATCTGCTGCAGGCAATCGCCGGCTGACTCGTTCGAGCCGAGGCCGGCAAGCGTCACGCGCTGCGCTACGCCCATGCGCCGGCCGGTCTTTGTCCGGGGGCGGTGGCCGTCGAATAACACATTGATTCCATCCTGCTGATCGGCAAACCAGACCGACAGGGCGGCCGGCGCCGCGGTATCGATCGCCTTGACGGTGCCGGCGAGATTCGGCGTGTCGGTTGTTGCCACGATCAGGACCGACAGCGAGACCACGAAGCGCCAGTCGTAGCTGCGCGATGCCTGGGCAATGATTACCGGGTTGGTTTCGCGCAGCGGACCGATGAGGGAAATCAGCAGCATGTCGGCCGGGCGCTTGCCGGCGGAACGCAGGGCGACAATCTCGGCGGCGCCGTAGGGAAGTTGGGCGGCCATGATCAGATCGCCCCCGCGAAGATCGGATTACTGGCCGGCGCTGCCGTCTTGTCTGTAGCGGAAGTGGCTTCGTCTTCCCATCGCCGGCCGTTGAGCCAGGATGCTGGGTGCGGAATGAACTGGCCTGCGTCCTTCAGCCAGTCGGCAGATGCCTTCTGCGTCTCCAGTGCTGACATCAGGCAGGCAAGCAGTTGGCCGGTCGGCTTGATCTTCTTCCATGCCTTCAGGGCTTGGGGCTTGGCTACCTTCTTCGGGTACTGCTCCCAGAAGGTGACGAAGCCATCATCTGCCGACTCGCTCGCCGAAGGTGAGCAAGGGTTTTCTTCAGGAATCAGTAATAGGGAATCAGGAATCAGCCCGACGACTTCCGAAGTTGCACCGTGTTTGCACTGTGCTTGCATGGTGCTGGTACTGTGTTCGCCCTGATCTCCTATGGCGTTTTCTGCTGTGCCGTCATTTTGGGGGATGGTGCTCTGCTTCTCGTCCTTGTGCGGGTTCTGGTGCTTCCCGAAATTGACCACCTGAAGGTACCGATTGCCACCAGCCTTGTATCGCTCGATCATTCGAATCCCGGCGAGCAGCCCTAACAGCGCATCGCAATCCATGTTGTCCGCAGGGAACAACTCCATCTTGATCTGCTTCGGACGGTCCTCAAGGCGGCCGGCGCGATCGGCTATGGTCCAGAGTCCGATAAAGAGCAGCCGAGCCTCGAATGGAAGCTCGACAAGATCGGCATTTCTGAAAAATCCCGGTTTGATGTTGCGCGCCCTGGCCATGTCACACCCCTGCCATTCGGGCAGCCAGTCGGCAGGTCTGCGCGTATTCAGCCGGCGACAGGTTCGGGTGGTTCGCCTCGATCCAGCGCTTGGCCTCGATGTATGCCTGATGACCACGGCCGATTACCAGCGGGATAACTGTCTGGTCTCGGGCTGTCATTGCTCCCCCCTCAGGCCAAGATCCAGGCCGAGCTGACCGGCATCATTGGCGCCATCAAGGAATCCCGGGCGCGGCCATTCGGGAGAGCCGAGAGAGTAGCTGGCAACATTTCGACGGACGGCGCCGCGAAACTCAATGGCCGAGTGGATTGAGGTCAGAATGTTGAAGCCGGCGGCCCGGAGGTCATGCACTCGTGCGGCCGTCTCGGCAATTGCGTGGTCAGCGGTCAGGGTGAAGGAAAGGACCGGCTGCTGTTCGCGAATCAGGCCGAGAACCTGGGCGCATTGGCCGGTGACCGTCGGCGGGGCGGGTTTGTTGTCAGGGACCATGGCAGGCCCCTATGCAACGTTGCCAGATGCCAGGCGTTCAACCTCTGCGGCGTCCCAAAGAAGGCGGCCATTCGGCAGCTTGACCGGGCGCATGCCCATCCAGTGGCCAAGTCGGCTAAGCGAGACGGTTGGGGTTTTATGGCCCGCCCGCAATTTGTCCGCGGCTTCTTTGGTCGTAAGTTTTTTGCCTGCGCAGCGAACTGGCGCGGAGGTGTTTTGATTCATGGCGTTGCTCCTTTAAATGAAGTGCAACGCCTTTTTATTTCTCTATACGCCCATTAATCTCCTAGGCCGGAAACCGGACGCTAGGTCAGAGCCCAGGCCAGAATTAGGCCGGAATCTTCCCGCTTGTTCTCCAAGAAGATATACAGGATTCCACGGTCTTAAATTGAACCTCCTTGTCTGCTCCTCGAGTAGGTTTCCACCACAGCTCTCTGTCCCCTCCTTTTTGCAAAATGCGTCCGCTGTCGTCGTTCTTTTTTAGGTACCGAATGGCCTCCGATGCGCTGGGTTCGCGCCCATGAAGCTTTCGCATTGCTGGCCAAGCGTCAAATAAGGCAATCTGCCATCCGATTTTCGGACGATCTGTTGTCAAAGCGGCAGTTTCCTTTGTTTCGTTGTGCTGCTCGGCTTCTTTCTGCAACTTACACATGAACAGGAAGAGCTGCGCGTTTTCTGTTTTTGCAACGTCCTTGAGAATGCCAAACGGTATGTAGGGGCGAAAGGAGCGATACCGGACAAGGGTCCGAGAGAATTTTTTGCCGGCGTACCTTGCGTTAATTCCTAACGGGTGGGTGAATTCCTCGGCCTCTTCGTATCTGCCCCACTTTTCACGCATCCTAGGCGCAATAACACATTCCAATAATTCAAAGCCACGTATGGGAGTAAATAATTTTTGCCCCTCGATAACTATATAACTACCATCGCCCGGAAATGGATCTTCGCTGGGGTAGTAGCTCAGTGCCCGTAGTGCATCCGAGAGTGGGATTTCATCGCAACCTAGCGACCTTATGTAGCTACTGGCAACTTCCATGCTCGCATTCCTTCCAATGCTCCCTCGATCAGGAGCCACCCCCAAGCGGTGAAGGAATCCGCTTTTCGCCTGGCCGGGCTAGGGGGCGGCGTACTCGTCAGGCCGCCCTTGGGAGATGCGCAGCGGGCGTAACCTTCGGCATGCCGGCCTCCCTCGCTTGCCAAAGGTCGTAGGCGGTTTGTTGCGCCAGCCATGCGTCGGCATGCCCGCCGTTTTCCAGACCAAGCCAGCCCTCAAGACGCAAGGCCATGAGCGGGGAAATTGCTGCGCGACCGTTCAGGACTCTGGACAGCGCGGCGCGGGTGACGCCAAGCTGTTCGGCTGCGTCGGTAACGGTCAGCCCCAGGGCCGGCAATACATCCTCTCGCAGCGTTTCGCCGGGGTGGGGTGGGTTGAACATTCGACTCATCTTGCTTACCTCTCAGTGGTAGTCCTGGTAATTGACCAGAACGGCGTCGCCATCTTCAAAGGTGAAGGTCAGTCGCCAATTGCCATTCACCGTTACTGCGTAATGCCCGGCCAGGTTGCCGGCTAGGCTGTGAAACTTCCAGCCGGGCACATTCATGTAGTCCGGGCCTTTCGCCGTGTCGAGGCGGATTAGCTGGCGTGACAAGCGGCTTGCATGGTGCGGCTGGATGCCTGCCTTGCTTCCTGTCTCGAAAAAGGATTGCAGCCCTTTGTGCTGGAAACTCTTAATCATGGCTAAGTGTATAGCGTAGCGTTGCGGTTATCAAGATGCTTTCTTCCTTTTTATCTGCACCACGTTTGCGGACTTCTTGCCGGTGGCGATATCGTCTAGTCGTTGCTCCCATGCAACCAGCGCGGCGCGTTTCTCGTCGGTATAGCTGTGGCGGTCGTAGTGGGCTGCCTGTACGCCGGAGAGGCCATGACTTAGAAGTTGGGCGCGCGTGTCCTTGCTGATGCCCATGCTGGCCATCATCGTTTCAGAGGTGCGGCGAATGTCGAGCAGGTCGAAAGGCTCGCACTTCATCGATTTGCAAATTTCCGTAGCGCGTTTGCCGGGGGTGGTTTCCACCAGTTGGGTTTTGCCATACGAGGAGAACAGAAGCAGGTTGTTGTAAGCAGGTGCTCGGTCTTCCTTCTTGGCGTTGGCATCCTCTTGGGTCTTGGCGCGCTCGATCAGTTTGGCGACGATGGCGGCAGCCTTCGGGGCAAGTGGCAGCAGGTGCTCGCGGGGGTCGGTGCGTTTGCCTTTGCCGTCCCATAGACGAAGGGTCTGGGCATCCGGCTCATAGTCGTTAATTTTGGCGCGCAGCAGTTGTGCCATGCGCTGGCCGCCAGCAAAGAGCGCTAGCTTTAGCGCCATGCAGGACAAATCATCATCATCCAGGCCGGCCAGATACGATTTCATTTCTTCCACATTCAGCGTTCGATTGCCTCGCTTTACGGGAATGGTGGATACCGGCTCAACTGGGTTAATCGTGACGTTGTAGGGGATCAGGCTTGCCGGAAGCTTGGCGTCAAAGGGTGATTTTCTGGCTGCATTGAATGCTGCTGATAGGTAGCTGCGCAATAGGCCGGCTGCACGGTCCTTGCCCTGTTCGAGCACGGAGCGAACCAGTGACGCGATATGGTGCGCTGTGATTTCGCTTGCCGGCAGGTTGGCTATGGTCGGGTGTGGTTTCAGAACGTGGCACTTAACGATAGATCGGGTCTGTCTGGCGCTCTGTTCTTTGCCCTTGGATTCCAGGAGGCTGCAGTAAGCGTCGAGCAGGGCGCGCAGGGTGTATTGCTTGCGGTTCTCTGCCTCCTTCTCGGCGGCTTCCGTTGCGGCCTTCGCGCGGGTTTTAGACTCGGCTTTTTCCCGGTCTAGCTCTCTCGGGTCGTTTCCCTGATCGATAATGGTTTGTAGCCGACGGGCTTCGGCTCTCGCATCATCAATGATCCAGTTGAGAACATCGCCAATGACGCGCCGAATCGTCTGGCCTTTCAACTTGCCTTCAAAAATGAACGCTTTCCCGCTGGCGGTCGCCTTGACGGCAAGTCGGGGTGACTCGGTATCCCATAGGAACGCCTGCTCTTTGTCGGCTGGGCGCTTGAATGCCTCGATGCGAGGGATAGTCAGTCGTTCGCGTTTTGCTTTGATGCGCCCCATTGATTCAGCCTCTATGGGTTGGTTTGGCTACGGCGTAGCTCCAACGTAGCTAAATTATATCAACGCCAATATACTTGAATCAACCATGTGCACTATATATCGTCATGATATATAAGGGTTATTTCTTGTTGCTGTGTGGGCGGTATTAACTCAAATCAATCTATTTAAACCAGAAAAATCATGGATTTGTAATCATCAGGTAGCGGTTCGATTCCGTTCGGGGGCACCAGTAAAATCAAACAGTTAAGCCACTCTTCGGAGTGGCTTTTTTGTTTTCCGGGCTTGGCGTAGCTTCGGCGTAGCTAAACTTCATCAATGCTCCATGATGTTTATCGAGGTTGATTCGCGATGATAACCGCCCGTCGCCCGGTGGAGAACGAGATTTACATCGGCAGGCTAGATCGCCCATCTCCAGTATCAACGCTTTCCCGCAACTCCTTCCCTGCCTTGAAGTGCGGCACCCGTTTTGCCGGCACGCTGACACTCTCGCCGGTCTTCGGATTGCGCCCGATCCTGGGCGGTCTGTAATTCAGCGCAAAGCTCCCAAACCCACGGATCTCGACGCGCCCACCACTGCAGAGCGCGTTACCTACCGCACCAAGAATCTCGGCAACGGCAAGCTCTGCATCCTTCTGGACGAGTTGCGGAAAGCGCTGGGCAAGTTGGGCAATCAGTTCCGATCGGGTCATTTTGACTTCTTGCAGAATGCATCCATATTCAGCTTAGGTTCGGGCCTGACAGCCTCTTCCTTGGTCAGGAACATTACTTCAGCACATCCCGGTTGATCTCGAACCCTTCGCGCACCACCTGGCCGCAGCAGGGGCACTGCTCTTTGCCCTTGGCTCGCCCGATTGCAACCCTGAGCGTACTTTCGGCCACTCCGGCTTGCTCGGCCGCGGCCTTGACGGCAATCCCCTGAGCCACAAGTTTCAAAGCCTGCTGAGTTTTGGATAAAGCCACGATGCATCTCCTTGATTAGTTCGCCTGAATTGTAGCCCAACATTGCACGTTGTAAAACATACTTGACATTGCATGTTGTGCAATATACATTTACCACATCGCAACAAAACAACGAAGCGATGATCGGCAAGACGAGCCGCAGTCTTGAAACAGGGCGGCACCAGAGCACAGTACAAGCCGATTGAAGATGTTGAAGGGCTCAGGGAAATGCGCATGGTAGGCCGGTGACTATCCGGGAGTCCAGCTAGCGCCCGAAGCCACAAAAGCGAACGCCCCATGGACTGCAATCCGTGGGGCGCTCTAACCGAAACCGATCGTTAGGAGATCAATCATGGCTAACACCAATTCTACCGCCTGCGCCGCTGCACTCACTCAGAACCAGATCAAGCGCACGGTCGATAAGCTCGCTGCCCTCAAGGCGCAAATCTCGAACCTCGAAACCGAGGCCGACAACCTGGCTGACCTACTCAAGTACCAGGGCGAAGGCGTCTATTTCGGCAACGCCCATAAATTCATGGTGGCGACGGTGACCGGCAGACGCCTGGATTCTGCACTGGCGCAATCCTTCCTCACGCCGGCTCAGCTCAAGAAGTGCATGAAGAGCACGTCGACCACCTCCGGCCGGCTGTACGCGCTGTAATTGCATTACCGCCGCTCATCCGGGCGGCGGCAACCTTGAGGAAACGAACATGGAAAACACTGGCGAGAAGAAAAGTAAATTGGATCTGTTCGACACCATCAATGAATCGCTGCAGAAGGCAAACGCAGTCGTTCGACTAATGGCGTACGCATCAATGAACAATGAAGTTACGCTGAATAGCGAGTTGCTGTGGGCAGCTCAGATTCACGGATGCTTAATTGAGCAAGCGGAAGCTTGTACCGATCAGCTATACAAGTTGGCTGTCGATGAACTTGTATCCAATACGACAGGGGAGGCAACAGCATGAGCACCATCCTTCCTGCCGAAGTCATCTTTTATCACTGGGGTGAAATCATCTACAAGTTAGAGGCGCCCGAAGAGACTCTGCTTGCCGCCGGGATCATCTCTCAAGACAACATCCCCAGCCGCACTGTACGAAGCTGTAAAACCTTCCGTGAAGACGGCGGCTTTCGCAAATGCAGCCGCTTGGGCAATGGAAACCTGCGCACCACTGTCTTCGCAACCAAGGTCATTGACCAAGACTCCGCATTCAAGCAATTCCTGGGTGGAATCCTTGCAGACACCCGGTTGTCTCTCGTGAAAGGAGAATCAGCATGAACGAACGCATGAGATTTAACCCAGCCGAGGCAAGCGCCGCCGGTACCGAAGATGCCAGTGCCCTGCTTGTGGCCATCAGCCACATGGAAGAAGGCGAAAGCCCGGCCAATCTGCTGAGCGATGCCATGGGCGACATCATCGGCCTGGCGGTCGAGAACCGTCTTGATGAGTGCGAGGCTCGCAAAGCTGCTTTTTGCACCGCGGTCGGGCCGGTCCTGCATAACGCTGTCAGCGCCGCCGATCAACTGGAAGCTCTGCGGGCCAAATGCGCGTTGTTGTCGGCGTCGCTTCGCCAAGCCGAGGCGATGCAGGAATCAGCGATTACCGATAGCGAAGGGGGCGAATTGTGAGCGCCGTAACGATAGAACAGGCTCAACAGATCAACCCGCTGATTGATAGCGATGGCGACAACTACAAAGTGCGCCAAGTACTCGTTGCTCTCTCTTGCCTACTGGAAGAAGAGCCAAAGATGGAAGCTGACTCTCAGCAAGGGTTTGGCATTGCCGCAATCCTCCGGGCCTGCAATGGCGCGCTGGAGTACATGGATAAGGAGATCAACCGGAAATGACCACCGAAACCACAACAAATCCCCGAATCACCATCGAGGACATCGCCAAAATCAATCCTCTAATGGGCGAAAATGGCGATACATCTAAAATTTCCGCAGCGCTGGACTTCGTTGCTTGGGCGCTCACGTCAGGGGATGACGGGAATGGGAAAATCGAATTATCCGCCGGCCCGTCGTTTGGATTGGCCGTAATTCTTGAGAGTTGCAGCGTGGCGTTGAAGGAGATGCAATGACCACCAAAACCCTTTCCGCCGAGTCCTACGAGCAACTGATGCACACGCTGAACCAGGTCGCCACGGACATGAACAGCATCAAGAAAATCCTAAGTGACGCAGTATCTGACGGCACATTCGACCACCGGGGCGAATCCATCGAATTGATAGCCAGCCGTAGCGGGTCGCTGGCCGACAGGCTCGCCGACACGCTGGGGGAACCGCCTGTGAGAGGCGGTCTGGAAGAGTGGTTCAACTGACATATGGCCCCGCTTCGGCGGGGTTTTTCATTTCAGAAGGATCGTCAGGCAACGGTGTTGCTCGTTACGCGACTTCAGGAAATCGATTGGCCTGGGTCACTTTTGGCGCCCCCGCCTTCAACTTGTCCAGGTAATCGGCCCGTAGCTGCATCATCGCCTTACGCTCCTTCAGGAACTTGGTGCGGTTGTAGGCAGTACCAAGGGCGTCTGCCACTTGGTGGGCTAGCTGGTGCTCGATTACTTCCGGTTTCACGTGCAGTTCTTCATGCAGGATGGTGCGTGCCATTGCACGAAAGCCGTGCCTCGGGAAAACATAGCGACCATGGCCAGTCAGTGCGTGCAGCTCTCGGCTGCTCATGGCTATCGGAAAGGCAATCTGCTTAAGGCACGCAGTTACTGTGGACTTTATCGGCTACGATCCGCTCTCACGATGCACAACATTCTTGCCGGGGAGAACCGCACTTGGAAAACAATATCCGTGGAGCAGCAATTGTCCGCGCCGTTGCTCAGGGAGGCACCCTAAAAGCTGCAGGTGAATCGATGGGGGTTGGCAGCACAAGGGCCGGACAACTTCTGCGGCGCTGCTGTAGGAAGGCCGGTTTGCCGGAAGAGATTCAGGAGATTCGCGCGAACCCTGCCCGATATTTGGAAGTGATCGGCGAGGCACTCGAAGTTGAGAAATCAAAGCTCCCCAACAAAACGATTCGGGCACTTGTTGATCAGTTGAAGCTGAAGTCTGCTGAGCAACTTACGCCATCGTATTTGTCGAACATCACACCTGAACAATTGCTCTCTGCAGGTGTTTCGCTGACTATCATTTGCGCATTGCAGAATTGGCTACACTCCTGCGGGCATTCGTTGAAGCGTCAGCCTCCAAGCGATTCTGGGCATCTCAAGGAGGTCGAAAAAGCAATCAATCTGCTGGACGCCTTCTATTTCGATGTCTCAGTGATCAGAAGCCAGTTTGCTGGTCTGACGGCCGATGAAAGCTCTTGATTGAGCGCTCACGTACGTTCGTTGCGCAGTCTGCTGCAGAATCCTCCGGCAAACCGGATTCACTGCGTACCTCGCTGCGTACCTCTGCTTTGCGTACCAGATCGTCAGCCTTTGCCTTGGCGGCAATGGCCGCCTGCACCATAACATTTGATAACAGGCGAGAACCTTGTCCTGTGTTATTTCGGTCCGCTTCTCGAGATCAGCCCTGCGTTTGGAGAGATATTCCTGAACTGTAGTTTTCTGTAGGAGCTGGTACGAGATTTCTGAGGCTCGTTTTGCAGAATACCCGGCCCGGATTGCCGCTTGCGTGGCATTTCGCATCTGTTGCGAAACACATTCTGAAACTGCGTAGTTATTGGGGCTGAAATCACCCCGGAAGCCGCCTCAATTGGCAAGCTTGCTGCGTGGAAACCTGCGCGGAAACTGTTGCGAAACAACCGACAAGAAAACCGAGAAATCTTTCGCCTTTTTCATCGAAATAGGCAACCAATCCAAAATTGGATTGGCGGTTATCCGGCAGTTGCTCAATCAAGGTTCGAATGTCTAGCTGTCGGAAGTGCGGATTTTCGTGCGGATATATCCCACATCGCAGAATCAGCCTTGATTTTGCTCTCTGCCAAGTCCCGCAACGATTTCGCGGCTGTTCCGGATGCGGACTTTTGCGGACTTATCCGCTAATCGGTCGCCGGCAATTGTTTCGCTACGCACCTGAAGCGAATTTGCCGAAGTCACATAGGGGGCTGCCAGTACAAACTATGCTATCTGCGTTAGTCTTCTAGGATCGATGATGGAGATTGGATATGAACCGATTGATTGTGGTTGGATTGATGATGGCGGCTGGCGCTTTGATTGCGGGGTGCAGTACTACATCCGACGAGATGGCTGGGAAAATGCCTCGGATTTATGACCAAGACGAGGTGATAAAGAGTGATTCCGGTATGGAGGTGAGTTGTCAGAGTTTGGCCGATGGCGGAGAAAAGGCGAAAAAAGGCTGGAGCTATCGTGGTGCTGGATTCGGAAGCAATTTGATTCAAATAAATGATGTCTATTTTGGTAAGAAATTTGGTGATTGGACGATTAAAGACATTGCATTTGTCAATGAAACACTGGATAGGTGCGACGGGGTAAAAATTTGGCAATACAAAGGCTTGCTCTATGACAAGGCGAAAACAAAGACAATATTCAATGAATCATACCAATCGATAGGTGAGCAAAAGGCATTTTGGGAGAGGAGGGCTGCAACAGAGGAAGCCGAGCGAAGCTATAAAGCAAGGCAGGAACAGTGCCGAGCCAGAAACCCTAAAGCGTATGAAATTTTCGATGCGCAGAAGGACGTAATTAGTGCATTCAATGCACTTCAGCCTTGGATGGAGAGGCTCGAAGAGCAAAAGCAAATTGCAGAGATGTCAGGTGTAGTTAATCTTCAGCAACAACGGCATCTAGGGGAAATAACCTACACTCATAGCCAGCGCCTTTTGAAGGCGTTTAATAAATACAAAAGTGCTGGCGGAACAGCAAAATCGCCTGCCGAACTAAAATTGAAGCCTTATCCAAATCCCTGCATAGGGATTTAATGCCAAAGTATCACAGATAAAATCGGGAGTACGGCAACGTGCAGTGGCGGTAAAAAGCCACACGAAGGCGGCTCCTGCTAGATTATCGTTCTAGCCGCCTTTGACGGTCGTTGTCATGTGGCCGCTGTCGAGCAGTTGATTCGGCGGGCTACTTGTTCCGCTTGGAGTTGGGTGCGTATGGCCATTGAACAGCGCTTGAAAGGCTGATGTGATGAATTCACGCAGCGTTTGCCCAGATGCCCCGAAATTAATTGCAGGAGCCGTTACGCTGGCAGAAGTCGAAGCAACCACTTCGGCAGTTTGGGCATTGACTTGCACATCCGGCGCGTCGACCGTGATTTTTACCGGGCTGCTGATCTCAATCCCGCCGTCGAAAAATCGGATGTACTGCGCAGGCGCCTGGGTGATGATCGAGGCGACATAGACGCCATCGCTTAGCGAGTGGATACGCCGGCTGCCTGGTGGCGAATTCTCCCCGCCGTTTGCCATGAAACTCGAAATGTCGCGGTCGCAGAATACGGCGATGCCAACGTCTCCCGGCTGCGGATCGATAATGACCGCGTTGCCGCCCGCCTGCAGCCGAATGTAGGGAAGGCCATAAATCGGCGCGTTCTTCATGGCGTTCCCCTCGTGGTCGAGGAGGTCAATGAGCGGCTGACAATCGACAGTGCCGACGCCATCCACATCGCCGTATCGGGTAACTGCGAGGATCTTCACCGGCATGCAAACGCGGGCTTGCAGGAGTATTTCACGGTGCATAAAAGCATTCGCCCCCCGCTGGTCGGAATACCGCTCAAGTAAAGGAAAGTCTCGGTTCATTGCTGGTTCCTCTTGGATTCGTAATATTGGCTGGACACCTCGGCCCTGACAGTTGTTTGCCAAGGCCCGCCCGGATTCATCGTTTCAAGGTCATGGCTTACCCTGCTGATGAACCACTCGCCCGTCGCCGCGGGAACGATGCTTTTGACGCGAACGCGCTGCCCGAAACGGATTTGCGGATTGCAGACACATCGAACCTCGATGCCGGTTTGATGGAACGTCGGGGAACCGATCATTCCATTTTCGGCATTGATATCGACCACTGGAAAGGCCGCGAGACCATCCTCCGCTGTTCCGATGTTGTCCGGCCAAATGCTCAATGTGCCGTTATCGAGATAGCAGGTCACGCGGGCCGCATCAGCAAGCTGTTGAATCTGCGCAGTGGTCGTTCCGGACAAGTTGATGTTGCGCAGTTTGATACCGCTGACGCCATAGTTCTTGAAAGCCAAGCCGGCACTCTTAGCAATTGCCTCGATCATGGCCGCAACATCAGTTTCACCGGGCGCGCTGTTGGAAGCGACCGGCTGGGTTGCGTAGGCAATTGCAGAATATGCCCGAATAGAGAAGGGAACCTCGGGAGCCGCGTTGAAATCGGCTGTGGCGCTACTAATGCCGCCCTCGAACAGCAAGTTAAGCTGCTCGCCTTCTGTTCCTGCGAAGATTGAAACGTACCCGTCGATGTGAAGGTCACTGAGATATATATCAAACGCGGTGCGTTGATATTGGGCCATGATCTCCTTGCGTAGCCCCCATATTTGAATCTGGGCCTCAGTGGCAAAAAAGCCGGCACCGAAGCTTTCAATGAGTGCGTGGGCGCGATGCCCCGCCAGGTCCAATCGGGTGTCCTCGCGCACATTGCCGGCATCGTCGATTTTCCATAGGCGCACAGCCAGGGCGCGCTTTTTGTAGTTGCTGTTCGTCGTCATTCTTGGCCTCGCCTGGAGTGCCGCACCTGCACATTGACGTCGACCATCGGTGCATCGGGGAAATTGATCAGCGGCATTAGTTGTTCCCCGTCACAAAACCAGGGAGGAAGTTTGTCCGTTCAATAGCCCCGGGCAACCTCGATGCAATCCCATTCACGTCTTTCGCATCGGCCTGTATGGTGATGTTGTCAATGCGCACTTCAGCAGTTTGATTGTTGCTGTTGGTGTTGTTGATCGTCGAGCCGGCCACCCCCATCGCGGAGAGCATCGTGTAATAATCCTCACGGTTTTTGATGCCGCTGGCGGCATATTTTGGATTGTCAATTGCCCATTGAATCCCGTAGCGACCTACGGCATTTGATTTTTCCTCTCGAGATGCGTCAGGGTTGTTCAGGATTTCCCAAGCCTTCGACCACTTGGCGTTATTTCCGGACCTCATCTCGTCAACAAAGAACCCGGCCTGGTGATTCAGTGCTGCTTGCGTCTGCCGAATATTGCCGCTTTCATCAACCAAGCCGCGCACTTTCAAATACTGAAGTAATTTGTCAGCACGCGGCCCTTGCCACGAGAACATGCCGACGTTTTTCTTACCGTTTGCCGCGTCGGTATGGTTGCCAAACAGAAATTCGCTTTTGAAGCTATTCTCCCGGCCAACTTCGGCGGCAAGGATTTGGGCCTGTTCGACCGATAGCCCTTGGTTCATGAAGGCGCGGATAACGCCCTGCATTCGTTGCGTTTGGGTAGTGAGCGCGCCGCTGTTTGCACCGGTCCCGCCAAGGCCGCCAATCTTGCCTGATGCCGAGCGGCTTGGTTGCCGGCCATTCGCGATGTTAAAGGCATCCTCGTAGGACACGCCACTAGTCATCAGCGCCTGAATCAGTTGGGCTTTGGCACGTGATTTGGCTACCTCTTCATCTTCGCCGCTGTTCAAGTCTGAGGAATACAACGCCAGGGCAGCGGGCACACTTCCCCGGAGGGCTAATTTTGCCGCCCGACTGGCGAGCCCGGCCGCTCCGCCTGCTGCTGCGGCACCACCAACCCCTGAACCTGCTGCGGCACCACCACGCCCTGCAAGAGCACCAAGGCCCCTAACGCCCGCGACTACCGTAGCCGCTGTGCCAAGCGCCCAAATTCCACCGGTCGCATAGCCGACGGCATCAGCATGTTCGGTCATGAACTTTGTTAGTTTCTTAATAATTTCCAACAGAGGATCAGACACCTTGTCGGCTGTTGCTTCTACATTGTGGGTATTTTTGGCGTTATTGGCGTCGATGTCATATGCCGTTTTTCCTTGTTCCTGATTCTTGGCACTGTGTTCTTTGGCATAAGAGAGGTTCTTTTCTCGTTCGTCCTTTGACTGTGCGGCGAGAGGAAGAAGACCTTCTGCACCAAACCGAGAGAGGAAATAA
>Ga0209518_1002528_pt1 | contig 16889 bp, 33 predicted proteins | sample RifGroB1_FD_183993 | JGI IMG/M metagenome (GOLD analysis project Ga0209518, IMG submission 183993) | Groundwater microbial communities from Rifle, Colorado, USA - Groundwater B1 (SPAdes) (version 2) | ecosystem: Environmental > Aquatic > Deep subsurface > Groundwater | place: Rifle, Colorado...
AGGTTCCAAAATGACCCCGAATGTAGAGTGTTCATTGGTTCCATCACGGCAGCAGGACTTGGAATTACTCTCACAGCTGCTTCAACAGAGGTATTTGTAGAGCTTGATTGGGTTCCTGCCAATATCACCCAGGCAGAAGATAGATGTCACAGAATTGGTCAGAAGGATTCTGTACTTGTGTATCATTTGGTGATTGATGGAAGCCTGGATGCAAAACTTGCCAGGGCGATTATCTCCAAGCAGCAGGTTGCAGATAGAACCTTGGACATAGAACCGCAAAGAGGGGATGATTTTGAAATTCCTGCGGAAGAAGAAATTGCTAGCAGTTCAGAGCAACCTCAATTGCCCAAGAAATCTACATTGATTGCTGTAGAAGATATGGATGAAATCCAACTAATACATAGACAGCTAAAGTTCATGGCAGGATTAGATCCAGATTATGCCAGAGCTACAAATGGAATTGGCTTTAACAAGTTTGATGGAGACATTGGGCACCAGCTTGCAGAAAGGATTTTTATTACACCGAAACAAGCGGCATTAGGGAAGAAAATACTGAAGAAGTATCACAAGCAGTTGGAGATGTTTATATGATTACTCAAATAGAGTTGGATTTTCTCAGAGAATCTAATGCCATCGAAGGGGTTTATGATGAGATGTATCTACAAGGAGCTATCTTCACTTGGGAGTATTTGAAGAAAGCAAAGAAACTTTCTCCTCAGATTATCAAGGATGCACATTCTATGCTGATAGCACATTTTTCGCATTTATCTCCAGATGAAGTGGGAGAGTTTAGACAAGTAGGCGTGACTATTGGAGGAAGATTAGGATTTACTTATGATTTAATACCAACTATGATGACTGAGTATTCTAATAGAGCTAATAGAGATTTGAAGATCTTAAAAGAAGACATGAGAGAAGAGCACATAAAAGCAAACCATGTATTCTTTGAGCATGTCCATCCCTTTGTAGATGGAAATGGCAGAATTGGCAGAATGCTTATGAACTGGGAACGAATAAGGGCAGGATTAGATATCCTGGTAATCAGAGAAGATGAAAAGGAGAAATACTATGATTGGTTCTGATCCGAAAAGCATAAATAAAGTAATGGTAATTGTACTTTCAGAAAGCATCAATACAATTCGGTGTGAGAAATGTGGAACACTATTTTCAGTGTACTTGATTACACAAGCATATAATCAAAATCAAGCATTTCCTCAGCAAATGGCTGATTCTAATTTTTGTTTTTATTGTGGGGTAAAAGGTGGAAAAAAGATTCTTAACTCTGAGGAAGGTGTTCAAGACCAAAGAACTATAGAAATGAAATCGTTAAGTATCTATAAAGTTCGTGGAAGTGACGATTTAGATGGTAGGGAAATTTCTAAAATTGTAGGCGATTCTGATTGGTTTGTTTATTTTTACCAAAGAGGTGATTATAACGGAGATGGATTTGCTGTTTGGAAGAAGAATGGAAAGTATTTGTATAGTGAACTAGGACACTGTAGTTGTAATGGCCCACTAGATGATTTAGATTCTATTGAATATGATTCCATATCTGAAATATTTACAATAGCTGCCAATTACGAAGATGGTAAAAAAGTTGTAGAAACAATCATTAAGGAAAGATTATGAACAGCTATACTTTGAAAAGTGTTTGGCTGGTTGCGCAAGGCGAATATTCTGATTATCGTGTTATTGCAGCTTTCAGCAGTGAAGAAAAGGCGGTAGCATATGTAGAAAAATACAATAGGCTGTGTGGTTCTAGCTATGACCAAGCAATGGTTGATGGTGAAATGGAAATAGACCCTTCGCTCGACAATATAACGGAAGTTACATATGTCAAAGTCATTATGAACGAAGAAGGGAATTCCAAAACAGAAGGCCCCTTTACAGTTTCTCCTGAGATAGGATTTGTTCCGATATCTTGTTTCGAAGAAAGACTTGATTTTTCACAAAGAAAACTTTCTGACAAGCATACAGGAATTTTCGATTTGGTTTCTATTGTTCGCACAGATAATGTACAGAGGGCTGTGAAGGTAACAAATGAAAGAAGAACACGATTGATTGCAAATGGTCTTTGGGGAAATAATATCGCACATATTGAAGAGGAGAAATAGAATGGAAATTTCTGAGGAGAAGCTTTTTGAACTGTGCATGAGTTTTCTTCACGAATTTGAAACGGTAGATTGTGATAATTGTGGTGTAGGAGTAGGTTCTGATTTATTTGGCCTGGAAGAGGAGCAAAAAGGCTGGTTCCAAGAAAAGATGGATAGCTTGAAGTTTAGAGTAGTTTGAAAACAATAGAAAAAGAAAGAAAAGTGGTGAAAACAAAAGAAATCAGTAGAAAAAGGTGCGTTTTCGGGTGATTTTGAGCTTTTACCTTTATATCTGCATAGTATAGAATATAAATGTAGGGGTTGAAGGTACATATCGGCTTGGGTACACAGGTCTGTAAAACCTGACTCTGTAAAAGGAGCGCTGGGGGTTCAACTCCCTCTCAACCCACCAAAATAACAAAAGGTATAAAAATGGCTGATGTTAAATTATGCAAGTCTTGCCGATGGAAGATGAGATTTGGCTTTAGAGATTGTTGTTGTGTTTTCTTATCTTCGTGTCCTAGAGTTGTCAAAGAGTGTCCCTTTTTTGAGAAAAAGAAATGAAGAAAAATGGTATGGAAAATAGACATACAGGGGATGATGTTTGTGAGCATCCAGAAGTAAAGCATTTGTCTAAAGAAGACAGAGAAATTCATGGCAGCAATGGAAGTTGCGTATGCAAATGTGCAAACTGCACGATCACAAGATTGGTCAGAAGAAAATGATTACAATAAAGAGGCGATTGTTCTTAAACAAGGAGTTGAGAAAACTTGGATACAAGCAACTTCGTGGTGAAGTTTTGACCGCTGAAGAGCAGAAAAACTCAGATGCAATGATGAAAGAACTTGAGGAGAAGAAAAGTGGCAACAACTGGGGCCATCCAAACTAGTAAGGTAATTACTGGAGCAGAGATAACCTTTGCTTGTGAGCTTTACAAGCAAGCAATGAAGGAAAAGGAGTCTGCAGAGCAGAAGATTCAAGCTGCCAAGGATGTGATGAAGACACATCTTGGCGAGGAAGGTTTGAGGAAGGATTCTCACCAAGGACTCAACTTCATGTTGATTGATGTTGGCATAACTACTACTTATGACAAGAAGACCTTGGAACTTCTTGTTCCTGCCGAAATTCTGGAGAAGGCCAAGAAGGAAAGTCTTCGGGATGAATACATCAGGGTGACAGGATTGGAGAAGAAGGGAGAATAGAGAAAATGACAAAAATGCCTATCACCAATGTCAAGGTAAAGCTTGTCGGGGAAGATGGAAATGCCTTCTTTATCATTGGGAGAACTCGGGCAGCTATGAAGAGGGCGCATGTCCCCGAAGAGACCATCAAAGAATTTCAGACAGAGGCGATGTCTGGGGATTATGACCACCTTCTTCAGACTGTGATGAAGTATGTGGATGTGGAGTGAGAATGAAACCGATTCCTGGCTCTCTAGAAGCAAAAGACCAAGATTGCACTTGCAGTGGTGAAAAAGAATGGCACGAACTCTTTCAGTGTTTCAAGTATTGGATTAGAGACGATTGTCCTGTTCACAGACCCATTCATTTTAAGGACAATAAATTCTTTGACAAAGAAGAAGTAGGAATCAAAATATAATGCAACAACAAAGCGAATTGGTAACTTGTGTTGTATGCGGGGAAAGGTTTGATTGGTTTGACAAGAAGGCATGGAAACCCTGCCCCAAAGCAAAGGTTACTGAATTCAGCACTGGTATGCACAGGGTTGCTGATGCGCCTTTATCTGTGAAGTCTTCGTCTGGAAAGAGGAAAATGAAATGGTGAAATTGGGACAAGGAAATCCTTTGTGGCTTCAAGGCGGAAAAACTCTTGCACAAGTAGAAGAGGGTCTGCAAGCAATTCTCCATCAGCTTGAAGATGTGAATCCTCCTGGCTCTCCTGCATTGGCGCAAGAACCGCGAGAAGTCCACGAGAGATTTGCCAGAGAAATGGCAGATAAAGGACTCATAGTTCCAGTAACAGTCTTCAAGGGAACAAAGCAAGAGCTTGAGGAGTTCAAGAAAAGCCACTGGATTCATAATCAGAGAAATATTGAGGCAATCAAAGAGGCACTTGAAGTCATCAGAAAAATTCGTTTGTATCGAGGCGAAATTTAGCCTTATCAGCGGAGGTGAACAAAATGAAAGAGAAAATCTGTAGGATCTGCAACCAAATATACGTAGGAGCAACCTTTTGTCCTACATGTGGGAACATATTGTTTGTACCAAATCAGTGCGAATGTGATTGTGTAATTCCAGATGGCGCAAAATTTTGTCCTGATTGTGGAATTCCCGTCAAGGAATTTTCCAGAGTCTGAAGTTTGAAGCCTCTGAGCATTATATCTAAACCAACAGGGCTGGTGACTGAAGCCAAGGACGGCTGGATTTGCGAATCTGAGGCCGCCAGCCCCAAGAAGGAGAGAGATGGTCAAGTGGAATTACGATGGAGAGTATCCTCCCGCTGAGGGTTAAGCCATGACCGCCCCGACTATCGAGACTACTCTGGAGGCTATCCAGGCCATCTGGCGGGAGATGGGCGCACAGTGGGACGCAGCGTTGACGGCCAGGGTTCGTGCCCACCTGGATGCGCTGGTGGTGGCGGTGAGAGATGAGGAGCGGGAGAGGCGAGAGCGGTTGGTTTGCACATTACTCAAAAGGAGGCACGATGAGTAACGGTGATACCGTAGGCAAGTGGTGCTGGCATGTGCACCACGAGGCGCTGTGCGAGGTGCTCACGGAGCCTATCGAGGTGCGGTTGGAGTACGTGCGAACATCGAAGCCGCCTCACGAAGTCCCAATCCGTGAGCGCTTGATGAAGCTGGTCGTTGAGCCTCTACCGACGCTGCTGGTAGGGGCTGGGGACGCCTACAAGCAGGCTTGGGTCGCCTACAAGCAGGCTGGGGACGCCTACAAGCAGGTTTGGGTCGCCTACAAGCAGGTTTGGGTCGCCTACAAGCAGGTTTGGGTCGCCTACAAGCAGGTTTGGGTCGCCTACAAGCAGGCTGGGGACTCCTACGACCAGGCTTGGGTCGCCTACGTCCAGGCTAGGGTCGCCTGCCTGCCTGAACTGCTGGCGCTCCACGCCATTGAGTGTGGCTGCGAGTGGACATCGGAGAATGGCATAAAATTTCCGTCTGCATAAAAGGAGAAAAATGGATAAATTGGTAGCTGCTCAAGCATATAAGCTAGTGGGACTAGGTGTAGATGAAAATCCACAATTTTATTATCTGGGAAATGTCACGGTGTGTCTTCTCAGGAGCAATGATAAGGTAGTTTCCAGAGGAGTTTCTGTATGCTCTGAGCTTGACAAATTCGTCAAGAATGTAGGCAGGGCAAAAGCATTGGGCAGAGCTATTCGGGCTTTGGAAAACAAGAGAAATGATGAGCCAATCTCTCACGTAGACAGATTCAATGGTAGGCTTTCAGGAAGCCCATACTTGGAAGATGCCCAATATGCCTTTGGCTACAAATCGCTATACAATCCCTCTTTGACGGATTATGAGAAAGAGGTGGTCTTGCAATGAGTGAAACAGGCATCCTGATAGATGATGACAAGGGTGTCTGTGAACTTTGGACAGAAAAAAGAACCTGGCAAAGATTATTTGAACAAGCAAATATAGCCCCAGTACCAGACCCTCAATTTGATAGTGATAAAAAGAGCAGAACCTATCATTTTCCCGTAGAGGCTCTAATCATAAAGCTAAAGAAAAATAAAAAAGAAAAGCAGAAGGAAGCAGATAAGGAAAAGAAGAAGACAGAGAAAGCGGTAAAGAAAGCGAAAAAACAAGAAACAGAGCAAAAAACAAAGAAGAAGTACTGAATAGCCTCCATAATTATTTGGATTGAGATAGTTGTTGTTTGTGAGAATATAAAATGATTAGAATAGAAAAATCGAACTTAAAAATTCCTATACAAATATGGGTGCAAAATTGGGAAGATGTAGAAAGGAATGCCCAAGTTCAAGCAGAGAATTTAGCTTCATTGCCTTTTGCATTTCATCACATTTCTTTGATGCCAGATGTTCATAGTGGATTTGGGATGCCTATTGGGGGAATTTTAGCAACCGAAAACATTATTGTTCCTAATGCTGTAGGCTCAGATATAGGTTGCGGAATGATTGCTGTGAAAACTTCGCTGGAAAATTTGTCTTCAGAAGAAATCAAACGGGTATTTTCTAAAGTTAGAGAATTGATTCCTATTGGACTGGGTGGAAAACACAAAGAAAAAATGTCTTCTTCTTTAATGCCTTTCCGAATAGACGATAATGTAGGACTTATTTGCAGAAAAGAGTATGATTCTGCATTGTATCAGTTGTCTAGCTTGGGCTCAGGGAATCATTTCTGTGAATTCCAGAAAGGAAATGATGGTTTTGTTTGGGTCATGATACACTCTGGTAGTAGGAATTTGGGTGCAACAGTCGCTAATTTTTATGATAAACTAGCTCAAAGTATCAATACTACAATTCCTAAAGATTGGGATTTAGCATACTTGTCTATAGATAGCCAAGAAGGACAAAACTACTTGCTTGACATGGATTGTGCATTAAGATTCGCTTTGGCAAACCGACAGCAAATGATGAAAGTATTTTGTGAAATTTTGGAGAATAAATTCCCTAACATTTCATTTAACAAGGAAATAAATATTCACCACAATTATGCATCGTTAGAAGAACATTTCGGAAAGCAGGTTTGGGTTCATCGCAAAGGTGCCACATTAGCTACAAAAGACACCGTAGGAATTATCCCTGGAAGTCAAGGTGGGAACTCGTACATTGTGAAAGGAAAGGGAAATCCTGAAAGTTTCTCTTCTTGTTCTCACGGAGCGGGTAGAAAGATGGGAAGGAAACAAGCCATTAGAAGCCTAGATTTCGAAAAAGAAAAACTAGAGCTTGATTTATTAGGAACAGTTCATTCTATCAGAGGTAAAACTGATTTAGACGAAGCTCCTGGGGCATATAAAGACATCCATTCTGTAATGGCCAATCAAACAGATTTAGTGGATATTTTGGTCGAATTGACTCCTTTGGGAACAATAAAAGGTTAAACAGTAACCATAGACTTCTTGATGAGGCCAGTATATAACTTCAAGGCAGGAGGAGAGTAGGGAAAAACAATAGAAATCACTTAAAATATCAAGAAATATAAAGAAAACAAGCTGAAAGTGGTCAGTTTCGCTTGAATTAAGGCTTTTACCTTTGTTTGAATATAGGGTATTATAGTATTGAGGAAACGTGATGAGCTATCTTGATATAGAAAATCTTTACAAAGCACAAGCTATTTTGCTGTTCAAAGAGTGCTTTGCCACCGAGAAAATCCACGGTACAAGCGCACACATTTCTTGGAATCCTACAAAGCGAGAAGAAGAGGATGGCAAAATTTGGAGGGAATACAAGAAGCTTGGGCTTGATATTTTCACCCAGAAGAACGAAGTTATGCAAGCTCTTTCTTTGATTCTTTCCGAAGAGGAAATGCATAGAGCTTACAGCATTCTTTCTGTTGCCGAGCATGACGGCAGATTGTCTTTCTTCGCTGGTGGAGCAAAGCACCAAGAATTCGTTTCTCTATTTGATGCTTCTGCCATAGCAAATAGATTTTTTGATTCTGTTGGGTTTGCTCCTGCTACCATATATGGCGAGGCATATGGCGGAAAAATGCAGGGTATGTCTGCAATTTATGGGAACAAATTGCGGTTTGTTGCCTTTGAAGTAAGGATTGGTGAACAGTGGCTTTCTGTTCCCAAAGCAGAGGCTTTTGTCAGCGGATTCAATTTGGATTTTGTTCCCTACAAGAGAATCCCTACTACTCTTGAGGCTATTGATGTGGAAAGGGATGCTGACTCCATCCAGGCAGTTAAAAATGGGATGGGAGAGGGACATAAGAGGGAAGGCGTAGTGCTTCGCCCCATAGAAGAGTTTACCATGAACAATGGCTCTCGTGTTATTGCCAAGCACAAGAGAGATGAATTCATGGAGACCAAAACCCACCGAGAAGTAAATCCAGAGAAGCTGAAGGTTTTACAGGATGCCAAGGATATTGTGAATGAATGGGTTACTCTGGAAAGATTGAACCATATCCTTACCAGCGGAGAAGTTGTCCCTGACATTAAGAATGCTGGGACAGTTATCCAGATGATGATAAGGGATATTCACAAAGAGGCTGTAGGAGAAATAGTAGAAACTCCAGAATCAAACAAAGAAGTTGGGAGAGCAACAGCACTTCTTTTCAAGCAATGGCTGAACAACCAAATGAAAGAGCAAGTAGATGAAGCCAGCAATTCCTGAACAATTTGGAAGCGACTACGCAGAATTTTGTGAGGTTGACCCATTCAACATTCATAATGAAGTTTCTGGAGTAGTTTGTCACAAATCAACAGAATTTTATGGTGCTTTGTACATCACGAAAGTGAATGGTGTTGACTGTCCTCAATTGATTATGGCCACCCCAAAAATGCACTATCCTTTCTTTTCCAGAGACGATGGGACAAGGAACTATCAGTTTCCTTCTGCTAAAGAAATAGAAATTTACACAAAACTGGATGGGACGAACATCCTGGCATACTTCTACTCGGATGCGAAGGGAAATAGATTTCTCTCTTACAAGACAAGACTTCGTCCTTTTCTTTCTTCGGGAAAATTTGGAAACTTTTTGGAAATGTGGAGGGAGATTGCTACTCCATTTTTCCCTTCGATAAGACAGGTCATGATTGACGCAAGATGCAATCTTTCCTTTGAGATGTATGGGGCTAGAAATCCTCATTTGATTGCGTACAGTAATCCTTTAGATATAGCCCTTCTTTTTGGAGTAACTAATCAAGGAAATATCTTGTCCCCAAATGACTTGGGACAAAATTGCTTGCCAAAAGCCAGCTTGCTTTCGGTTGTTTCAAAGGACTATGTTTGGAATTACGAAGAGCTTCAGAGGAAACTGCAGGGTGAATTATCTCAAGAGGAAGAAGGCCATTACTCTGGCAATGAAGGTGCTGTATGGTATCTCAAGACACCAGATGGAAGGTGCATACAATATAAATGCAAGCCAGAGATGATTGAAGCCATTCACTTTTCTGCTGGGGCAGGTGGCTTGAGCAAGAATGTGATTTTGGCTACTTGCTGGAACGCTTTTGAGAACGAGGACTCGCCTTCAGTGGGGTTTATCAAGACACTTCTTGTAGAGGAATTCAAACCAGAAATTGTAGAAGCCCATCACTACCAAATAGAAAGTTGTCTTGAGTTTGTCAAGAAAGAGCAGGAATTCAGAAGCAATGTTCTTGAGGCATACAAGTCCACAGGGAAGAGCATTCTTCTTCAAAAGCGGGAAGTAATGAAAGAGATTGCTCCAAATTTCCCCAGAGAAAAGATGGGCAAGGTGTATGCCGTTATCTCTAGTTTTGCATAGAGAGAAAAACAATGAAAAGTAGAACTGGAAAAGAATGCAAGATGCTCAGTTGCAAACGTTATATGTTCTATTCAAATTGGGGAAAACATTTAGGCAGGAAAGAGCTTATGATTTGCATGGAATGCAAGCATGCACATGTATCGCAGTATCAGAAAAAGGAATCATTCAAGGAGATTATAAAATGAGAACTTTCAAATTTCGTTATGTTTGGCGTAGACCCGATTTTTATGCAGGGCCATACCTTCCAAGTGACCCAAAATTTAAGTTCACATACGAAAGCATGGACAGATTTGGTTATATTGTTATTAGGCCAGCAGATAACAGATGGGATTTGTTGAAAGATGTTAATCAGTTTGCAGGCTTGACAGACAAAAACGGGAAAGAGATTTATGAAGGGGATTTGGTTCAATATTCTATAGAGGGAATACCTCAAGACCTTCCTATGGTAATCAAGATCCCAAATGTTTTCATGGAACTTGGACATGACGACAGTTATCTTCGTCCTGATGCGTTTACTTTTGAAGTTGTTATAAACATATACGAAAACCCAGAGATGGTAAAGGAATAAAAACTAAACAAGCAGGCTCTGAAAGGGAAAACAGGAGAGGCTATTCTGACCAGCCTCAAAGTTGGGTGTCCCTCCCATGCGGATCCTGCTGTAATTGGGCAAGTTTCATCCTGCTTGTTTAGTTGAAGAAAGGAGCAAAAACAATGGCCTGGTATAAGTTTGAGGCTAGCCATGGCCCAGGACATCAAAACAAAAGCATCAAGTATGAATGGTATGATGGTGAAGAATCAGAAGATTCCGATTTCTTGAACGAAGAATGGACTCATTGGGTGATGAAAGAGGATTGGGAAGACTCATTCGGAGATGTAACCCAAGTGGATGTTCTTCCAGAAGATGTTCGCCTCAGGAAAATTAAGTTTTGTGAAAATAATATCGCTTACGCTAGAGATATGCTGAAAATTCTTGGGGAAGTAAAATAAGAAGGTGCTGAATGGGTGAAATATTTGCTTCCTGTGGACATCAAATTGCTTGGGAAGAAGTAAAGGGGTATTGGTGGGAGGACACTCCTGGGGAATGGTCGTATGGATGTTTGTGTGATGATTGTGTAGTAGAGTTTCAGGCTACGGAGAAAGAACCTGATTGTTTCAATTCAAGCATTCTTGCTCTAACAGAAGATGAATATTTGAACAAGCTGGATATTGTGGATAGGATTCAAAAGTCAAGAGATGGTGGAAAAGGATTTTCTAGGATTGTGGTAGAATCTCCAGGAGCATATATTTCAGGAATCCCAGTATATTTTGTCCCTGTAGAATAAGGCACAGAAAAGGAAAAGAAATGGAAAAGAATATCAAAGCATATCGCTCGCCTGGATACAATACTTACTTCAACATAAAGACAGGCGTCTTTGTTCGTTGGGGAAAGACCTTGCATGATGACCCTGAATTCAGCCCAGTGGGGCCTGAAATCCTCGACCTAGAAGCCAGTTCGGTCTGTACACAGGGATGTTCGTGGTGCTACAAGAGCAATACTTACAAGGGCAAAAACATGTCCTTTGAGACATTCAAGGCCATTTTGGATAAAATGCCACCTACACTAACACAAGTGGCCTTTGGGATTGGGAACATAGATGCGAATCTTGATTTATGGAAGATGATGGAATATTGTAGGGAAAAGAATGTAGTTCCCAACATCACTATCAATGGTAGCAGAATGACTTCAGAATTGTATGACAAGTTGTCCAAATATTGCGGTGCAGTAGCAGTTTCGGACTATGATAAAGACGTTTGCTACAACACAGTGAAGGAGCTTACTGACAGGGGTATGACTCAGGTGAATATCCATTGTCTTTTGGCCCATGAATCCTCAGACAAATGTATAGAAGTTTTGCTGGATTCTCAAAGAGATAGTAGGCTAAAGAGCCTTAATGCCATTGTGTATTTGTGGCTCAAGCCAAAGGGCAATAGAAACTATTTCACACAAGTTCGCAAAGAGGAATACAAAGAACTAATCAATCTGGCATTGGAAAAGAAAGTAAGGTTCGGATTCGATTCTTGTTCTGCGCCTATGTTTCTTGATGCAGTAAAAGGACACAAAGACTACAAACAGTTTGAGATGATGGCAGAGCCATGCGAATCATTCGGCTTGTTCTCTAGCTACATAAATGCAGAAGGAAGATATTTCCCATGTTCTTTTGCGGAAGGAGTCGGAGAATGGAAAGAGGGAATTGATGTAGCCAACTGTGATGACTTTTTGGGAGACGTTTGGAATCATCCCTTGCTTGAAAAATACCGCCAAAGAAGCATCGCAGAGAAAGATTGCAATGGCTGCAGAAAATGTTTGCTGTATGATTTGGGAGTTTCTTGATGAAGAAAATTTGGTCTGAAGAGCAAGTATCCAAATTGAACGAATATCAGAACAAAGGAGAATTTCATTCGTTCACTTGTGATTGCGGAGAAGTGCTGATGGCTACAGTAGAAGGGTGGAGATGTCCTAATTGCCCAGGCTTTCACCAAGATTGGGCACATAGTTTTATGTTTGGGGAGTGAGAGATGAAAATCCGAAGTGGTTTTGTAAGTAACTCAAGTTCCAGTAGTTTCATAGTAGCTGCAGGCAAAAACCCAGCAAAAGTATCTATAACTCTAGAAGTAGATTTAGAAAAATATGTGCAAAGAACGCTGAATACAGAAGAAGAGGTTTTAGATTATCTCGTCATGGAGCATGGTGAGGAGAGAAAAAGCAGAATCCTTGATTGTTTGCAAGCAATAAGAGAAGGCAATAGAATTCTTGTAGGTGATTTCAGCAGTGAGGGGGAAGAGCCTATAGAACAATTGCTTTGCGAGATTGGCATTCCTAAAAATACTCCTGGAATCAAGATAATATACAATGAGGGAGGATATTGAAATGAAAATCCGAAGTGGTTTTGTAAGCAATAGCAGTTCTACAAGTTTCTTGATTGTAGGAGTTCAGGGATATCAAGATGCTAGGCTTGCACAATTGGCAGTATCCGACAAGTGGCAAGAAGGTGGGCAAGGATACCATGAAGGACAAACTTTAGTGTTTCTTGGAAGTGATTATGACTATGATGACGATAAGCCTGTAGGCTTTCGTCCATATTATGCAGGAATAGATGCAGAAGAGGCTTTGGAAGCTGGAAAAACTGTTGCTGAGCTAAAGACAGAATTTATTTCCAGGGCTAAAGTGCTTGGAATTTTCTTCAAGGAAGAAGAAGTAGACTTGTACTTTGGTGAAGTAAGTTCAGAATAGGGAGAGAGTTATCAAATGAAAATTAGAAGCGGTTTTGTATCTAATAGTTCTTCGAGTAGCTTTGTGATTCTTGGAGCAAAGATGTCTGTAGAAGAGCTAGAGAGCATGCTTGGGAAGGATTTCTGTGATGCTTTATACAAAGACAACTTGGAATGTATTTATGCAGAAGATTATGATGGGACAGATGGATATTATATAGGAAAAAAAATAATGAGCGGCCATAGCGAAGAGGGTGGACTAGATAAAGGCGGAATATTTTCTATGGCCGAATTACAACAGATAGCCAAGGATCTAGAAAGGCTCGGAAAAGAGATAAAACTAATCGGAGGAATGAGGAGTAGCTGATGAAAATTCGCAATGGCTTTGTCTCAAATAGTTCTAGCTCCAATTTTGTGGTAGCATTCCCTGCTGTTCCCAAGAGCACGGAAGATGTCAAAAATCTTCTGTTTGGGGAAGCAGAGATATGGCCCATTCACAGAGGAGTCATAGATGTGCAGATTCTTACTTCTCAGCTTGCAGAAATAATTTGGGCTGACATTCAGGCGCAAATCGCCAATAACAAGCGAAGTATCTTGAAGGCAATAGATGAAGGGTGGTTTGATGGTGCTCCACAATACAATGAACATCGTTTCCGAAAAGAAGGTGACGATAAGGAAATAGATTGGGATAAATATGGAAAAGAAAGAAATGCTGTGGCAAAACAAATCAGAGATAAGTTCTTGAAAGACAACCCAAACTCATTTGTATATGTGTTTGAGTATGGTGACAATGACGGAGATACATTCGTTGTGCTTGAACATGAAGAGGTGTTTTCTGCACTTCCGTACTTGCGAATAAGTTGCCATTAACAGATAGGAGAAGAAAAGTAAATGAAAATACGAACAGGGTTTGTTAGCAATTCTAGTTCTACAAGTTTTTCTATTTTCGGGATTTGGACAAATGAAAATAAAGAGCAAGTTGAAGAAGCAGCTGATAAGCTTGGGTTATTCACACACTACGACCAAGCAGGGGACGGAATATACATTGGTAGGGAATTCTCTACCATCAAGGATGATGAAACTGGGGCGCAGTTCAAGAGATCTACACAAGAACTTGTGAGCAAACTTCCTGTAGAGAAGAAAGAATGCCACACAATCACTGAAGGATGGTATAACGGATGAAAGTCAGGATTGGTTTCGTATCAAATAGTTCTTCTTCATCTTTTGTCTGCGAAGTTTGTGGAGAAAAGATTGAAGGATGGGACATTTCCTTAATGGAAGGAAATTTTTATAGCTGTACAAATGAGCACATTATTTGTGAAGAGGACTTGCTCAAGCCATATAGCTATGATGTAGATGAAGAAGATCCTGCTTGGGACGAGGAAATGACATACCATTACAACGTCCCAGAGGAATATTGCCCCATTTGCATGTTTGTAGAGCCAGACTACGACTTGCTGAAGAAACATCTCATAAAACTATATGGAATTTCAGAGGCGGAAGTATTTGAGAAAGTAAAGTCAGAGAACAAAAAGAGAAAGAAGCTCTACAGCAATGAGTATGTTGCTTTTGTTTTGGCGAAGAAAGATATCAACCAACAAGACTTGATGAATGGTCTGAAGACAAAATATTCTTTATTTAGTGATTTTAGGAAGGAGGCAAACAGATGAAAATCAGAGTTGGCTTTATCAGCAATTCTAGTTCAACTTCATTTGTATGTGATGTTTCTGGCGAAATTGTTTCGGGCCAGGATTATGGTCTAGAAGAAGCAGGAATGCTTGAGTGCGAAGAAGGACATACATTCTTGGAAGAATACGCATTGTGTGATGAAGACAAAGTGTATGAAATAATAAGACCAGAAGACTCTGATGATGATTTGAGAGGGGAATTTCCTTCAAAGCATTGTCCCATTTGTCAGTTCAAAAATCTTACTGATAGTGATCTGATTGTTTTTCTTTTGGGTGAAACAAATCAGACAAGAGAGCAAGTCCTAGCCAGTATTCGAATAATGTACAAAGACTATGGCGATTTTGCAAAGAGTATGGGAATAGAAAGAATAAAGTGGTAATCAAGCAAAAACGCTAGAAAAGTATTAAAAAGATTAGAAATCATCATTATTTCAAGTCATTTTTGGTTTTTACTTTCCACAACATATAATATAAGATAGTCTTGGAGAAGTGAAATGAACATGCCTAAAGAATTCAAGATTATCTTCAGTTGTATTGCAGGAAGCCATCTTTATGGCACTTCTACACCGGAATCAGACGAAGACATTCGTGGAGTTTTCATTCCTTCTAAAGAATACTTCTATGGGTTTCTACACCGAATAGAGCAGATAGAAAGCCAGAAACCAGACACTACATATTTTGACATCCGAAAATATATGCAGCTTGCTGTAGATTGCAATCCCAATATCGTGGAACTTCTTTTTGTTCCAGAGAATAAGAGGCTTGTAAATTCTTGGCAGTGGGACAAGATTGTAGACAACAAAAGTCTTTTTCTTTCAAAGAAGGCCCGATATACATTTTCTGGGTACGCAGTTAGCCAACTCCACAGAATCAAACAGCATCGGGATTGGCTTTTGAATCCGCCCAAGAAACAACCAGAAAGAAGCGACTTTGGAATTCCAGAAAATGAATCTTTAGTGACTAATGAGCAGAAACGAATATATAATAAGATTTCCAGACAAGAAGAGAATCCAGATTTTCCAAGTTTACCTCAGCTTTTTGGAGACAATGTTCTTGCTGCTTTGGAAAGAGAAAGAGCATTTTATAATGCCAACCGATACTGGGGTCAGTATCAGAATTGGAAGGCTAATAGAAATCCCGCAAGAGCTATTCTAGAGGAAAAATTTGGCCATGATACAAAGCATTCTTCACACCTCGTGAGATTGATTTCTGAAGGCAAAGAACTTTTGCTTACAGGGAATATCACCTTTCCTCGTCCAGATGCAGAAGAACTTTTGGCAATAAAGAGAGGAAAATATTCTTATGATGAATTGATGGGGCAAGTTGGAGATTTAGACGCTCAATTTGATACTTGGTATGAAAAATCTTCTTTGCCACATTCTCCCAACAAAAAGAAGGTAGATGAATTGTGTATTGATATAGTTCAAGCAAAGCTTGATTGTGATGTCCTGGAAAAGGATATTTAAGACATGATTAAAATGGGGAGACATTATAGTCCTGAGGAAGTAACACCTGGCTGTATACTGTTAAGCACTGGAGAAAGAATTCCTTCTGAAAAGTGTGGTCCACTTGCAGGAATAATTCTTTCTCGCTTCTTTGAGAATCCATTTGTTAGAATCTATCTTGAGAAGTGGTGTTTATCTGTAAGAGAATCAGAGGATAATACAAATGTCCTTGAACTGTCTTATTCCCCTAGTACAAAAAATGGAATTGAAAATATTGACTTTGGAGATGCACAAGGACTTTGTTTGGATTTATGGAAAGATCCCAACACAAAGACTATTTTTACCGATTTGGGTTTGATGGTAGCAGAATGAGAGTTTTAGTTTGCGGAGACAGGAATTGGAGCCATAAAGCAATCATACAAAAGATATTGTCTTCAATTAAGCCTGATGTGGTAATTGAAGGCGAAGCTCGTGGTGCTGATTCAATGGCTAGAGAAGTTGCAGAATCTTTGGAAATTGTTGTTGAGAAGTATCCTGCAAATTGGGAAAAATATGGAAAATCAGCTGGAATGGTTCGGAATACTCAAATGCTCAAGGAGGGAAAACCAGATTTGGTGTTGGCTTTTCATGATGATATAGAAAATAGCAAAGGTACGAAGAATATGGTGGCCCAGGCAAGAAAAGCGGGAATAGAAACTGTAATTATCAGGAGTTTTTCTGAATGAAAGCAATGGAAGCGGTTCCTATGGTTATTAGGACATACAAAGATTCAGAACTTACCCAGTCTAAAATTGCTGAAATATTGGGGATTTCCAGAGAAAGGGTGAGGCAAGTTGTAAATAAATTGGGCATTGATACGAGAGATGGAAGGATTTCAAACAGACCCAAAAATCTTCGTTTTTGTAGAAGCTGTGGAAAAGAACTTGCTAGGAATTATGTCGTAAAATACAAGAATAACACAGCAGGAAAGTGCAGAGAATGCCAGAGTAAAGAGGCTTTTGTTGAACTGAAATGCGATGTTTGTG
>Ga0209518_1002530_pt1 | contig 16884 bp, 23 predicted proteins | sample RifGroB1_FD_183993 | JGI IMG/M metagenome (GOLD analysis project Ga0209518, IMG submission 183993) | Groundwater microbial communities from Rifle, Colorado, USA - Groundwater B1 (SPAdes) (version 2) | ecosystem: Environmental > Aquatic > Deep subsurface > Groundwater | place: Rifle, Colorado...
AATCGTTTCAGTTTTAATTTTTTTAATAGTAATTGTTTCAATATTATTTTTAATATTAAAAATTAACAATGATAAAGATGCTATGAAATTTAATATTGATAGTTTTCAGAAAGTATTAGATAAAAAAATAATAAAGCCCAAAGCAACCGCCATATCTTCCCCGTCCCCGACAACGAAAACAAAACTTGACAATTATCCACTGCACTCTGAAATTGTGGCAACCATCTTTTGGGTAGGAGAAAATGCCTCAGGGGATAATGCAGGTATATCAAATATTAGTTCGGCTTGGGATATAAACTGGCAAATTAATTTTGGAGGTGTTGATGATCCATACAATAGAAATGGGTATTATCCTGTGGGATTTGTTCCAAAACAAAATCCATTTTACTTTGCTCTTCCCTATAATGATTTTAAAAGTGGAGAAAGAAAAGCTAATGCGTCCAAAATATATTGGTATAAAAATATGAAACCTGGTATTAGTTTACTTAAAAATCACTGGGTACAAGTAATTTCAGGAACTAACCAATGTTTCGGACAGTGGGAAGATGTGGGACCGAATGAATCAGATGATGTCAATTATGTATTCGGAAGTCAAAAACCCATAAACACATTCAGTAAAGAAGCAGGAATAGATCTTTCTCCGGCAATGGCACAGTGTTTGGGGATTAATGGAGTGGGAATTGTTGATTGGAAATTCATCGATATCCAAAATGTACCTTTCGGACCCTGGAAGACAATAATAACAAAATAAATTTATAGTAGAATGATTAATGACCTCCAGAACTCATAATGCCATTGCTTTTGCCTCACTGATTACAATTGCTGCAATTTATCCTCCCGAAAATTTAAATTTACCCACTTTTATTGCCTGTATTATAGGAAATAACATAGGTGGTTTAATACCTGACATGGATACGTCTGGAAATTATTTATGGGGACTTCTACCACAAGGTGATACGTTGGGAAAATATTTACGGAAGATATTCTATAAACACAGAACTGTCACTCATTCATTTTTAGGTCTTTTTTTGATTTACAAATTTTTTGGTTGGGTTTTGCCACTTTTATTTAATCCTGATTTTATTAATCCAAACTTACTACTTGCCAGTATTATGATTGGTTTTGTTTCACATTTATTGTCTGACAGCTTTACAGAAGAAGGAATTCCTCTATTGTTTCCTCTTCGTATAGCTTTTGGAATTCCTCCTATCAAAAAAGTAAGAATGAAAACAGGGCAATGGTTTGAAAATATAGTTGTTTTTCCTGGGGTTTGGATTTATTTGTTTATTTTTGTCCAAAAAAACTACAATACATTTTTAAATATTCTTAAGATGGTAAAATAACCACATGCTCAAATTTATATATTTTGACCTGGGAGGAGTAGTAATAAGGGATTTTGACGGTACGAACAATTGGGATCTGCTTAAAAAAGAATTAGGGATAATTACTGCGAAGAATGATAAGTTTGAAAAACTATGGAAAAGATACGATGCAGAAATAAATACAACCCGTGATGTTAATACACTTATTCCAATATTAAATAAAGAGTTAGATCTAGATATTCCTCAAGAATATTCATTATTGGACGGATTTGTCTCAAGATTCACAAAGAATAAACAGATTTGGCCAATCATAAAAAATGCTCGTAAAAAATATAAAATTGGACTTCTGACCAATATGTACCCCGGTATGCTCAAAACGATAGGCGATCGAGGTATTCTCCTACAAGATAAATTTGACGTGATAGTGGATTCAAGTATTGAAAAGGTCAAAAAACCTGATAGCAATATTTATAAATTGTCTGAACTAAAATGCGGTTTTAAAAGTGATGAGATAATGTTTATAGACAACTCTGAAAGAAACTTAATCGAGCCAAAAAAAATGGGTTGGCAAATTTTTTGGTACGATAACAGAAATATTGAAAAATCAACTAAGGACTTGAAAAATATTCTCCTCTAACTTGTTCTAGATTTCAAGAAAAAGGATGATATAATTTCCATATGTCAGCACAAAAAGAAGATGACAGGATAGTAACTGTTAAATCAGCTTTCAACGATGGGTTAAGGGTAGACCAACTAGACCAAACAGCATCACCTTGGATTCGGGCGGGGTTAGATGTCTTGCAACAGGGAAGGGAACTTACAGTGGAAGTTCTTGAACAAGCAGATAAGAGTCAAAAACATGGTAATACCACAATAATTTAATATTTATGGTATACTACTTAGTAGTTCTTCAAATGCACTCATTTTAATTGGGATAGTCAACTCACATAGTTAGACAACTGCATCTGAGGTCTCTGATGTAAGTGCAGTTTTTTCTGTAATAACAGCAGTAATTTTATTTTTAATATGTATAAACAACGAAGTTTTAGTAACCGTGGTTTTCGTGATCGAAATGACAACCAAGGTTTCCGCAGAGGAAACGGTGGAAGAAGGTTTGGCGGATACGGAAACAGAAATAGTGGCGGCGGTAACCGCATAAAAAGTTTTGACCCTTCACAGGTCGTGGCTAGTTCTGTCAGTGTTACACAAACTATGGAGATTGAAACAGTAAATACTATTAGTCATAGTTTTAATGATTTCAATCTAACTCCCAGACTTTTAAACAATGTCTTGTCACATGGCTATACAATTCCAACTCCAATTCAAGACCAGGCAATTCCAGAGATAATGAATGGACGGGACGTTGTCGGAGTTGCCAATACAGGAACAGGTAAAACAGCTGCTTTTTTGATCCCTCTTTTAAATAAAATTGAACAGTACAGAAATTCCAAGGTTTTAATTATTGCACCTACCCGTGAATTGGCAGCTCAGATTGAAATGGAACTGCAAAATTTCGCCAGGGGATTGGGAATTTATTCAGCTATCTGTATAGGTGGGGTCCCGATAAGAGGACAGATATTTGCGTTAAACAGAAATCCTCACTTTGTCATAGGTACTCCAGGAAGACTACTTGATTTATATGAGCAAAGGAAAATTAACTTCAATCAATACTCCTGCATAGTTATGGATGAAGTTGACAGAATGTTGGATATGGGTTTTGTCAAAGATGTGGAGAAAATAGTCAGTAATTTGCCCAGAGTCAGACAATCGTTGTTTTTCTCAGCTACATTGGATGCAAATGTCACCTTAGTTATGAAACGGTTTGTCCAAAACCCGGTCCATATTTCCGTTAAGACCAAAGATATTACTACAAACGTATCTCAGGCAGTCATTAAATTGAACGGTAGAGAAAAAATTCAAGTTTTGAGAGAAATTTTGGACCAAAAGGATGTGACCAAAACACTTGTTTTCTCAAGAACCAAACATGGTGCAGATAAAATAAGTAAATCTTTATTAAAAGAAAATTTCCAAACAGCAGTTTTGCATGGCAATAAAACTCAAGGACAAAGACAGAAAGCATTGGACTTTTTCAAAAGGGGAAAAATAAGTATCCTGATTGCAACCGATGTAGCGTCCCGAGGAATTGACGTTAATGATATCAGCCATGTCATTAACTTTGATCTACCTGCTTCATATGAAGACTATATCCATAGGATCGGCAGAACCGGACGAGCCAATAAACGGGGAATCGCCTTGACCTTTGTTTAATTACCCTATATCATCATTTTGTGGAAGAAAGTAAGCAAAGCATATCAAACGATATTGATAAATTCAGTTTTTTAAACGTTTTGGTATACATCGCAGTAATTGCTGCTGTAACCGTAGGCCTCATTTATGCTTTAAAAAGTAGTTTTGCTTCAAAGTTGAATGTTGCACAAAACCAAAATCCAGCGCAGAATAACACTGTGCAAGAAGAATTAAAAAAGGAAGATTTAGTAGTTGGAAAAGGAGCAGAGGCAATTGATGGAAAAACCGTTACTGTTCATTACACTGGAACATTGACTGATGGAACAAAATTTGACTCTTCGGTTGATAGAAAAGAACCATTCTCTTTTGTCTTGGGTGCAGGAGAAGTTATCCAAGGTTGGGATCAGGGAGTACTGGGTATGAAAGTAGGAGGAAAAAGAAAATTAACTATTCCCCCGTCTTTGGGTTACGGTGAACAGGGAGCAGGAGATGTAATTCCTCCAAATTCTACGCTTCTTTTTGATGTTGAACTTCTTGATGTAAAGTAAATAATGTCCTGGAAAATTAAATCCTCAAAAGAAGTCTATAAAAACCGTTGGATGACAATCACTGAAGATGTTATAACTTCCGAAAGCGGACATGATTTTACTTACGGGACTGTCCATAAAAAACCAGCGGTAGCAATTATTGCCGTTAATGGTGATTTCACTTATTTGGTTAATGAATATAGGCACCCCGTTAATACAAATGTTTGGGGTTTCCCACAAGGTCATTTTGAGCATGATTCAATTGAAGTTGCTGCCAAACATGAACTTCAGGAGGAAGCAGGAGTAACTGCAAAAAAAATGACAGAAATAGGCAGATTTTTTCTGGCTCCGGGACATAATACTCAGCAGTACAGAGTTTATATGGCAACGGGTATAACAATCGGACGGAATAATCCCGAAGATGATGAAGAAGGATTAACAACCAGAAAAGTTTCATTTAAACAATTGGAAAAGATGATAGATAACGGCCAATTCGCTGACGGTCCAAGTCTAGCTTGTTATCAGATTTTTAAATCTTATCTGAAAAAAACAACTTAAACACCATCTACTGATGTTATAATCTAGTTTGTGGTATTATTAATGTATGCCCAAGGACAAACACGATAAGAAAGCGGGAGACGGTGAACATAGTGAATCCAAAAAGAAAATGGTTGTTGTTGAGGAAGTAGCTCCTGAAGAAGAAGTACAAAAAGTTGAAGAATCAAAAGCAGAAGAAACTGCAACTGAAGAAGTAAGAGAGGAAAAAGGAAAAATATCAGAAACAAAAACTCATGAAGTATCTCCTTTACCTCAGGAAATTGAAGAAGACATTTATCTTGAAAAAGAAAAGTCATCGGGATTAATGTGGATTATTATTCTGACAGCTCTTCTGGTAGGAGCTTTGGCAGGAGGTTTTATAACTTATTTCTCAGGACTTTCCAGGATTGATGTTCCGGAGGTCACTGCTACACCGGAAGCAACCGTTGCACCCGTTGAGGCAACACCTGAGTCTTCTGACACGACACTTAAAAGAGAAGATCTAAAGATCCAGGTTTTAAACGGTAGTGGTGTAGCCGGAGCTGCAGGTAAATCAAAAGCTGTTTTGGAAGGTCTGGGATATAAAAATGTAGAAGCAGGAAATGCAAGCAGACAGGATTTTGCAACAACAGAAGTATCCATCCTCAAAGCCAAAGAAAGTTATCTGGAAATGTTGAAAAAAGATTTATCAGCAACCTACACTCTTAATGAAAAGATAGGAACAGTAGCTACTTCATCCAAGTATGATGTTATAATCACGCTTGGTAAAAAATGAGACCTCCAAGATATTTTAAATCTAAAAACGGTAATATTCCTTTACCGGTATTTTTTCCCGATGCAACCAGGGCAGTTCTTCGCACACTGGATACTTCAGATATAGAATTAACAAAAACTCTGGGACTTCTGGTCAATACCTACCACTTGGTTAAAGAAATAGGACTTACAAGAATTGCCAAAATGGGTGGAATCAGAAAACTTATGGATTGGCGGATTGATTTCTGATTCGGGAGGATTTCAGGTGGGTAGTTTGGTTAAAAAAAATCCTGAACTCGGTAAAGTTTCTGACCGTGGAGTTGTTTTTAAAATGCCGGGAGAAAAAAAAGTTCTTTTAACCCCTGAGGATTCAATAGCCTTTCAAATGGAGTTGGGAGTAGACATGATTGTTGTACTGGATGATTTTGATGCTCCAAATGCGACTGAAAAAGACGCCTTGGAATCAGTGGAAAGGACAATTCTCTGGGCAGGTCGTTGTAAGGCGGAATTTGAAATGATTTGCAAAAGGAAGAAATTAAGTAAAAGTAGTAAGCCCTATTTGCTAGGAGTATTTCAAGGCGGTAGAAATAGAGAATTAAGAAAATATTGTATTGAGGAATTATTAAAAATAGGATTTGACGGTTTGGGATATGGAGGAGAGGAAAAAGTTAAAGGCATTATTAATTATGATCTGGCTAAATATTCATCGTCTTTAATTCCCGACAATTATTTTAAATATGCCCTTGGTGTGGGTAAGCCTGAAGATATAGTAAATATGGTTAAAATCGGCTATAACATTTTTGACTGTGTTCTGCCTACCAGAGATGCCAGACATGGCAGGATGTATGTTTTTAATGCCAATACAATAGATGAAATTGATCTGACTAAAGAGAATTTTTACAGTTTCTACAATCCAAAAAAGGAAAAACACTTAGATGATATGACACCTGTTAGTTCTGCTTGCGATTGTTTGACTTGCACCAGATATTCTAAAGCATATCTCGCACATTTATTTAGAATTGGTGATTTTACGGGAGCACGCTTGGCAACAATTCACAACCTAAGGTTTTATTCAATTTTAATGGAGAAATTAAAGATTGACCCGAAAAGGTACAATACCTTCACCTGATTTATCGCTAATTCTAAGAAAAGCTGCACTTCCATCTTTTGTTTCTAAGAAGTCCAGTAATTCTAATAAAGAATGTGCCATCCATCTTAAATCCAATATAAATGGCACTTTTCCTTCTTCAGGCGAGTCATAATGACAAATTTTATTGAATATAAGATCACACACTTTTCTTATTTCATCGGGATTATCCCAATTCCCTTTCAATTTATCAGCAATTTCTTTGAAAATGTATAAATCGCCATATTGAGGTAAAGTACTAAATATTTCAATCAGTGATCCATAGTGATAAGGAATATTCTTTGGATTAATTAATGTTTTAAATGCTAGATGAAATGATCCACCAGAGTCAAATAAGTAGGGTTCATAGATATTGATATTTAACTGATTTAAAATATTCTTAATTTGTTCTTTATGAGGTTCTGAATTGGGACAGTCGAAATCTATTCCTAGTATCGCCATTGGAAAAATTGGTAACATTTTTGACAATCGTTTTATAGATTCACCCTCAAACGTTAAACCTTGCAAATAGATTCTTTTTTCATTAATAGTAGTCTCTATTTCACCCGGCCAGACATATACGATTCCACCAATTGCAAGAGTTTCCTTATCAAACATGTTTTCGCGGTTAAGCCAAATGCTTCCAAAATATGGATAATTACCTTCTAGAAATAATTCGGCTAAATCAATTGCTGATGTTTCTTCAATCAGATTGTTTTTGCTGGGTATTCCATGCGGTTTGGGATCATAGGTTACTCCGGTAAATGCAACTATTGGAAATTGAGTTGCAATAAACCCCAGGAAATCAATAGAATTTTTTATGTTCAAATCAGCTTCTCTGCCCATTTTATTGAACGGATTATACAATACTTCGAAATATAGGGTTGACAAACCCTATAAATATTAGTTATACTGCGCCGCAACATGCAAGAGACATCAAATACTGATCCAAACGCAACTTCTTACCAAACATCTACTCCCTCTCCTATGTCTGGCACAGTCAAAAAAGGACCTAACAAATGGTTATGGATCTTTTTGGGACTTTTAGTTCTTGGCGGCGTTGGAGTATTTTTCTTTACCAAGAATAGAGCAACACCTACACCTACTGCTACCCCTTCTTTTGGAGTTATTCCTGTCGATGAGGAAACCGAAACACCCAGCCCCTCTCCTGTTGCTGAACCGGTCGATAAAGCAAAAATAGCCATAGAAATCCAAAATGGAACAGGAATAACTGGTGAAGCAGGATTTTTACAGACAAAATTAAAAGCTTTGGGTTACTCCGATATTAAAGTCGGAAATGCCGATAATACCAGTTATACAGACACTATGGTAACTTTCAAAAAAGATACCCAACAGGCAGTTCAGGATGAACTTAAGAAAGAATTGGAAACAATCTATAAAAAAGTTGTTATCAAAACATCCACATCACAAACTGTTAATGTCCTTATAATCACAGGTTTAAGATCAGGATCAACTGCAAAACCAACATCAAAAGCAACTTCTATAGGATCACCAAAAGGAACTGCAACAGCTAAACCATCTGGTTCCGGAACAGCAACTAAATCTCCATCACCAACTCCAACTGCTACACCAATTCAATAGCTTTATATTTGGTATATAATTAGTTAATGCCATATATTCAAAATTTAGGTAAAACTTTATCTTTCAATGTCGGAAAAATGGAAATTGCCCCGACATATTGGCAAGCAGGAGCAATAGTTGTTCTTCTTTTTCTGCTTATCATTTCTTTAGCCCAGGTCAGACATCACATGGTTAATTGGTCATTAAAAGGTGCAGTAACTGGGATTATCTTTGGTTTTATCTTAGCCTTAATTTTAGAGGGTTTTCTATTGATTGGAGGAAGAACGGCAATTACTGAAATATTAGGTTGGAAGAGTGCTCCCAAACCTATAACCGTAGCTTTGGATAAAGGCAGATCAAAATTGGTTGATGTCTTAGGGGTTACCGAAGAAATTCCAAGTTCAGATGCTTTTGATAATTCTTCTGATTCTGTTATTAAACAAATACAATCACTTGATCCTTCGGAAATTAAGAAAGTTAAATCAATCCTCTGTGAGCCTTGATCCAAATTAAATCGAGGTTGACATATGTGTATTGATATCATACAATATTTGTATGAATGCAACCATAAACATATCGTTACCAAAATCAATGTACCAAGATGCAAAACTTGCTGTCAAGAAACAAAGATATGCCTCGATCAGTGAATTGATAAGAGACGCACTAAGAAATATATTATATCAACCTAAACTGACAACTAATGGGTTTACTCCTGAATTTGAGGATATGGTTTTAAAGGCTTCTAATGAGCCAATAAAAAACGATATTATTTTAAAAACTGATAAAGAAATTGACGACTTCTTTTTAAATTTAAAGATTCCATCCAAAACTAAAGCCAGAAATGTTAAAAATTCAATTTAGTGGTGAGTTTGTTTCGTATTACAAGTCATTGATCAAAAAACATCCGTCCTTAATAAAGGAAACCACAAAGAGGATTAATTGGTTCAGGAAAAATCCGCAGGACACAAGACTGAGAAACCATTTATTAAAAAGAAAAATGAAAGGAAAATTTGCATTTAGTATCACTGACGATATTAGGATAGTTTATGAGTGGCTTGGAAAAAGTACTGTTAGATTCTTAGCCATAGGAGAGCATGAGAAAGTGTATACTTCAAAGAAATGATAGATTTAAAACAAAAGATAACAGAACTTGATGAAAGACTGGCTTCTTTAATAAAAGTTTTGGACATTCCCGCTAAAGAGGAAAAATTAAAAGGATTGACCGCGGAATCTCAAAATCCTTCTCTTTGGGATGACCAAGAAAATGCCAGAAGGGTAATGCAACATTTATCTGATCTGGGGAATGAACTAAATGAGATAAAAGATGTCAAAGAAACCCTGGAAATTTTAAAAGTTGTATTGGATGAGGCTGAGATTAATAAATTGGAAAAAAAGATTTCAAAACTGGAACTGAAATCGTTTTTGTCAGGTCCTTATGATGATAAAAACGCAACCATTACTATTCATGCAGGACAGGGTGGAACTGAAGCCATGGATTGGACATCAATGATTTTCAGGATGTATTTGAGATTTGCAGAATTAAGAGGCTGGAGCACAGAAGTATTTGATTCAACTGAAGGTGAAGAGGCAGGACTTAAAAGTGTGACTTTTACAGTAAACGGTGCCTATGTATACGGTTATTTAAAAGGAGAAGCCGGAACCCATAGGCTAGTCAGACAGTCTCCATTTAATGCTGATAACTTAAGGCAAACTTCATTTGCCTTGGTTGAAGTTTTACCCGAACTTTCAGAATCAGATCTGCCAGATATTAAAATCGCAGATCAGGATTTGGACTGGCAATTTACCAGGGCTGGGGGACACGGGGGACAAAACGTCAATAAAGTTTCAACTGCTGTCAGGTTAACCCATTTGCCTTCTGGAATTGTAATTACTGCCAGAACCGAAAGATTCCAAGAACAAAACAGAAAAATTGCATTATCTCTTCTTCGTGCAAAACTTTGGCTTAGGCAACAAGAGTTGGAAAAACACCAGATTAAAGAAATAAAAGGTGAATACAGACCTGCCTCTTGGGGTAATCAGATCCGTTCTTACGTTCTTCATCCTTATAAAATGGTCAAAGACCTAAGAACCAACGTTGAATCTTCTAATCCTACCTCAGTTTTGGATGGAAACTTGGATGAATTTATAGAGGCTGAATTAAAACTTTAATAGTGGAAGAAAAAATACAAATTAATATCACAGATTTTACTGAAATTGAAGGTTGGAAAGAAACAGTCGGACATTATTTACTTCCACCTGAATTTGTTAAACGAGTTGTAATGCCACCCCCGTTACCTTTACCCGAAGGACAAAGGTGGAGTGATATGAGCAAAGCTCTTGAGCTTGATGATCGTGCAAGAGAATATTTAAAAAGAGGAATTGAAAATAGACCTATAAGGGCACTACAGACATATTCAACGAATCGATTACATATAGGTAGAAAAGCCCTAAACGAATTGTGGAATACTAATATTGGTCAGGCGTGGATGATTGAAGAAGGTGATGCAACAGAAATAAATATAGTTTCAGTAGATATTCCCTATTTTGAAGCAGTTGCTTTTGCAAGAGGAGACATTCCTGGTTTAGAAAATCCTAAACCAATTTTGGTTAGTTTGAACGTAGTAACAAGAGACGGATCTTTAGTTTTTCTTCAAAGAAGCGGAGAGGTTGCAGCAGGAGAAAATCAAATAGGGATAGTTGGCGGGACATGCGACAGTGATATGACTCCAATGGAGCAGGCACTCGCAGAAGCATCTGAAGAATTAGGGATCCCCAAAGATATTTTAGATGAAAATTTTTTTAAATTAGCTAATTTAGTTGAAGATAAACAAGGTAGGCCGGTTTTCTTTTTTAAATTAAAGCTCCCTTTTACAATGAGTGAATTAAAAGATTTTTTTTCAAATAGTAAAAATGCTCAACAGGAAAACAGAGAAATAATTTTTGTTGAAAATGATAGTCAAAAACTTTTTGCCTTTGCTAAAAAGCATCCTTCATCAGAATTTCATCCACCAGCAGATGCACTTTTTGTGATAGCACTCAATGAAGCCATACATGAAGAATATGAATACATAGCACAAATGGGTGTGGGTTCAACACCATTTTAGTTGACAAAAAAACATTTTAGGCTATTATTAGCAAGATATGGATTTAGTTTACCAAGCTTCTAAAAGCCAAGTTGAAGATAAAGTTCGAAATAGGAAAAGGGCTATTATATCAATTGAAGGTAATACAAAAGATGGATACGTAATTGTAGATATGATCCCAGACCCTTTAAGTATGGGAAATACCCATAGAATTCTACACGCTAGAGAAGAAGAATTTGGAAAGATGGGTATTAAAATTGAATTAGTTGGTTAGCTTCTTGCTGATACTTGTGGCAACCTCCCTTTTGTGATAATTTTATGTAGTATGGAACAGACTCTTAATTCGCAGCAACCTGTACTTCGTAAATTTGATAAATCAGTTGAATTGAAGAAGAATTTGATTCTAGGTTTAATTTCCTTTTTGGTTGTCGCAGTGGGAATTGGTACCGGCTGGTTAATTAGTGGTGGGGGTAAAGCTACAAATACTCCTGTAGCTTCAGGAATCAAAGTTGGTACAAATGAAGCAGGTGTTGCCGATGAATCTGTTTTTGCTGGAGAATCACCGGAAGGAATGTTGGTTGAAGGTGGAATTGACGGAGAAGGAACTCACCACATAGAACGTGAAGGTGGTCCTGCCAGAAACGTTTATTTAACATCTTCAGTAGTAGATCTTCAAACCTTTGTGGGTAAAAAGGTCAAAGTTTGGGGCGAAACCATTGCTCCCAAAAAGGCAGGTTGGCTGATGGATGTGGGTAAAATCAAGGTAATTAACTAAAAAGCTTCCAATGCTTGTTTTCATCTGGTAACCTTAGTGTGTTCTTATGATTAAATTTGAAAATGTTTCTAAATCATTTGGCAGGATAAATGCCATAGAAAATATCTCTTTTGAAATTGCAGACGGTGAATTCGTTTTTTTAACAGGAGCTTCAGGTGCAGGAAAAACTACAATACTCAGACTTATTTTGGGAGAATATCTGCCCGACAGTGGTAGGATATTTTTCAACAAAGAAGATATAAGTACAATTTCCAAGAGTCAAATTCCCTATCTCAGACAGCAAATAGGTTCGGTTTTCCAAGATTTTAAAGTGTTACCCGAAAGAACCGTCAGGGAAAATGTTGAAGTAGCTCTGGCGGTCATTGGTATTCCTCAAAATGATTGGGAAATTCGGGTAAAAAATATATTAAAATTGGTAAATTTATACAAACGTGCCCATCTTTTTCCACAGCAATTGTCAGGAGGAGAACTTCAAAGAGTTTCTTTGGCCCGTGCATTGGTGGTTAACCCCAAACTTATTCTGGCTGATGAACCCACAGGTAATCTGGATTGGGATACAGCAGCTGGAATTATGGAACTTCTTGAAAGAATACATAAAGAAGGTAAAACCATAATCATGGCTACACATCACCAAGGCTTGATTAAACACGCCAAACATAGAGTTATTAAACTTAATGATGGTAAACTGGAAGAATAAAGTAATTTAAAGGAAATTATTATTAACTTATATAAATTAAAATGAATATACATTTAAAAACCGCTCTTGATTATATTAGAAGGTCTCCTTTTCAGGCAGTAGCAGCGTTTTTTGTTCTAACACTAACCTTTTTTGTGGCTACAAATATGGCGATTTTGGCTTATGCTTCGGGACAATCCCTAAAATATTTTGAGACCAGACCTCAAATAATAGCTTTCATTAAAGACGACGGAACTTCTGAAACTATTTCAGCTCTGCAAAACAAGCTGAATTTGGATACCAGGATTAAAGATGTCAGATATGTACCCAAAGAAGAAGCACTGGAAATATATAAAAAGGCAACTGAGGACAATCCGTTAATTGCAGAACTTGTTTCACCTTCCATTTTTCCTGCATCATTAGAGTTTTCAGTAGTTGACCTTCAATTAGCACAAAATGTAATTGACGAAATTAAGGCTGAAGCTATAGTGGACCAAGTAGGATTTACCGCAAGTTTAAGTGGCGAAAAATCGTTAAATACTGTGGTAGCCAGATTAAAAACTATCTCCCAATATGTCAGATATGGAGGTTTAATTTTGGTAGGAATTTTGGCATTCACTTCCTTCCTGGTACTTTTAATAATTATCACTATGCGCATGGCTACCAGAAAAAGTGAGGTGGAAATATTAAACCTGATTGGGGCCAGACCGGGATTTATCAGAAACCCCATTGTTTTGGAAGCCACAATTTATTCGTTGTGGGGTGTATTTATCGGTTGGCTATTAAGCTTTATTTTATGGCTTTACTTAACTCCATCCGTTGTTTCTTACTTCGGACAAATTTCAATTTTACCGCGTGAGCCGTTGCAGTTTTTCATAATCTTTCTGATTATCTTGGCAGCGGAACTGATGGTGGGGTTATTTTTAGCCGTTACAGGCAGCCTCTTTGCAGTAAACCGTGCTTTAAAAAGACGAAGATGAATTTTCTTTTGGCAGTATTTTTACTTTTAATTAACCTCTTTTCGCCGTCTGTCATGGCGGCTGAGTGTGATGATAAAGGAGATGTAAATCAAAAAATAAGTTGTCTAGAAGGGGTCTTGGGTAAACTGGGAGATGAAAAAAAGACTCTTTCAGGCCAAATTGCAGCATTTGATGCCCAGATTAGACTGACTACCTTAAAAATTTCCCACACAGAAGAACAAATAGCACTACTATCAGGAAGAATTGACCAATTGGAAGGATCTCTGACTTCTTTAACTGTTGCGTATGAGGAGAGAGTTGTGGAAACCTATAAGTTATCCCGTGTGGAGGACTCCTTCCTGATGCTGCTTTCGGCATCAGACTTAGATGAAGCTGTTTCAAGATTTCATTATCTGAAAAAAATACAGGAAGCTGACAAAACTTTATTAGACAGACTAAAAAATGCCCAGAACACCTATAAAGACGAAAAAGTGGACCAGGAAAGTCTGCAGGAAGAATTATCCCGTCAAAAGGCAAACCTTGATACTCAAAAAGCTGCCAAAAATGCACTTTTAGCCCAGACCAAAAACAATGAAAAACAATACCAATCTCTTCTGGCTATTGCCTTGGCAGAAAAAGCAGCAATAGAAAGAGCATTGGTATCGGGTGTTAAAGTAGGGCCGGTAAAAGCAGGTGACCCGATAGCTTTAATTGGAAATTCAGGTTATCCCAGCTGTTCAACAGGAAAACATCTTCATTTTGAAGTCAGAAAAAACAATACCTGGACTGACCCCAGTCCTTATTTGCAAAATAAGTCGGTAAATGATGAACAGGATGGAGGGACAAGAGCAATTGGTTCAGGGTCTTGGCCGTGGCCTATTTCAGATACCATCAGGTTAACTCAACATTATGGTAAGACACCTTATTCTTGGAGATATGCTTATTCAGGAGGAATTCATACAGGTTTTGACATGGTCTCAACAGGGTCTGACGTAATAAAAGCTCCAGCAGACGGAAATTTATACAAGTCGTCAGAAAAATGCGGAAGTAGTACTATTAATGTAGTTTATATTGATCATGGAAATGATTTGTTAACTTTCTATCTGCATGTCCAGTAAATTAGTAAAAAATATAAGACATATAAGTATTTTTCTGATTTTATTCCTCGTCCTAAATTTCCCCCAAAATACGTACGCAGCCATTTATATCAACGAAGTATCACCATCCACCGATATTGAATGGATCGAACTTTATAATGATAGTAATGTAGAGGTAGATTTATCTGGTTTTTTGTTAAAAGACAACAACTCGAGTGATACTGATGATTTAAGCATAGCTGGTATCATACCGGGGAATGGTTTTTTGATTTTTGAACACAGCGAAGGTTGGTTAAACAATGGAGACGATATTATTCGACTCTATAATAACGCTACACCATCTGCAGTTATTGATGAAGTTTCATTTGAAAATATAGATTCAAACAAAAGTTATGCGCGAATCCCCAATGGAGTTAATAATTGGGATGAGACCATTAATGTGACAAAGGGATCATCCAACCCCACAACAACTCCCGAGCCTACAAATGAGCCAACCTCTGAACCAACAAATCAACCAACTACCCAACCAACAAAATCTCCATCGCCTACACCATCTAAAACTTCTACTCCCAAAGCTACTCCAATCAAGACTGCTACTGCAAAAACTTCTCCAACACCTACAGAAGAGGCAACTCCTGAACCAACTCCTGAGAGTTTGGATTTGTCTTCATCTATAACTAATAATTCCACATCAACACCCACAGGAGTAGTTGCAGGCTTATCAACAACTAGGAAAATGCCCCCAACTGCAAATATATTAATTTTATCAGGTGCAGGTTTTATGCTTGTTGGTGGCTACGGATTGTATAAAAAGAAAAAAAACGAATATAATAGGGAAAGTGTTAATAAATATCTTTAAATACTGGTTTCCCCCACTTCTATGGGCATTAGTCATATTTTCATTTTCTTCCTATCAAGTGGGTGCAGCTACACAAATCTATTGGAAGGATTTTATCATTAAAAAAAGTGTACACATAATTGAATATGCTATTTTAACAATGTTAATGTATAGAGCTTTGAGGGCTTCAGGAGTTAAACCTCAAAATGCAGCTCTCGGAGCAATTTTTGTTTCTGCACTTTATGGCGCAACCGATGAATATCACCAGTCGTTTACTCCCGGCAGGGAACCTCGGGTAAGGGATATATTTTTTGATATTATTGGTGCCATATTGGCTATCTATGGTCTGTGGAATTGGGTTGATAAATTACCTAAAAAAATAAAATCATATTTTGAAAAATTGGAATTTGTTTAAGATAACATTATGAAAATTTTAGTCACAGGTGGGGCAGGATATATAGGGTCTTTCATGGTCAGAAAATTAAAAACCGAAGGATTTGATGCTGTTATCTTGGATAATTTATCACAAGGCCACAAGGAAGCGGTATTAGATTTCAGATTAGAACTGATTGATTTGGTTACTGAGAAAGAGAAACTTCAAAATCTTTTGGAAAAAGAAAAATTTGATGGAGTAATTCACATGGCAAGTTTTATCCAGATGGGGGAGTCATTCAAAAATCCCGGAAAATATTACCTTAATAATGTTTTGGGATTTTTAAATTTGATAGAGACTATGCAAATAACCAAGACTAATAATATTATCATTTCTTCGTCAGCAGGTGTTTATGGAAATCCTGTTAATCTTCCAATTGAAGAAGATGATCCGAAAAATCCACTAAACCCATACGGTGAAACCAAATATATTATCGAAAGAATTGCAGATGATTATAAGGAAGCTTACGGGATAAATTATATAAGTATCAGATATTTTAATGCTTCTGGTGCATCTTTGGATGGTTCAATTGGAGAAGATCACAATGATGAATCGCACTTAATTCCAAATCTAATTAAAAAAGCCCTAAAGGGTGAAGAGATAGAAATTTTTGGAAACGATTACGATACTCCTGATGGTACCTGTATCAGGGATTACATTCATGTTTTGGATCTGGCAGATAACCACATGCTTGCATTAAAGAAATTATTGGCAGGAGGGAAAAGTACTGTTTATAATGCCGGTTTGGGTAGGGGATATTCCAATAAAGAAGTAATTGATACCGTTAAAAAAGTAACAGGACTGGATCTTAGAATCAAATACGGTCCCAGAAGACCTGGAGATGCCAATGCCCTTTTTGCTTCCAACGAAAAAATGAAAAAGGAACTGTCCTGGGAACCTAAATATGATTTGGAGAAAATAATCGAGACT
>Ga0209518_1002533_pt1 | contig 16875 bp, 15 predicted proteins | sample RifGroB1_FD_183993 | JGI IMG/M metagenome (GOLD analysis project Ga0209518, IMG submission 183993) | Groundwater microbial communities from Rifle, Colorado, USA - Groundwater B1 (SPAdes) (version 2) | ecosystem: Environmental > Aquatic > Deep subsurface > Groundwater | place: Rifle, Colorado...
ACTACTTATTTGTGCAAGTAGTCTTAGTTACTGGAGAAAGGGTAAACATTGGATTATTATTCGAGAATTGTATAGCTAGGTTAATCCCTTGTCAAGAAATCAGACCATATCATATCCTGTCTCAAAAATCTGTGAAAAAGTGACCCTACAGGGAATTGAACCCTGATTTCCACCTTGAAAGAGTGGTTTCTCCAGAAGCGATATCAATATTGATTGACGAGTCATGTCTACTGATGTCTGACCAGTTTGTTGGTCCTACTCTCTCTTCCCAATCAGTTTGGCTCCAAGGTGAGGTGGCAGCACATAGTGGCACGGTACCAGGAAACACATTCAAAGCTATGAAGAAAAGAAAAATAACAAGAAAAATAAGCTAACACCCATATAACCCACGTAGAGTATTGACATTTACCTATAAATATAGGATCTTAATACGAGATTGAAACAAGACACCTAATGATTGATACCGTTTTAAAACTTAAAAACTTGAAGCTTTTTTTCACCATCACCGTCTTACTGGTTCTTTTTCTAACGACACCACCTACAACACATGCTTTTCCACCCACAGATTTTGTAACTGAAACTTTAATTACTGATCTGAATCAACCCACTGCTATAGAGTTCTTACCGGATGGCCGGATGCTGATTATTGATCGCTTTGGTGCAGTTGATATCGTTCAGGCAGGTGCTTCTCAAGTAGATGCTACGCCGTTCATGACATTGACGAATGTGAATACTCAGATGGGCGAACGTGGTTTAACCGGTATTGCTCTTGATCCAGATTTTGACACTAATGGTTATTTTTATTTATTCTATACTGCTAATTCGCCATTGGTTGATCGCGTTTCTAGATTCACTGCTTCAGGTAACACTGCGAGTGTGTTGAGTGAGTTTGTTGTTTGGCAAGATAACGATGAAGATGGTCCTGTTGAGGCACCTGTATGGCACCATGGGGGTAGTGTACAAGTAGGATCAGGTAACAAACTCTACATTTCTATTGGTGATGGTTTTGACCGCGCAAATGAGGTGCAAAGCCTAACTAGCTACCGAGGTAAACTACTTCGAGTTAATCTGAATGGCAGTATTCCCACGGATAATCCTTTCTACGATGGTGCTGGACCGAATCTTGATGCAATTTGGGCGCTGGGTTTGAGAAATCCCTTCAGATTTTCTTTTGATAATGAAACTGGTCGAATGTATATCGGTGATGTAGGCGGTAATGACGCTATCAACTCTCATGAAGAAGTTAATTTGGGTGCAGCTGGTGCGAATTATGGTTGGCCGATTTGCGAAGGACCTCAAAAAACTCAAAGCGGTGGCAACTGTACTCCACCTACTAATCCAGGAACTTACCAGAGTCCTTTCTATTCCTACCCGCATGCCGGAAGAGATTCTTCAGTAGTAGGCGGCTTGGTTTATAGAGACGGCAATTTCCCTACACAGTATGACGGTGATTACTTTTATGGGGATTACGTCCAGAATTGGGTTCGAGGTTTTGACCTCGATCCTCAGTCTGGGACATTTATTGATACTTTTAACTTTGAACCTACTGATGGAAGTTCTGATGGTCCTTACGGAGAGATTGTGGATTTTGAGCAAGGTCCAGATGGTGCTGTGTACTATGTTGATATTGGTATCTCTTGGGAAAACAATCAGAATCCAGGTACCGTACGTAGAATTAAATATACTGCTACTAATCAAGCTCCCCAAATAACAAATGTTTCTGCAAGCATTACATCTAGCCCCACAGTACCTGCAACAATCGATTTTACTTTAACTGCTACCGACCCGGAGGGCCAACCATTGAGTTATTCCTGGGCTTTTGATGATGGTAGTTCTTCTTCAACTGAGCAGAATCCCTCTTATACCTATACTACTAAGGGCAGCTATACTGTTCGCGTAACTGTTTCAGATGGCGTCAATCAAACACTATCTGACCCTATACAGTTGATTATTGGTATTCCACCAACCATTGATACTTTTACAGTTTCTACACTTTCTGATCAAACTGGTGACCCCATAACATTCCGTGCTGGTGAGACTGTGGACTTCAGTGCTAGTGCCTCCGACGCAGACAGTACTTTAACAGGCGCTAATTATTCTTGGAATGTGGCGTTGATTCACTTGAGTCACACTCACCCAGAAGTTGGCCCACTTAGTGGAACGTCTGGCACTTTTGATATTCCGGTATCTGGTCATGAGATTAACGATGAAATATCCTTTCAATTTATTCTTACAGTTACTGATTCAGATGGACTTTCAGATACGCAAGCAGTTCAGATCTATCCTGAGACTGTTGAGTTGAGTTTTGATACTGTACCTACTGGATTGGATTTAGTAATTGATGGTTTTACGAGAACTACACCTTTTATTCTTACCACTGTTATTGATTTTCAACATAGTATTTCCGCTCCCTCAACTCAAGGTATATATACTTTTGATTCTTGGTCTGATGAAGGTACTGCCACTCATACTATTCTGGCTCCTGACCAGAATCTAGCCTACACTGCTACTTATGAGTCAACTACTCCAGAAATTACAGGGTTGCTAGCTGGGTATTCGTTTGAAGAAGGTACTGGTTCAGTGGTTACTGATATTTCGGGCAATGGCAAGAACCTAACTTTAGTCGGATCACCTACTTGGGCAACCGGGAGATATGGTGGAGGACTTACAATGGATGGTTCTAATGATCGAGGGTCGGTTGCAGACTTCCAATTACCCGCTCAATTTACTTATGCAGCTTGGGTATTTAATCCCAGCACGCAACCATATGAAACCATTATGACAGTTGGTGGTTTGCGTGATTATTATTTAGACAATGGCGTTCAGGCTTTTCACAATGGCGGCGACATTGCGGTAGGTACGTTAGTCCCAACAGGTAGTTGGGAACACATTGCGCTCACCTACAACGGTAGTCAATTGAGAGCTTACTTAAATGGTGTAGCTGTAGGAAACCCTCAAACCATTGCTTTACCTCAAGTTACAAACACTTTTCAACTTGCTTCTTGGATAAACGGCAGCAGCAATGTTGACTTTTTTAGTGGAACTATGGATGAAGTCCGTGTCTATGATCGAGAGCTCAGTTCCACAGAACTCCAATCTATCATGAACACCCCACTTCCTGGTGGCAACACCTCTCCGGAAGCTATTAATGATACGGTACAAACCCCAGAGGATACTTCTATAAATATCACTGTACTCGCGAATGATTCCGATCCAGATGATGATGTGCTCGAGGTTATCCAAGTGACCGAACCTACCAACGGTGTTGCAGTAATTAATCAAAATAACACAGTAACTTATTCACCAGACACGAATTACTTTGGTACAGATGCATTTGAACACACTATTAGTGATGGTCGAGGCGGCACTGATACTGCTACAGTTAGTCTCACGGTCACTGCGGTTAATGATACTCCGGTTGCAAATGCCCAATCCCTATCTACTCAGGAAAATACAGAATTAGAGATAACCTTGACTGCCTCAGATATTGAAAACGACACACTCAGTTATATAATTGTGACACCTCCTACGAATGGCATTCTCACTGGTACCGAGAATAATCGAGTGTATACACCTAATGCCAACTATATCGGCTCAGATACTATAGAATTTATAGTCAATGATGGAGAGTTAGATAGTAATGTAGCAATTATCAGTATTAGTGTTACCGAGGTCAATGATGCCCCAGTAGCTAGTGATGATGAGGGTACTACCAATGAAGACACGGGAGTGACATTGGATGTTTTAGATAACGATACTGATGCAAATGATGATGAGTTGACTATTATTAGTACTTCTACTCCTACAAACGGCACTGTACAAATAAACATAGATCAAACACTAACCTACTCACCCGCGGCTAATTACAATGGTAGTGATGTCTTTACTTACACTGTTAGTGACGGTGTACTAACAGATGTAGGAACTGTGACCTTGGCTATTACTTCAGTGAATGATGCACCAGAAGCGGCCAGTCAACAACTCTCTACACCACAGAATACTCAGTTATTTGTAACTTTGACAGCTGCCGACATAGAGAATTCTACTCTCACGTACACCGTTATTGATCTGCCAGGAAATGGGATACTTACAGGAAGCGGTGCTAATCTTACTTATACACCCGATGTCGGGTTTGTAGGATCTGACTCCCTCACTTTTCGAGCAAATGATGGCGAACTAGACAGTAACATAGCTACTGTTTCTATCACGGTTACCTCAGCGTATACACCTGCGAGCTTGCAGTTTGATGGTTCTAATGATACGGCTAGATTTGTAGACCTTCCTCTTTCCACGACATTTACCTATGAAGCTTGGATCAAGCGCACTTCAGATAGTGGATCTTACGAGGCCATAATGTCAGATGCTAACTCCGGGTATGGCCAAGCTATGTTTACAGTATTTATTGATGGTGCAGGGTCAGATTGTGGCAATGATCATCTAGCTTACTATCAAGCAGCAGAGAATCAAACTCAATGCTCTGGTGTGAGTATTGCGCTTGACCAGTGGTATCATGTTGCGGTTTCTCGCGAGAGTAACGGCACTAGAAAAATATTTGTGAACGGAGTGCTTGCTAGTACCAACACTTCTACTACCGCACCAAGTAACAGTAACGGCATATTCGCGATCGGTAGCGCAGGTAGTTACAAGGGTGAGTACTTTGCAGGAAGAATAGATGAAGTGCGACTATCTAACACCGCTCGGTATACAGCTAATTTCACACCAAGCACTACTAGATTTACCGGGGATGCTAACACAGTAGCGCTATATCATCTCGATGCTGGTACTGGTCAAACACTAGTTGACTCTTCAGGAAATAATAGAAATGGTGTTTTGGGTACAACTTCTTCCACCCAAACTACAGACCCGACTTGGCAAAGTGATAGTCCCACAACCAACTAGTAACCCAGGCAACCTTCCAAACAAGAAAACTGACGCCGTTGTGTATCTGCGAGTTTCAACTGAGGAGCAGATCGATAAATTTTCACTTGATACTCAAGGTGTTGCATATGGTGACCCACGATTACACTGTTCCGAACTTCTCTATGCTTGAATTTATTGAAGAGTTGAAGGAACTGGATAAATTTTATTAGAAACTCAACCAGCAGTATAAGTTATCCCTAAATCTTCTACAGGAGTTCCCAATTCTACTTTCACCCCATTAACTGTGCCGCCTTGTCCTTCGGGTAGCGATTCTATCACGTACGCATCAAGCTCCTTGCCAATAGCCTCTACCGTGGGTATGGCCTCCCTAGCTCTCTCCGTTGAAATAAGGCTTCTCCCCTCAGAAGATTCGACCAGAGGAACTCTCACAAGGTATTTCCGAGTCCCCTCAGATAGGGAGACTTTTTGTAAAGGAAAACAAAAAGGAACTAATGTTGAATCAACACCGCCGCTAGTCATTTCGAGAAGCGCGATTCCCGATCCCTCTCTATTTTCTATAGATATAGTCATTTTTTCAGTTTTTAATTAAATTGATAAGTCTAATGCGAGCGTGGGGATATTAACATATTGGAGCCAAGAAGACAAATATTATAGGGGGTTTGAACATATTAGAATGAAGCTAACCTGTGACCCAACGGTTTGCGAATTGGAACCGAATCTGGCAGGAATTTCAGCAAATATATCAGTTCCTTAATCCAAACTCAAACCTTGTCTCCAACCATATCCCTCTGGGGTATTAAACCAGCTCCACCTAATGGACAACGTCAGAACCTATTTTGTTACGTCTATTATCTCGTAACAGTCATTAACAACTTGCACATATTGATTATCTGTAAGAAGTATTAAAGGGACCTGATCCTTCCTATATACTGCTTCTATCCTTTTACTTAAGTATTTATCTCTAAAATCGGGAGAGCCCCAATGTGGGAGAATTGTAAAGTTAACAAAATTATATCCTTTAGTGTCCTTTAGCTTTATTGCTTCGTCGTCTTCAAGTAAATAAAGTGGTATTTTTGGTCCTGCAATTATCGAGCCAGCACTGGTTCCGATATACGTTTTTTCTTGCTTTAAAATTAACTCTTTAATTAAAGAGACAAACCCCGATTTTTGTGATTGTTGTAAAAGGTAAGCCGTATGGCCGCCCGAAAGATAAATGGAATCGAAAGGGGCAAGGTCTTTCTCTATTTGTTCTTGTGTTTTGCCAGTAATCGTGTAGTCGCTTACATTAAATCCTGAATCAACCAAGGCCTGTCTGTCATTTTTAAGCCAAGTCTTGTCTCCCTCTTCGAATTCTGCGGCGGTGTCAATGAAAACTAATTTATTCCCTTTTGACAAATTAACTCGCTTGGCAATGTCGTGAGCAACTGCATGAACGCTCGATGTTAAGAAAAGTCTTTTCATATCTGAAGTATATCACTTGAGGCTAAAAATCGTGGCTCCACCTAAAAGACAACGTCAGAACCTATTGTAATTCGCTTTCGCCGATTAACGGATAAATATCTAAGGCTACTTCTTCATAAGGATGGACTTTCTTAATAGCAAAAATCACTTCTTTGGCTATATCTTTCGGACAAACAAATTCAACTCTCTCCTCCTCAACTTGTTCAAGTTTGTCGATTTCTCCAATTGCAGGCCTTGCTCCTTTTTGGGGTTTAAACCTACCCACACCTTTTACTGAAAAGCTGCAATATGTGTAATTTCCAATTACTCCGCCCCCAACCTTACCAATGGCCTCCCTAACTATATCGGTGTGAGTTAGTGGGACAAAAACAACTATTTTTACCATTTCTCCCATAATTGAAGTATATCACCCGAGGCTAAAAACTGTGACCCACAGTCACATTGTTCCGAACTTTTCAGTAATAACATTCGCTGTAAACCTGAAAGAATTAGGGGGAGTATTTAGCTAGTAGACAACGTCAGAACCTGTTATGTTTTACAAGCCTTGTCTTAGCTTTTGAATTACTTCTGGATCCAAGTAATTGGCGAATACGACTTCTATATCGCCGAAATCATTGCTTCTCTCCAACACCGAAGCGGTAATATGGTCTCTAAGAATTAGAAGAGTTATTCGACCACTGGGGAGTCTTACTTGCCCAGAAATGTCAGGCCTGTGAAGTTCCATAGGCAGTATTTCTGCGAAGGCGACTCTAGCTTTTTGGTTATATCCCATAAAGTCCAATATTTCATCGAAAAACACATTCTTTACCTCTTCAATTGTTTTCCCCTCACCTGTATTAACTACAAATCCGTCAGGTGGTTTGGGAGAACCTTCAAGAGTCATTTGAGGATTATATCACTTGAGGTAACCGGTGACCCCACAGGGACTCGAACCCTGGTTTCTAGGATGAGAACCTAGTGTCCTGGACCACTAGACGATGGGGCCGCAAGGTCCTATTTTATCAGATTTGAGGCTGAAAAACTAATTAGCGGCTAAGAGGGTCGGGAAGGGAACAACTTTTTGAGGTTTTGTGGCGGATTTTGGAGGCCAATTCTTCATTGCAACTTCCAATACTTCATGGAGCCTGGTTGCAAAGACAAACTTTATGTCTTTTTTGACTGCGTCCGGAATGTCTTCTAGATCTTTCTGGTTATCCTTGGGCAATATAATAGTTTTGAGTCCCGCCCTGTGTCCAGCAATAACTTTTTCCTTTACCCCACCAATCTCAAGAACTCTTCCTCTTAAGGTAACTTCTCCCGTCATTCCTACATTTCTTCTTACTGGTAAACCTGTTAATGCAGAAACTAAGGCTGTCGTCATGGCAATTCCAGCGGATGGGCCATCCTTGGGAACCGCCCCCTGGGGTACGTGGACGTGGACGTCCAAATTTGCCGCAAAATCACGCTTCAATCCCAAATCCTGATAGTGGGACTTGGCCCAAGTGAAAGCCGCCTTGGCAGATTCCTGCATAACCTCCCCAAGTTGTCCGGTGAGCGTTAATTTTCCTTTTCCCGGCATTAGGGCAATTTCAATAAATAGAATTTCTCCACCAGCCTCCGTTACGGCAAGTCCCGTTGACATTCCAACCTCGTCGGTTTTTTCGGCAATCAGTGAGGAGAATTTCTGGGGTCCCAAGAATTTGTGGATATCGTCAATTCCAAGCTTCTTTTGATATCTTTTTCCCTCGGCAGCAAGTCTTGCTACTTTTCTCAAAATAGTTGCCAGGTTCCTTTCAACCTCTCTAACTCCGGCTTCCCTGGTATAGCGATTTATGATTTCTCTTATTGCCTCATCGGTGAGCGATAATTTTTTACTCTCGAGTCCGTGGAGCCTCAACTGCTTTGGCCAAAGGAAACCTTTGGCAATTGCAAGTTTTTCATCCTCCGTGTAGCCCGGAAATCTAAGTATTTCCATCCTATCTCGTAGCGCTGGAGGTATTGTTTCAAGAATATTTCCAGTACAAATAAACATGACTTCCGAAAGGTCAAAAGGAACCTCCAGGTAGTGGTCGGAGAATTCCTTGTTTTGTTCCGGATCCAGTGCTTCAAGGAGGGCGCTTGATGGGTCTCCCCTAAAGTCAATTCCTACTTTATCAATCTCATCGAGCATAAATACCGGATTTCGGGTACCCGCATTTTTTATTCCCTGAATGATTCTTCCGGGAAGGGCTCCGACATAAGTTCGTCTATGGCCCCTAATTTCTGCCTCGTCCCGAATTCCCCCTAGAGAAACCCTGACAAACTTCCTACCGAGCGCCTTGGCGATTGATTTGCCAATTGAAGTTTTTCCGACACCGGGCGGCCCAATGAAGGAAAGTATCGTGGGTTGGGACTCTCCACTATCCGGCGTATCTTTCTTCTTGGTTGCTTCTTTTTTGATCTTCATTACAGCCAAAAACTCCAAAATTCTTTCCTTAGCTTTCTTAATTCCGTAATGGTCTTCCTCAAGAGTCTTGGCCGCTTTTGTTATGGATACGTTATTGGGTGACATGTTGCCCCATGGCATTTCGACCAGCCAATCGAGATAATTTCGAATGTAAGCCCCTTCGGGGTTGTGGGGAGACATGAGCATCAGGCGCTTGAGTTCTTTTTCTGCCCGCTTTCTTACATCCTCGGGCATTTTGGCGTCCTTTATTTTGGTCTTATATTCGCTCATCTCATCCGCGTCGAGCTCCCCTTCCTCTTCCCCCAATTCTTCTTCAATGGTTCTTTTTTTCTCCCTGAGCATGGCTTTTCTCATCTGATCCTCAAACCTTTTTTGGGTTTTTGTAGAAATGGTCTTTTCCAAATCAAAAACATTAACCTCATGAAGAAGGTGTTCCAGGGTTTTCTCGGCTCTTTGGGCCACCGAATTCATTTCAAGAAGCTTCTGCTTGTCGGTAACTTTCATTTCAAGAAGTGAAGCTACCTGATTGACGATTTCAACGGGGTCAACGGTACCCGAAATGATCTTCATCACAGCAGTAATTTCTGCCTGCTTTCCAAAATTAACCGCTCGTCTAAAATTCTCTGAAATCTTTTTGGCCGTAGCTATTACTTCGGGCGTGGATTCGGAGGATTCTGGAACCTCCTCGACTTTCCCTAAAAGAAACGGTTCTCTCGCCATTATTTCGACTAGTTTTATTCTTGCCTGACCGCGGACTAATGAATGAATTTCACCCTCCGTAGTCATCATCTGGGTTATGGTGGCAATTGTACCAATTTGGTATAGATCGTTCTCCGAGGGGTCCGCGGTTCTTGGGTCTTTTTGGGTAAATATCGCAATTACCCTGTCTTCCTGAAAGGCTGTATTTACGGCCGTAACTGACTTGGGTCTCCCGAAGGAGAGTATGGCGTCGGTGTGGGGAAATACGACCGAGCCGCGGATTGCGACAATCGGTACGCGCCTTATTACGTTTTTACTTTCTTCCTTCATTTCTCTAAAGTTGTTAGCAGTCTAACAAGCCAACTGCTAAATGTCAAGACCTTATTTCTTCTTTTTCAAAAGCCCAAAAAGGTGGGTCCTTTTGATTAAAATTGCAGATAATATGCCTAAAACTCCCCCGCCGACTATATCTAAGGGAAAATGCACGTTTGAAAGGACTCGCCCAACCCCAACCCCTAGCGCAGCCAATAGGAAAATTATGCCGAGCCCTTTTTTGTGAAGAAATATAGAAGTGGAAGCTGCAAAGGCCGAAGCCGCATGGCCAGACGGGAAAGCCCCGCCAATGGGGACTGTGAGAGTAAGGGGAGTTAGACCATTTACATTGAAAGGGCGAATTGACGGAAGTAGATTTTTAATCATCTCAGCTAGAATCCAAGCCAAAACGCTCGCCAATATTGCGTGGAGTGCCACCTCTTTTTTGATACGACCGTCGATGAGCCAAAGAACTAAAACCCCAAAAAACATTACCCAAATAAGAAAGCTCGCCAGGAATGTAACTATGCTCTCACTCATGAATGATTATACGCGTCCCGAGATTGTCCTCAGAGGAATATACCGAATTTTTCCCATCAGGAAGCGTCGGGGTCACCCAGAAGTAGAGTTGCTCGGCAACAGGTATGGGCAAGTTTACACATCCATGTGAACGAGTGCGTCCAAAATCATTGTGCCAATAGGCTCCGTGAAGTCCATAACCCCTCCAGCTTGGAACCTGGTCATTGGAAAAATACATTGTAAAAGGAACATTGGGAAGGTTATAGTAATTTCGTCCCTCCCCACCTTCCATTCTGGTGTACCTTAATTTCACCCAAATCCTAAACTCTCCCTGGGGCGTAGGCCACCAGGGGAGACCCGATGAGACCGGACTCTCAAGGAAGAGAGTTGTGCCGTCCCAGGCCCTTAGTTTTTGTTCGGAAAGGTCAACTTCGATGTAGCGCTCGGAGTTTGCAGTTACCCCCAAAATGGGTTTTGTTTCGGTTAAGGCAATCTCCTTGGGTACACCAAATCTTCTTCCCTCAAAAATCGCAAGATTTTCAATTGGCTCAAAGTTTCCCGAGAAGTTTTGAGTAGTACAGGCCATTGCGGTTCTGGCGGTCTTTCGTGTGGAACCTATTAAAATACTTATGGCAAAAAGTATTGCCGCAAGAAGGAGTATTAGAAACGGAGAAAAGAGTTTCCTTTTTGCCATTAGTTAATCCTACCATAAATACTAGCCTTCTCTTGAACTCTCGCCTATAATCTAAATATGGGTTCGCAAACTTCGTTTCTTAAAAGTATCCAGTATGCTATAGAGGGAATAAAGACAGCTTTCCAAGAAGAACCCAATTTTAAAATCCACTTTGCGATTGCGATTTTGGTTTTAATTCTTGCGGGATTTTTGGGATTTTCGTCCAGCGAATGGTTGCTACTCCTATTTACAATCTCTTTTGTCTTGGTAGTTGAGTTTATCAATACTTCCCTTGAAGACATGGTTAACCTCATAAACCCCGAAGTACATCCTCTTGCTAAAAAGGCAAAAGACGTAATGGCCGCGGCAGTTCTTATTTCGGCAATCACCTCGGTCTTTGTTGGGGTGATACTTTTTCTTCCAAAGCTTTTGGGATACTTTAGATAATTAAAACCAATACTCCCAAGAGGATGCTATAGATTCCGAAGATTTTGAACTTTCCCTCTTGCAAGAACTTAAAAACTAACTTTATAGAAATCAGTCCCACTAAGAAAGAAACGATAAGTCCTACTAAATAAGAAGCGGCCGGTATGCCATTATCAAATCCGTGGGTAATAATTTGAAGTAAATTTGCACCCAGAATTGCCGGGACGGATAAAAGAAACGAAAATTCGGCCGCTTGCCTTTTACTGACTCCCAAACTAACTCCCGTGAATATGGTTGCCCCCGAACGAGAAATTCCCGGGATAATTGCTACCGCCTGTGCGACCCCTACGAGGAAAGAGTTCTTAATAGAAATTCCCTTTTCACCACCTGGCATCTTGTCAATTGCAAGATTAAGTATTCCGGTAATAATTAGCTCAATTGCCACCCAGGAAACATTTCCAAACATTCCCTCAAGTGCATTTTGAAAAAAATATCCAACCAAGGCCGCCGGAATCGTTCCTACTGCCAAAAGGGTTAAATATTTCCTGTCTAAGCTGAGAATTCTTCTTGCAAAATAATATAAAACGGCAAAAGTTGTCCCGAAGTGTAAGACCACGTCAAATAGCACCCCCGGCTGGGTGAATCCCGGAATCAGGCTTTGGGCTAAAACCAGGTGTCCCGATGAGGAAACTGGAAGAAATTCGGTGAGGCCCTGAACAAGACCCAAGAAAGCCGCATAAATTATATTCATTATTCGGCCTTAGTCACCACATAAATTAGTCCCGCCTTATCGTCCGAAACAAACAGCCTTCCGTCCCCGTCAACAATCAAGTCAACCGGCCTTCCCGATACGCTACTGCCATTAATAAACCCTGTAATAAAATCTTCCATATTCGAAACATTTCGTCCTTCAACATTGAGTCTCACAACTTTGTATCCTACAGGAGTACTCGAATTCCAAGATCCATGAAGAGAAACTAATAGATCTCCTTCCATGAAGGTCAAACCCAAAGGGGCAACGTGGGCTGGGAGAGAAAACACCGGCGGAGTTGTTCCCGAACAGTAATCAAGATTTTGGCCTGGTTCAAATTTAGAATCCCTAATTTTATCTCCATAGCAAAAGGGCCATCCGTAGTCTTTCCCATCCTCAATAATATTTATATCCTCAGGAGGGAGACTATCCCCCAAAAAGTCCCTTCCCATATCGGTTCCCCAAATTGCTCCACCCTCTCCTTGGGTAAAAAAGACCGTATTTCTTAAGCCTTTGGCAAAAACCCGTAAATTTTTGCCGTCCAAATCCGAAACCAAAAGAGCTGCCCTTTTTTCATCTCCCTCACGACATGTATCACAGGAAGAACCGACTGAAGTGTAGAGTTTTCCTCCGATTATTCGTATTGTTCGGGAAAAATGCCTCCCACCCCCGGGGAGTGTAAAAAGAGTCTCTTGCCTCCCCGTTAAATAGGATTCCTGGTCGTACTCATACTTAACCACCCTATCGGTCTCGGCAACATACAGGTTGTCTTCGAGAAAGGTAATTCCGTGGGGGCTATTGAGTCCAGAAAGAATTGTCTTGACACTATCTGCAATGCCGTCTTTATCCTTATCCGGAAATGCCAAAATCCTTCCCCTCGCTGGAACCGAGGCAAATAGTACTCCGGCAGGATCAATGGCGAGGGCTCTGGGAAGGGCACCTTCAAGGCGTGCAAAAACGCCGATATGATAGCCTTCGGGAACTGTCAAAGGAAATGGTAAATCCTCACCTTGAGGTCCTAATTTAATGACTTCAGTTTGGGGTGGATTAAGAAGTGATACTGCAACCTGGGGATTAATGCCTAACTTGTTTTTAATAAAGAAGTAGCCGCCAGCGAGTGCAACTAATACTATTAGAAGAAAGATCAATAAACTTCTCACTATATAAGTATACAAGAGATGTTAAGGGGGCTACTTTCAACCTGTGTTAGGTCAATTTCGCCCCCGGGCGGTAAAAGCTTCGAAAGTTATGGCGGATAGATAGTTGCTTCCACGATTGTTCCGTGGGGAAATAGAAGCTCGGGGGTCAGCATGTCGATCCACGGGATACCGTCTTGGTAGACGATTGCTCCTCCATGGTCCATGCAAGTCCATTTACGGCCAGCAATTACAAGCCGTGTCCCAAGCTCCCACTCCATTGGGCAGGCTATTCCAACTTCCGCCCAAAGGCTCCACTCCTGGGTTCCTTCCCAAACCTTGCTCACGCAAGTACCGTTTGGTGGATCCCCTATATAGATCAGGCAGTTAGGAGGACCCCAAGGAGGCCAGTAGTGCGAGACCCGAACCAGGACGGAATTTCCAGAGTAAGCTGTTGAGCCAGCGGCAGAATTGGACTCAGCAACCGGTTCGGGTGGTGTTACGGTAAAGGGGGTACGGTCACCGCTTCCACTTGCAGAGTGAGGGTCCCATCATCGATGTTCTCGAGGACTCCCGTCATCCTGGTGACCACAATCAGAAGATCTGGTACCCCATCGAAGGTCTCCCCCTCTTGCTCAATGTCGACGGCAAGCCCGGAAATCTCCCAGATCTGGGCATACGGGTCGACGGGTTCCTTGGGCCGGGTCTCGGCGTAGGCGGTATTTGCCCCCAAGAGAGCAAGACCAGCGAACACGATATAACCTACGATCTTGATGACCTTCCAGAACTGTACGGCCCGCATCCTGACATTCGAGAAACGATCAGACTGTGCTGTCACGGCTGTGTCTCCTTTTCCCTTATCAGGGATTTGTATTTCGAAGCTCTTGTAAATGTTCACCCAAACCGGGTCGCCCACCCTATTTAGGCTCGAAAAGTATACTCTTTCACCCTATATTATTCAACCTTTCCTCATAAAACTTTTTTATGTTAGATTTAAAGTGTGAAGTTAAACGTTAAGCTACCAACAATTACACTTCCAAAGCTTCCAATTCCTAAAGCTTCTTTGAGTGTTTTGACGATACTGACCCTTACGCTACTGGGTTTTTTTGGATACAAAACCGTTACCCTGGGAAATTCATTGGCTAATCTTCAAAAAGAGAAAAATACACTCTCGGAGGAACTCTCAAAAACCTCAAATGAACTTAGTGAGATAAAAAATCAAGACCAAGTAAAAATAAATCTCGAGCTAAAAGCAAACATCAAAAATATTGAAACTACCTATTCCTCCGCAGTCAATTCTTATGAGGAACTCCTGAAACTCAAAGAATCAACAGACGACACGGAAGATTTGGATGAACTTTTTACAGAAGCTCTGGTACTTCTTTCTAAACAAAATTATTCTTCAGCTTCGGCAACTCTCTCCACTCTGAATAAACAAATAGATGAACAACAAGCCAAACTGACTGCAACGGTTGTAGCAATTCCCCAAAATGTCCCTACTTCTAATGCACCCCCCGGATCTGGCTATTCCCGCCAGCAAGTTTCCTCAGACGCCGGAAATTTTATGGTTTCTCTAGTTGCCGCAGATTTAGGCTCTACCAAAGTTATTGTTGATACAGCCTCGGATGGAACTTGTGGCGATAATTGCCCTGTTCTACCTCTCGCTACTTATGTTTCAAGGTCTGGAGCCTATGCTGGGGTCAACGGAACCTATTTCTGCCCAGCCTCTTATCCATCCTGTGCAGGAAAAACCAACTCATTTGACCTTCTTGTTATGAATAAAAATAAAACCTACTTCAATTCCGACAATAATGTTTACAGCAATAACCCCGCAGTAGTTTTCGGAAGTGGTTATATCCGGTTCCTTACAGCAGCATCCCAATGGGGCAGGGATACAGGAATTGATGGTATGTTATCTAACTACCCACTTCTTGTTTTTAATTCAAATGTGGCTTTCGGCGGCGACGATGATCCCAAAAAAGGAAGTAAAGGAAATAGAAGCTTCGTTGCCAATAAAGGCAATACCGTTTATATCGGAGTAGTCCACTCTGCAACTGTTGCAGAATCGGCAAGGGCCTTAAAAGCTCTGGGAATGGAAAATGCTCTCAATTTGGACGATGGTGGGTCAACTGCATTATGGAGCGGCGGATACAAAGTCGGCCCAGGAAGAGACTTGCCGAATGTAATTTTGTTTGTGGGGAAATAAAATAGGGTCAAATCCCTTGGGATAAAGGAAGTTTCTGTTCTATCTGATCGACAAGTGCTTCAACTATTTCAAAATTAGGACCAGTCATTTGTTTTCCTTCCCGGTTGAGTACCATGTGGGAATGAATACTAAAAAGGGTAGTATCTGTATCCAAGGTTACGGGAAGGCCATCACTTACTAATATTATTCTAGCACCGTATCTTAAATAAGATTTAGGAGTCGTGTCCATGGATTGAACTAACTCCACCATTCTCAATTTTACCTCACCCTCTCCATAGACAAATGAGGCTGGAGGCGTTGAATGATGAGGGCCTATACCTTGATCAAACATCCGAGTTACTGATTCTTGAGGAGACCTATCTAATATTGACCCTGCTCTTTTATAAAGAGCTTCAAGTCTTTCCCCAAATCCCCTACGGGCTTGAGCCTCCATTTCAGCTCTTCTAGCTGAAACGGCCTTATTATTCAAAAGGCCGGTCAAGTTTCTCCTTCTTATTTCAGTAAACATGCAGCCATTTTATGTTATCAAATTTAAATGTCAATATAGGTGCCAATCCCCAAACCTTTCCAATGTTTCCTTTTTGTGAGAAACTAATTCCAAATCTCTAAATGCTCAATAAATACCGCCTGGTTATTGGGATTCTAGCTGGTCTGCCCTTCATTCTTGTCTACCCTGTAATCATTTACGTTGCTAAAGTAACTAACTACAAAATCATTCTGATAAAAAGTTTTTATGTATTAAAAGGCCCTTTGGGCCCAATAGCAGGAGTACTTATTACCGACTTTGGACGCTTCTTTATTGCAGGACTTGTAGCTGCGGCGGTGAGTCGTAAACGACCATTACTCGCTTCTTTCTTGGTCGGAATCCTAGGTCCGACCATCGGCAAATTACTTGTCGACGGGTCTTTTGGTTTTGATCCGGTAGGACCCGCCTCTCTCCAATATTTTCTATTCAACATGTTTGTTTTTTCTTTAGCTACCGTAGCCGGTGGCCTCTTTTACAAATTTATTCTTCGCAAAATATTTGTGAGCAAATAGCCTCAAAGTCTGATATAATTTCACTTGCATTGCGGGGTCGTCTAACGGTAGGACACATCCCTCTGGAGGATGGTATCGGGGTTCGAATCCCTGCCCCGCAGCCAAGACGGGCGGTCATGTGACCACACGCTCGTCATTCACACCCTCAATCCCTGGATACTGAAGCCAGCGTTCGTAATCATTAGATGTACCTAGGCAACGCGGAATCGCGGAACCATAACCTTAGTTACTGGAGAGTGTTTCTATTTCTTCAACTGAAGCGCCCAGAAATCTGTTCTTTATATACATTTGTTTACCCAAGGCAGAGATCTGAAAAGAACTGATGGCACCATTTACTGTACGGTGTAT
>Ga0209518_1002534_pt1 | contig 16866 bp, 22 predicted proteins | sample RifGroB1_FD_183993 | JGI IMG/M metagenome (GOLD analysis project Ga0209518, IMG submission 183993) | Groundwater microbial communities from Rifle, Colorado, USA - Groundwater B1 (SPAdes) (version 2) | ecosystem: Environmental > Aquatic > Deep subsurface > Groundwater | place: Rifle, Colorado...
AGCTGCTCAGTTAGCTGCCCAGCAGTTCGAGTATCAAAAGCAGCAGGAAGTTGCACAGCGTGCAAAGGCTGATTCTCTATTTGGAACTCTTCTAAATCGTTCTCAACAGGGCCTCGCGGTAGACCGCAATGATCCAATTATTAGAGCCCAGGCAGATGCAAATGCCGCAAACTTATCCAGAGAACGGCGCTCATATCTATCTGATACAGCCGAGCGATCTGGCCCCTACGCAAATATGCAGGGCGAGCGTCGTATGACGGCAGAACGGGCAGGACAGGCAGCTGGTGGGTTTGAGGCTGCACTTCTTGGTCGTGAGCTCCAGAGCCGTAGGGATGAAATTTCTGAGGCCCTATCCGGGATGCAGGGGATACTTAGCGCTGACCAGCAGAATAATCTACAGCGTCAGCTTTCACTGATGGATAACGCTATCCGCCAGACCCAACTTGGTCAGCAGGGAAGTTCTGCACTTAACACCTATGGTCTTGGATTAGGCGATCTTGGTCTCCGTGGCCAGCAGGTTGGTAATCAAAATGCCCAGTTCTATGCAGGTCTCGGAAGTGAAAATGATAGATTCGCCGCAAGTCTTGGCTTCAATGCTACCGATAGAGCCCGTTATTGGGACTCCATTATGAGAGGCCTTAAGCCGTAATAGGAAAAGCTATGCCAATTGATCCGCGATTTCTTGATAACATTTTTGGTCCAGGTGGGCATGTGGATAGAGGACCATCTACTACTCCAGTTAGCCGTGGATTAGGAACTCCCCCACCATTAGTAGGTCCTGGCAGAGGTCTAAAAGCTGTTGTCTTCGATCCCCCTACCCTAAGAACCGGCTCACCAGATATTTCTACTAAGCTTGGATCGGGACAAACTAGTCCAACTACTGATAGCCGATCAGCAATGAGATCTGAGCTTAATAGCTCAGAGGGCTGGTCTGATCTAGCAAGTATACTGGGCTCTTTTTCATCGGGAGAAAAAGCTAATAGGGCAGTTCGTGGTAATTATACTCAAGACTACGATCAGATGATGCTCAACCGGGAAGGTGCTATCAATGCACTGATGTCTGGTCGAGATTTGGACATGAACAAGCTACGTCTTCTGGCACAGGAAGACCGTCGTACCAATGAGGAAGATGCTCTCCGCAAGCTCCAGCAAACTAGTTATATTTCAAGTGGTGGCTCAAACTTTGCTCCAAGTACAATCTCTCTTGGTGGTAAGCAGGTAACTCTACCTAACTTTGCTGGTATTGCCCCCACAGCCCCCACTGAAGCCGAAAAAACTGGGGCACTCACTCTCCAGGGGCAGATGCTTGATAGGCTTAAGCCGGAAGGTTCATACTCTCCTGCATATGAGTTTAATCCAACTTGGGACTACAAGGCTCATCCGCTTGAGAGTTATACCGAACCAGGTATGGCCGAGAAGATAGGTTCTTATGGTGGAGTAGTAACAGGAGTTCTTGGTGGTCTTGACCAACTTGGTGGTGGTGGAACAATCTCAAGATTACTCTCAAAGGTTCCAGGAATTGGAGGATTCTTTGGTGGTGGTGCAGCTAGTACGGTTGGAAGCAATGCTGTAACTGGTATTAATGCTGCAGGTGTTCCAACTAATATGGCCATATCAAGTGGGGTCGGAGCAGCTCCAGCTGGTGGGCTGATGTCTGGAATGCTTGGTAAGGCACTGCCTATTGCTGGAATTGCAGCAGGTGGATACGGCCTAACAAAAGATAGAGGTCTTGGTAAGAATATGCTGAATGGGGCAACAGCTGGTGCAGGAGTTGGTACCATGGTTGGTGGTCCTATTGGTACTGCAGTTGGAGCTGGCATCGGTGCTGGTGTCGGGGCTCTAAGAGGAATTGGTGGTCCATCTGAAGCTGAAAAGGCTGGTCGTGGTGTAGGTGCTCAAGGGGTAACTCTTCTGGGTAGCACAGCTACTCCAGAGCAAAAACAGGAAGCTGGAAACAATCCAGATGCCCTCGCACATATTATCATGAGAGACCGTCTTGCTGCATCCGGTAATTCCGATCCCGATGCGGTTGCAGGTCAGCTACTAGCCGCAATTAAGCAGGCTGAAAAGCTTGGGCCTGATGCAGTCCGTCAAGTCATAGCAAATATTGGTAAGACTCTAGGATAAGCATATGCCAGTTAATGACTCAATCTTTACAATGACACCCGGTTCTGCTGTAGCAGCTACACTTCAGGAGATTCTCGCGCGCAAGCGTGAACTCTCACGTCAGGCAATGCTTGATAAGTTGGCTGCCGATGAACAGTCATCTGTTATTGCTGCACGTCAGGCTCAAACCGAACTTGGACGTACCCAAGAAGAGCGTCTTGGTAGAGCAACTGCTGCTGAGATTGCTGCTAATGAGGCAAGTACTGCAAGTGCTAAAGAGAACCTATTCCAAAGCAAACTCAAGAATCTCCCTAGAGGTAAGAAACCATCAGATGAAGGCACTCTTGAGGAACTGCGCAAGCGTGGTCTTATGGAAGCTGCTCCGATATATGGTCCTCCCAGTGAAGCCCAACCTGAGGGCTCTTCTTTTGAGGGCTACGTAGGTACTCCAGAGGAACAACAGCGTGCTGAGCTCATGAGTCTCTTCGATGAGGCAATTGGCCAATCAGAGGATCCTAATGCCCAAGCTGGCCTGAAAATTCTTAAAGCTGGTGGTCCTGCCATTCCGTTCTACTTTGGCCCACAGGATACAAACCTGTTTGACCCTGATACCAAGAAGACAACTACCCTTAAGGGCATTCGTCCTGGCTCAGTAGAAGTATTACCCCGTAAGCCACAGCTTCCTGCAGGCTATCTAGCAAAACCATATACCATAACTGATATTAGTGGTAAAGTCCTTGGTACAGTTTCACTAGAGCCTGGGGAACAGAAGCAGTGGGAGAAAGATAATCCAGATAAGATGCTTAGGTCTGGCAGCTATAAAGAAACTGAACCAAAAACTGGAATTTCTACCTCAGATATTTCACTGTTAGCTGGTGCATATCAGCAATATGATACAGCTCAGCGTACTTATGATAATTCCTATGGTGATTTTGGTCGTGGTTTAAGTGAGAAGGCAGCAGCAGCTAAAAACACTTATGAGCGTGTTCTTGGTGGAGTGGCAGCTAAGGTTGGTATTGAATCCGGTACACTGGATGCAGCAAACTTTATTGCTCACGATCCTGAATTATCAAAGCTTCCTACCGATGCTGCGGTGATTCATCCTAAGTTTCAAGCGGAATTCAATACTCCAGAGCTAGAGGATATGGAAGAACTTAATAAAGCCCTCTTACTTTTCCGGGGTGCAATAGGACAATAAATGCCTATTACAAGAAAATCTAAGAATCTAGCAATAGCTGGTACTCCTAATCAGCCAGCTGTTCCTATTGCCGACAGCCGCCCACAAGAGCTTTCTCGTGGAAGAATGTATGGGGCAGGTCTAGTCCGTGGTGGCTCTGGGCTCGCTGGTTCCTTGCTTGCAAATGGTCTTGGTCTAGGGAATGTGGCGGCTTTTGGAATTGGTGGGGCTGGCGACCTTTTAGCTCAGGCTATTGAAGAAGGTGATTATAATCCACTCCATCAGCTTGATGCTCCTAGTCTTAAGCGTGCAGCAATTGAAGGGGCAATTACTGCCACACCGGGTAAGTGGCTTATGGTTCCTGGTAAGGCATTGAAGACTGCCGTAAGATCTGGTGTTCTTGGTGGAGTTGGGGAATATGGCCGTGAGAAGGCCCGTGGTGAAGAAGCAAATCCAAAGTCCATTGTGAAGTCAGGTGTAATTGGTGCTGCTTTTGGGGGACTTCTAAGTAAAATCTTTCCTGGTAAGTCTACTTCTGCACCCAAACCATCAGCTAGTGTAACTGTAGATGATCTTGTAGCTCAACATGCTGGTGATACAGCTGCCTTTGCTAAGGCTCTTCCTGGTCTAATGCACAAGGAAGGCTGGAAGGGCAATCTGGATAGAATTCTTGAGGAAGCTACCAAACTAGAGAAGGCTGGTAATCCAGAACATGCCCAAGTCATCCGTGAAGTTGGCCTATCTACTGGATACTGGGACCCAAAGACTGTTGCCTCAGAGATTGAGCGTCTCGTTGCTCTAGGTGATGAAGAAGGAGCACAAGCCCTTCGGATAGCAGCGGCTAAAACCCGTAGGGGAACAATTGGAGTTTCAACGAAAGCAGGTCGTGTCCGTGCCCAGAAGGCTAAAGAGGAAGATAAACTAGCTAAAGCAGTTGAGGCAAAGAGACGCACTGAAGAATTACTTAAAACTGGTAAAACTAGTCCTAGTGCATCACGGAAGATTGCTGGTGTTGATCCGGAAACTGGGGAAACTATTACTTATACGGAGACCATTAAGCCTAAGAAACAACGTAAGGGACCAATTACTGATGTTAGTGGGACAAGTCCTATAGCTCCAATAGCGCCAGCTGGTGGTCCAGCTGCACCAATAATTCCACCAGCAAAGCCTGGAATATGGCAGCTCATTGATGAAGAAACTGGAAATGTTAAATTTGAGGCAAAGACTGAGCAGGAAGCTGCAGATTTTATAAATAATCCTGTACGTATTGCATTAGCAGAGCAGGGAATGACCCCGAAGATTCATGTGGTTCCTCCTTCAGATCTTAGTCCAAGTGTTGCCCCAATTCAGGGTCCACCTGGTCTACCTAGCCCCCCTAAGTCCCCGACGGCCCCGGTTACGGCCACTACAAAAGCCCCAGCTCTAATAGGAAAAATCCCTGAAGTATCTCCTACACAGCCTTCTAAGCTTATGGAAACTTCGGGTATGCTCCCGGTCGCGCCTAGCGCGCCGGTCGAACCTTCTATTGAGCCTATTCTATCAGAGCAGGCTAAGAGGAATGCTATTGCAAAAGCTGAGGCTGCTTCAGAAGGTCCCGGTATTCCCAAGGCAGTCATTGATGCTGGTCCTCCACTTGCTCTTGAGCAGCCTATTGTTCCTCAGGAACCAGTTCCTACATCTCCTAAGAAGCCCACTCAGGTTGGCTCAGGGACTCCCAGAGCGGTTGATGTTCCAGTTGTAGAGACTTCGGGACAGCCGACAAAGCCTCTTATGCAGGATAAATCTGGAAAAGTAGATTATCGACAGGTGCTCACCGACCAAGAGGCACAAGATATCTATGAAAGAATTATGAGGGAACGTTATGCAGAAATAAATGCTCCTGATGCTGCGGAAGAAATGATTGCCGCAACTAAAGCATATCGAACAGCTAAAGCTGCCGGTTCTCCTGAAGCTAATGCTCTTGGAAAAGAGGTAGGCCGAACTATTCCTAGTAGGCATGTAGAAGGAGGAAAAGTTCCAGTTGGATTTGCAAAGCAGGTCTCTGATGATATTAAAGCTGCTCTCCAGGCTGCTGGTGAAGAGAAGCTAGCTGCTTCAGTTAAGATTGGCACTCCTCCAGTATCTCCTTATATTCCTGTAAGATCTGGTGAACCCCTTCCAGAAATTGGCTCTGGATTAAAATGGAATGATCCACCTCCTACTGGTGTATCTGATGTAGATGTAACTAATATCCCTAAGGAGCCTCCTTCATTAGTTACCGAGGATATGCTTCCTAATCACATTGTAAAGCGGATTAAAGAACTACAGAGCGGCATAGACAGTGGTGATATTCCTACTGATATGGCTACTCGTATGCGAACTAAGCTGGATGAGGAAATCAAGAAATACCTAGAAAGTAAAGGTTCTAATGGGCCTGTCTTGGGCTCAGGCTTTGGTGCTCTTGAGGCCCTTCGTAATAACCCACAGCTTGCCATTAAAGCCGGACTAATTTCTGGTGGTGCTCTTCTTGGTGCAGCTGCTGGTCCTACTGGTGATCCCATAGTTGATATGATCATTGGTGGAACCGCTGGAATGACCGGAGCTAAAGCCATTGGGATGTTAAGACGTGCTAATATAGATCCTAATGATATTCCTGAACTGGGTAGCCAGTTTGGTGCCAGCAAAACTATAACTGATAAAATATCTAGTGCGATTCATCTTGTACCACACTTTCAACGTGCAAACTATCTTTGGTCTGCTGAGGGTCTTGGAGCAAACGCAGTAGCAGGTCCTTATGGTGCAGGATTCTTTGGTGCACTTACAAAAGGCCTTTCAGGTGATCCACGCGGTTGGGCAGCTCTAAGAGAATTTGCTCCCTGGAATGCTGGCAATTGGGTTAAAGAGTATAAAGCTTCTTATGCCGAGGCAATTGATCTAATTCAGCGAGTAGAAGCTGGTGATCCTTTGGCTAGAGCAGAAATTGGAGGAGCTACTATTCATCAGCTGCTCAGTGGTGGTTCAAAGACACAGGTAGCAATGCGCGGTTATCTTGGATTTCCCGCATGGACAATGGCTGCTGGGGATCTGGCTACAAGACGAATTCTTATAAGAAATGGCTTTACCGAAGATGAGGCTCGCGTAATGACTCTTACTGCTGAGCCTATGCTTCCATCGTTCCAGAAACTTATGAATCTTCGTAGGGGCAAGCCTGCCCCATTACTGGAGACCATGTTTCCATTCGTAAGAACACCACTTAATATTCTTGAGCAGGGAATTCTCCGAACTCCTGGTATTGGTTTCTTAGCTCATTCTGCCGTTGAACGACAAGGTGCAATCCCAGCTGCTCTTGCTGAGAAGGTAGCACAACAGGGTCTTGGTGCAGTTATTGGTAGTTCTGCTTATGTAATTGGTTTAATGGCACCTAAAGAACAAGCTCCTACACTTAGACGATATCTATCCAACAGTGCTGGTCAGTATAGTATGCTTGCAGCAATTGGATTTGCTGCGGGGCAGGGGGCTAGACGTACAGAGGGTGGACCAATTAGTGGGATGCTTTCCCCTGAGGCAATTCGCCAGTTGGGTTACAGTTTCCCTGTTCCAGCTGCCGAACCTATTACTAATCTGCTGACCACAGCCGGACAAATCTACAATGGCCGTCCAATAAGTATGCCCGCAGGAGTAATACCCCAACAGGTAAAGGATATTCAAAGATATCTTAAGGTTCCTGAACCAGCAACTAGCCTTTCAATCAAAGGATTGGGTGGCATTAAGCGCAAGATTAAATAAACAGGAATATTAGGAACATTAAAGATGGCTAACTATAAAGATGAACTTAAAGATACACTAGTAAATAGGTCTATGAGAACTGCTGGACCAACTAGTCCAATGGGCCTAAATGGTGGAAGAGGACCTGAGTATGCTAGCCCTGAAAAGCAAGCTCCCCCTGCGGCACCGTTGACTTCAGTTGCACCTACAGGTCTTCCTGCCCCTACACCAAACATGTCCGAGGGAATTCCTCCAGCATGGCAGCGGTATTCAACAGGGCTCAAAATGCAAAATGCATACGCCAATAACTGGCAGCCTAATCCTATAATCCTTAGAATGATGAGAGGCCGATAATGGACCCACTTCAACTTCAACTTTTACTGCGGCAACTTCAGGAAAAAGCCAAAATAGGTCCCTCTCCAATTGGCAAGAGCTTTCCTTATCCTAATGAGCTTGGTATCTTGAATACTACAGTTCCTCCACAGGAACCAACAATTGGTCCAGCTAAGCCAACATTGAGTTCCATTATGATGTCTGGTCAGTATCCAATGGAAATGAACGCTGGCATGCCTCCAAAGCGGGGACCTTCTATTGGCCCGGCGCAAAGTAGGTTTGGCCTTACCAGTGGTATGGCAGTCCCTAATGAGCTCGGCATGGACATAGGAGGTGAGCAGGGTATAAATCCTGCTGTAGATTTACCTCCAGTAGCCTCCCCACAGGCACAAACTGCTGAACCCCTACAGCCAATTCCAGCTGATTACGCAACTGATATTCAGAGCACTATGAAGATTCGTACACCTGAAGCTACAGCTGGTGGTAAAGAGCTCCCCTATCAGACCTTCGAGCGTTTGACCGGTCAGAAGTGGACTGGTGGACGATCAAAGTTTGTGCAGGATATATTAAGTAGATTGGGGATTACAGCAGTTCCTGGTTCTCCTGAAGCAAATCTAGCATTACAGAAGGCATTAATTGGCAATGCCGAAGGTATTATAGGATAAATCATGGAAGAACTTAAGGGCTTACTTGAGACAATTGGTGCTTTTACTCCTATAGGAGTGGCCACACTTCTTGGACTAATTATATTTGTTTATGTCTGGAAGAATCCGTTTAAACCAATTGAAAACAAACTGGAAGAAGTAACTAGTAATCATCTTCATTCACTTCCTCAGATGGCCGAGGATCTTAGTAAAGCAGTAGAAATTCTTCAGAGGATTGAGGTCAGAATGGCCGAAGATTTTAGTTACCTAAAGGCCAAGATAAATGGCAATTTGCGATAAAATCATGAGTTTCGATATCATCATTAATAGAGTTCTTGGTCATGAAAAGGGCTATGTTAATGATCCAAATGACCCTGGTGGTGAAACTTCTTGGGGTATAAGCAAGAGGAGCTATCCCAATGTAGACATTAAGAATCTCACTAGAGAATCCGCTATTGAGATCTATCGTAAGGATTTCTGGGAGCATCTTAACGTAGGCAGTCTTCCAGATGGCATTCTTTTTCAGTTGCTTGATTTCGCAGTAAACTCAGGAATAGATACTGCCATTAGGTATTTTCAGCGGGTCCTCGGTGTAGCTGATGATGGTCATTTTGGGCCAATTAGCCGTAAGGCTGCCCTCACTATGTCTGAGTCAGATATGATTCTTGGGATTAATGCTGAACGCCTAGAATTCATGACCAAGTTGAAGAACTGGCCAAATGCCGGACGGGGATGGGCCCGTCGAATTGCCCAAAATTTAAGATACGGAATAATTGATAATTAGCAAGGAGATTTCACATGGCTGGTTTTAAAACGGTTATATTTAATGTGGTGGCAGTTGCAGTAGCACTACTTCAATATTATGGAGGACCACTCCCTACAGTAGACCCAGAAGTTTGGGCCATTGTAGTTCCCACAGTAAACTTTGTTCTTCGTCTTGTTACAAAAACTCCTGTTTTCAAAGGCTAATTCTATATGAATCTCAATCCTCTCCATTATATTAAAACTGCCCTCGTTATAACTGGTAAAAGTCTGGCTAAGGGCTTTAAGTTTGCTGTTGATCATGGCCTAACCGATCAGATAATTGCTATTGCACTCCCATATGTTCGTCTTGCCTCTACAAAATATGTGGACAATAAAGATAAACGTGAATGGGTTATTTCTGAGCTTGCAAAGCACAATGTCCCAGAGGGCATTTCAAGAATCGCCCTAGAGCTTGCACTTAAGCTGTATAAGGACGAACTAGCCAAGTTAATTGCTAAGGCAGAAGACTCACTTAAGAACTAACTGGGGTATTCTGATTATGCCTACCACACTAGAGGAGCAGCTAATTAAACAGAAGCTAGCAGTCAATGCTGCCATGTCTGGCAATAAAAAGCTACCAGATGTACCTGTTACTCCACAGAAACCCAGTCCACCTGCTATGTTTCAGCTTAATCCAAATGTCCCAGATCCTGAAGGCCTAATGACTGCTATGCGAAAAGCTGGCCTAAAGGGTCAGCGTACAAAAGATATTGAATTGCCCCTCTCACTAGAGGAGCTACTTGCCCGTGCAGCAGCCCTGAGTGGACAACGATAAGTAGGTAAGATATGCCCACAAGAATTCCTTGGAAGCCATTTGATGCTGCAAATGCAGCTTCCATGCTTCCTAGGCCAATCCAGCGACCCGCTGGGGTGGCACTTCAAATAATCAAGGACTACTTTGGTGGAGATGATCCAGCTAGTCAGGTTATGCCAAATGTTGGTACTGTGGGTGTTTCTGAGTTAAGTAGTAGGGGTGCCCTAAAGGAAGCTCTAAAGATCATCAAAGACTATTCTGCTGATATAGATCCTCTTAAGATTGCTATACTACAACGGTCCACTCCAGAGAAAGTATTTCATAGGTCACCTATTAATATTCCATCAGGCTTTGAGCTTCCTAAGGAGTTTGGTCCCAATTATACCACTAGACCTAAATCAATGATTGATACATTCTTAGCACAAAAAGAATCACCATTGTTTGCATCAAAGAAGACCCTACCTGGTCAGCCTAATGCCAAGCTAACTGATCAGCAGGTACGTGAGATTAGAAATAAACTATCTAGTGGGAAAAGTATAGATGAACTTACCAATGAGTATAAAATTACTCGTGATACCATTCGTAATTTGGTCCATGGTGGTGGCTATAAGTGGGTAAAGTAGGAGGTATAAGATGCCAAGTGATCCATTAAAAGCCCTGATGTACTCCCGCGCTATTAGTCCTGATACTTCTAAAGCTGCCCAAATACAACGACATCTAAGGGAAGATCCTACTCTTGGTGAGGCTATTGCTCCTCTTAAGTTTCCTGCTAAGATTCCTGGACTTCCAACTGGGCATCGACTACTGGACCAAGTATGGGGACAGATCGATAAAATTAGAGAAGGGCGTGCTGGTAGTATGAAGGCATTAGGGGAAATTTTACCTGACTATAAACCGGGAGAAATAGGTAAGTATTTGCATACTAATGCAAATGTAGAACCAGCTGCTCAGGCCTACTTTGACCGCATTACACATGCTTCTACTGACAAATCTATCCCAGAAAAGGTGTGGAATGCAATAGCTAACGGTTCTCATAAACTAGCAGTCGAAGATAACCATACCCTAGAGCAAATTATGCGTTTCTTAGCCGATTAGTCTTGACATCGATAGCCCAAGTGTGGTATGTTATTGGTATAGCACCAAAGAATAACCATCCGAAACCTCCTAACCTAAAGGTGAAGGGGATAACCGAGAAGGCCTATATTTTGAATAAACCTCGTATCCTACTCTATGATATTGAATCGAGTCTCCAACTCGTATCAGTATTCCAGCTCAAATATAATGACTTCATAGACCCAGACAGCATCATACAAGAACGCCATGTAATTTCTGTGTGCTATAAATGGTTAGGGGAAAAGAAAGTCCATACTATCTCACTGCTTGATGATCCTAAGAGATTTGATAAGGACCCACACGATGATAAGTATGTCGTCGAGGAGTTCCACAAAGTTCTACTCGAAGCAGATTGTATTGTTGCCCATAATGGCGACAACTTCGACATTAAGTACTTGAAGACTAGAATGCTCTTTCATGGTCTTCCTACTCTCCCACCTATCAACTCTATTGATACTTATAAGGTGGCAAAACAACAGCTCCTTTTCAATGCCAATCGTCTTGATTATCTGGGGAAATTTCTTGGACTTGGCAGTAAGAAGCCTACATCGAAGGGGCTATGGATGAGAGTACTACTTGGAGAGAAGAAAGCAATCAAGGAGATGGTTAGTTATAACATCCAGGACGTAGTTCTTCTAGAGAAAGTTTTCCTCAAACTTCAACCATATATGCCTAATCACATCAGCCGCGAGCTCTTCGGGAAAACTGGCTGCCCACGCTGCGGAAGCTCTAAGATCCAAAGCCGTGGAGTCCACCGGGCAATCACTAGAACTTATCAAAGATGGCAATGTCAGAACTGCTCTGGTTGGTTCAGGTCACTTAAGTCAGAAACCAAGTCAACAACTATGAGGGTACTTTAATGAGCACGAAGACAGAAACAACCGGAAATCTACAGATTACTGGAGATACTCTAACTGGCCCCTCAGATCCTGATACCTACAAAAGGCTTCAGGAAATGGCAGCAGAGTTCGCCAAGAACAAGGCCTCAACGTGTCCGAGTTGTGGATATTGCCCCAGCTGTGGCCGTGGTGGTTACCAGACAATCCCATTTTATCCTCAGTATCCATACTACCCCTATTATCCTTGGTATTCTTATCCAACAGGCACCTATATTCAGGCAGTTAATACTGGAGATTTCAATTGGCAGATGAACGAGAGCTCTTCAGGCACGAAGCTGTAGTTGTTCTTATGTTAAAGTGGAAACCTGCCCATGGAAAGCAACTAGTCTGTGTCCACTGGTTAGATGCTGATGCCAGTAGCCCAGCTGAAGCTTTCTATGAAGAAGAAATCAAGCATCGTACAACCTCAATGGAGACCTATGGTCTCCTCATGCGGCACAATGATGAAGGTATTACAGTCATGACAGAGTTCTACCAAGAAGACGATGGTAAGCATGTCTACCGTGGTAGAACTTTTATTCCGGCTTCTCTGGTGAAAGAGGTAGTTGTATTAGCGGCCCCCTGGCAACCAAGGCAGAAAAAGGTAGTCCCAGTAAATGAGAATTCCAACCTGCCATCCTGAGCGTAAGCATCAAGCCTTTGGTCTTTGTATGCATTGTTACCAGAAACAGCGCATCTATACTTCTGAGCAGCTTCAGCAAAGAAATTCTACTAATGCGGCCAAAGCTCGTAAGTTAAAGTACTATATCAAGAAGAAAAGCAAGAATCCGACATTTACTGTTGATGCCCATAGACTTAAAAGATATGGCCTATCTCCAGAATCATACTTAGAGCTTCTCACAGAGCAGCATAATAAATGTAAAATTTGTCTGGTTGACTTCTCAACAACCAGATGTTGTATTGATCATGACCATGATACAGGAGTTGTCCGTGGTCTTCTATGTCAGAAGTGCAACACCTCGATTGGGATGTTTCGAGATTCAGAATTTAACATCCTCAGAGCCCTAGCTTATCTAAAAAGCACAAATACACTTAAGGGTAAGCTATCAGATCAAGAAATCCAAGGTCCGATTAGATTTGTGGATATGTAATATGCTAATTCTACGTTCACGCTTTCCAAAAGCACCGGTCTAAAATTTCTCCTTAAGGGAGCACCATCATGAAACGCACCTTCCTCTCAGCTGTCCTGGCTGTTTTCTTCTTTGTCTCTCCTGTTTTTCCAGCTAGTTGGTCTTCTGTTGCTGAGAAGGCCCTTAAGTCTACCGTTAGTCTCCAGATAATAGGACACGATAATGATAACTTCTGCTCTGGTATTGTCATCGATGACCAACGGGACTATGTTCTCACTGCAGAACATTGTGTAATATATGCCCTTCGGGTTGGTAAGCGTTTCACTGTCAATGGGAAAGAGGGCACAGTAGTCATGAGGGACACCCCAGAAGACCTAGCAGTTGTTCGTGTAGAAGACCTAAACCTACCAGCAATTAAACCATCTAAGAAAGATCTTAGGCAAGGGGACTTTGTTATGACTCTAGGTTATGCCTATGGTGCTACAGATCCACAGGTACGTATATCTAATTTGGTTTATAAAGGTTCTGGAGTTCAGGTAGGAGACGGCTGGTGTGATTCTAGCTGTTATGGTGTAGCCATCGATCATATTGGAGGAATGTCTGGTGGTCCAGTAGTAGACTCTGATGGTAAGTTGGTAGGAATCGTGCAGTTTGGCGACGGCAAGACTGGCTTTGGAAGGACCATCAAGGTTATCCTTGAACGGGTTGGTAAGTATTTTCAGAGTAGAGGTTAATGTAAGATGCCCCAAGACCCCTTAAAACAAACACTAATGGATAGGGCAGCCACCCCTGCGAGAGGCACAAAATTTATACCTCCATACCATAAAAAGTGGATTATTGGGGAAAAAGAGTGGGAAGACTACAATGAACAGGCCTATGATAAATTCCATCCTAATGATATTCCAGAGGGTATTTTAGAAAATCTCATCAAAGGTATTGGAAGAAAACTCCCAATTCTGGCTAATCACGATTATCCATTTTTAGAGCAGTTTTTACACCCGGAAAAAGACATTTTACCAAAACGACCACTTAGACCTAAATATACACAAATTCCAGAGGGAATGGATGTAAGAGGATTACCAACAACAGAATCAGGAATGCCTGATTTAATTTACATTGATGGTCTTGGACGATATACATCATCACGAACTCCAGAATATAATAGCATCTATGATATATGGCAGATTGATGATCCTGAAGATACAAGGTTACCTCAGCCTTTCTCTGGTTTGGCCAAAGTTTTATTAAACCAAGTGGGCAAACCTTTTGTAGTTTACGAGCGTTTTGAAAAGTAAGGGATAACAGGTATGTTTGGAATTATAAATAAGCTTCGTGGGCATACTGGTCCTGAGGGTTCAATGGGACCACAAGGTCTTCAGGGAGCCCAGGGAGCCTCAGGAAAAGATGGCCAAGACTGCAAGTGTCAAAGCTGTCCCTGTAAGCGTACAAAGCCCGGTAGAGTCCTCTATGTAGATAAACAGGGATTCCTTGGTTCAGATTTTAGCCCAAGATTCAGCTCAATGGCAGAGGCCTTCTCTGAGCTGCGTCAAGGAGATACCATTCTACTCTATGGTAAGATTGATGAATCAGGCCTTCAACTAGACAAGGACCACAGGGATGTCACAGATGTAACCATCCGAGGTATGAACACCCGCACTAGGCCTGGTAAGGGTGGAGAAACTGCAATGGGTGGTGGTGCTGATTGGGGCAACGGGAAAGATAACTTCAGTGATCCACTTCTAACTATTATCAGCCAGGGTTGGCGTATTCAGAATATTCATTTCGGTGGGCGTATTAAGCTTTCACGCACGTCAGATTATTTTGAAAATGGTAGCCATACCGAATTCCAGGATTGTACCTTCTCAGGTGGGGAAATTGGTATTGATGACTCCGGTGGCAATACTAATGTGGGTATCTTTGGCTGTCATTTCTATGGCTTTAAGAAACCTGGACAGGTGGCCATTAAGGGAACCTCAACTGCTGTTGCTTGGCCACTTTGGTGGGAGATAATTGGCAATAGATTCATGTGGAACGACGGTCATATCATGTTGGACCTTTCCAACGGTACAGTCACCCACAATATCTTCTTCAGGACCAGTCCTGAACCAGGACTGAATAATACCCTTGCATTAAATCTTGCTGGTGGAAAGAACAATGTTGTGGCCCACAATCAATTCTGCTGCCGTTCAGATGAACCTGGTTATGCAGATTCAGCCTTCGCCATGGGTGAGGGGGATGTTTGGGGTCCCAACTATTGCTCAGATAAAGAAATCTATGGAAAACCTAATGAGAAATAATAGAAGAATGCTGCCGCATTCCTCAAAATCCAGAAAGGATTTTGTATGTCTATAGCTGATTTACCACATGCAGAACTTAAAGAAGTAGCCGTCAATGAAATAGCCCTAGACCAGAAACAAGAGGGAACCTCTGGACAGCCCAGCCTAGATGATCCAGTTGCTTTCAGATGGGGAGCATGGGCTAATCCACTTGGTAGACTCAAGTGGTATATCGCCAAGCTATCTATGGATGTTCTTCGGTGGAAAGATGCACGGGTTCATCGCACAGAGGTAGGCTTTATCAAACTTGCTATTGATGAGCTAATTGATAATGATGGCCAGCCGGTTCCTATGGTGGCTCTCTTTTTGACCGGGAATACTACTGGAAGTTCCGATGAGGACCAGCAACCTGTTGCTATTTTCACCAGAAGGGGCATCCGTTTCTTAGCCCCAGTTACAGTCGAAGCTGGTATTAATACTACTGTAAATCCAAGAGTCACCCGTTTCTACACAGACCACGGTAGGTTCTTTATAAACTGGCAGGATGATACAGGAGTGCCTACTGGAATTATCTATGATGATGCTACTGGGAGGGCAGTTGGTAAAATTCCAATTGAATATTTTCAAGAAGTTATAGCAGAGGAATAATAAGATGGCAGCCTTTCTTGAACTTAGTGGCTGGATTAACCTCGCAGATGGCACAACTGCACAGGTTAAGTATACCAAGATTGACGCAGCAGTTAGTGGAGATAACACTATTGTCCCTGCTGTTACCGGTAAGAAAATCCGTGTGATTAGCATGTACTACCTGGCATCTGGTACAGTTAATGTGAGATTTGAATCTGGTGCAAGTGGCACAGCTTTAACTGGCCAGGCACAACATACAGGACAAACTGGTGCAGTACTTAATAGAAACATTGATGGGTGGTTTGAGACTACCGCTGGGAGTCTCTTAAATATGGAACTTAGTGATGCTGTCAGTGTTGATGGCGCACTTTCGTATATCGAGGTATAAATGGCAAATACAAATCCACAAGCAATTGCTGCATCCAATGAGAAATTGCGCCCACTAGCAGATCGCTTTGGACAGCTTTATAATATCTGTAAGGCTCTTCAGGCAGAAGGAGCTGCTAATAACTGGACTACACTGTTTCCAAATGATAGTCAAGTTATTTCTGATACAGCAATAACTGATGGACGTGCTATCATTACGAATGCAGATATCTTTGCACTTATTGCAATGGTTACTACCTATGTCAATTATATGGAAGCTACAAGTAATGCCAATAGAAATCTTGTCATGAAAATTGGACCAAATACTGCGAGGATCTAAATGGCTATAGCCGCACAGACGATCCATGAAGTTCAATCTGGTGGAGATGATACCAATAATGGAGGTATGTTTGATCCCTCACGAACAGCCGGTATGTTCACTGATGGGGCAGCAACATCTGCAACTGGCAATGCTCCAGTATTTACATCTGCCAGCTATACATTTGTTGCTGGAGACGTAGGGGCATATGTTTATATAGCTACTGGTACAAACTGGACACCTGGGTGGTATAAAATTGATTCAGTTGCAGGCGGAGCTGCAACAGTCAACGCAACCATTGGAACAGCATTACAACTTACTACTGGATCATCTGCTATTTCCGCATCAGAGGCCTCATTTGCTCTTAACACTGTAGCTGGGTGTGCAACAGCAGCTTCACCTACTGGAGCAACATGGTCGATTGATTACTCTCAACAGGCGTCCGCACAATTTACCTATACTGATCTCGCTTCCACAGGAGCTGGCCTGACTGTCAGCTCTGCAGCGCAGCCATTTGCGAAGGAACAGGTTGGCAATTCACTAGTCATTACTGGTGGCACGAACTTCACAGCAGGACGCTATATCATTGCATCCGTTGCAGCAGGCGTGGCAACTGTTACTGGAGCTGCCAATA
>Ga0209518_1002536_pt1 | contig 16864 bp, 20 predicted proteins | sample RifGroB1_FD_183993 | JGI IMG/M metagenome (GOLD analysis project Ga0209518, IMG submission 183993) | Groundwater microbial communities from Rifle, Colorado, USA - Groundwater B1 (SPAdes) (version 2) | ecosystem: Environmental > Aquatic > Deep subsurface > Groundwater | place: Rifle, Colorado...
CAAGATGTCCCCGGTTGAGTACAAATATTATCTTCTGGCTCAATCTATAGGGGGGCAGGAAGTGTGTTCCTAAAGTGTCTACTAAATGGGGTACAGATCAAATACCACGATGGAATTTCTAACGGGATTTATTTGAAGACTCTCCTTCGCTCATGAGCTTCGGACGGGTTATTTTTGTTACTCCGCGTTTGCATGGCAGAGAAAATAAAAAAAGCCAAAAGTAAGAGAAGTCTTGGGCACGAGGCCGTTATCCCCCTTGCGGGGATCCTCAGAAGGAGGGACGGAGGAGACTTCTCTTACTTCTGGCTTTCTTTACGCAAAGATCCTCCGGTCAATGAAGACGGAGGATAGAAATCTATTTTATAAAAACAGCTTTTGTTTCTTTCTCGGTTTTAGTTTCTTTTTTATTCAGCATTCCTGGAGCGTTTTTTGCTTTGATAATATTATCAACTATGCCGTAAGCCTTTGCCTCTTCGGCATCCATGTAAAAATCGCGATCCGTGTCTTTTTCTATTTTGGAGAGCGGCTCTCCGGTGTGCTTGGAGAGAATTTTATTAACCCGTTCGCGGTTTTTGATAATATAGTCAGCTACAATTTTAATGTCGGCCGCAGTTCCTTCAGCTCCTCCGAAGACCTGGTGAATCATTACTTGCGAGTTTGGAAGGGCGTATCTTTTTCCTTTAGCTCCTGAAGCCAGAAGTACTGCCGCAGCGGAGGCGGCAAACCCTATGCAGATGGTCGCAACGTCTGATTTTACATGTTGCATGGTATCGTAAATCGCGAGAGCTGATGAAACCGAGCCGCCCGGCGAATTTATATAAAGCTGGATGTCTTGTTTTGGGTCTTCGAGCTCAAGAAATAAAATTTGCGCGATAACCGTATTAGCGACCGCGTCATTGATCGGCCCGCCCAAAAAAATTATGCGGTCTTTAAGCAAGCGCGAGTAGATATCGTAAGCACGCTCTCCGAATTGCGATTTTTCTATGACTGTTGGAATTAAATATGACATTGATTCGTCTTGCATGATATATTCTTTAACTTTAGTTTATTTCAGAGGTTTCAAGGACTATAAAAACCCTTTCATTACGCAAGATACCATAAGCATAATCTTCGAGTCTTTGCCGGTCAAGTTTTGACTTGTCCTCGGCCTGATATCTGGACATTATAAGTTCGATTTCTTTTTCCAGTTCTTCCGGCGCGACCTCGATCTTCTCCGCGATCGCTATTTGCCTAAGCGTTAATCCGTAGCGGACTCTTTTGTCGGCCTCTTTTTCCCATTCTTTGGCAAGGTCTTCTTCTTTTTTCTTGATATGCTCGAGATAATTTTCCCAGGAAATTCCCATGCCTGAGAGGTTTTCTTTGATCTCGCCCGTCATTTTAGAAAGCTCCGCGTCGAGCAGTATTTTAGGATACTCGATTTTGCTTTCTTTTGATACGGCATCGAGAATTTCAGCCCTTTTTTTATCTTTCAGCTTGATTTGCTTGTCTTGTTTTATATTTTCGCGGAGCCGTTTTTTCAGCGCGTCAAGATTTTCAAATTCACCGAAGCGTTTTGCAAATTCGTCGTCAACGGCTAGTTCCGGCTTACTGTTTTCGTCCGTTTCCGGCAAAGTATTTCTTTTTTCTTCGGATTTTTTAAGATAATCGAGAGCCGCATCCACCTCTTTTTCCTCAACTTCCGCGATTTCTTTGTTTTTTATAAGTTCGGAGGCGATTTTTTTGTAATCCGGAAGGCTGATTTCGGGGATTATGGCGGTTTTAATTTTAAATCCCAGCGGATTTTTGCGGGCAAGTTTTGTGATGACAATTTCCGGCTCGCCGATAGCCTCTATTTTATTTTTTATCAAAATATCCGGGTAGGCCCTTTTCATTGAAATTTGGGCGGCTTCCTCCAGAATTTCTATCTCTCCAACTTTGTCCGCGAGGACTTTTTCAGGAATAGAGCTTCCCGGGCGAAAACCGTCAAGCTTTACTTTTTGTGAAATGTTTTTTACAGCCTCGCTCCATGTGCTCTCAAAAGCCTCGGCGTCTATCTCGCCTGTAATTTCCACTTCCGAATCAGGCAGTTTTTTAATCTCAATATTCTTCATATAAGCTTAAATAATAGATTTAAATTCAATTTTTTGCAAGAATAATATTTTGCGTTTTTGTAACCGCCACAGAGCTGCAAGCCAATCAGCCGGGAATTATACGAGTCGAGTGAGCCGTGTTTAGAGGAGAGAGTTTTAACTTTCTCACACTGCTCTCCCGATTCGATCCCGTCCTTGCCCGCCGAAGCTTTTCGCAAAGGCGGGAAACTGACTCAACAGCTCTATAGCGGCTATTATTTAATTTTATTTATTTTGAACCTGTTGAAGAACTCTCAGAGCCCACAAATTTCTTTATGAACTCAGTTGAGTTGAGGAGGAAGTGCGAACACTTCCTCCTCTCCCGTTGTTTGAAAGAACATCAACAAAACAACTTACCTATGCTGTCGGTAAACTGTATAGCGCAGCTTTCCGTCAGCATATCTAGGAACTCTTTCCCAGTGGACTTTTTCCCATATTCGTCCGCCACGAGAAGCTCAGAGGGTCTCAGCCGACATTTAGTGCTGACCACTTCCGGACTCTGAGCACAGCAGAAAGAGGAAGTAAATCCTCCTTCCCCTCCGCATTTAGGGCAAGCGTCGTGCCACTCACTATTGTTCACATGAACCTTGTCCTCGCCGTCCATGCAAAACGTCTGATTACAATCCCAGCAATACGCACCGGCAGCGAATAGTATGCCGATGTGCATCGAGATATCTTCAGCAGAGGCCCGTGCCCCGAGCCAGTAGAAGTTAGTGCTCATCTCGCGCCTCCTCCGAGACAGGCGGGGTAGGAGAATCTCCCGTCCTAAATGCCAAAGCATTCAGTTTGAAATATCTTGTGATGGCCTCGGTTGTTGTCACTTTCAGTGGGACGACGCTGTATTCAACCTTCGTCGTGGACGGAAGATTTTTTATGCCATCTTGTATGGTCGCTTCTATTCGCGCCTTTTTGGCATGTATTCTGTGGACGAGGCGAGAATGGATTTTCCTTCCATCTGCCCAACGAAAAACATCAATCGTTACGATAAAGGTGCTGCGGTCATCCGTATAGACAGCCATTATTTTCCCTCCTGAACGCAGAATTCGTAATCATCGTGACACGAAATCTGCATTGGATCGCAGCATGGATTTGGGCGACGGGGACCGGAAATCTTGCTCCCAGAAAGCAGCCAAATAATAAACCAATCATCCCAAACTACTACGCCAGGTCTGCACTCAATAAAATCTTCACCATTGTGCTCTTTCATAGAGCTACAACGGTACTTGAGATCAATGTAGTGCTTATCTTTCATGGCCGACCTCCTCCGCACATGCCGCGGCAATCTCAGCTTTGATCACAGCAGCCGCCTCGTCGATCCGCTCCTGATGGTAACCAGAGAGATTGAATTTACTCATTTTGTGAATAGTCCAATATCTCGTCACTTCTCCATTGCCATTGTCGTCGTGATCATTCTTTTCACATTCGACAATGAAGTCAGGAACGATATTTTGGGCAAAAAGCTGTTCGCCTATTGTATCAGCATCCCATTCATGCCTTTCGCCAGAACCTGTGGCAGAAAAACCTTCATTCCTCAACTCATAAATACGCTTTTCCTCTCCCTCGGTCCAAACGGCGAAGTAAGAAGTGTAGTCATGATGACCTCCGCCACCCCAACTATAACTGTCCTCTTTTCCTTTTTGAGATAGAAGATTCCTATCCCCTTTCTCAATGGATATGCCGTGCACATCTTCAGCCAAATCAAGCTGAAGCTTCGCCGCAACCTCATCCAAAAACGGAAATTCTTTGCGCAAAAGCACCAATCTGTATTGCCTCATAAATCACCTCCCGTGATTATTTGCGAAGCGCCATAGTCCTGTTTCCGAGTTCCCCTCGGCCCGCTGACTTATCCGGGAATTGCTACTTGAAAGTAGCGCCTTAGATACTTAAATATCCAAAGTGCTACTTTCAAGAATTATCTTAAAGAACTTCCTAGTCCCGTTAGAAATTTATTTTCTAACCGGGATCCTCTCAGAGCCCACAAATTTATTTATGAACTCAGTTGAGGGGAGAGGTAATGCGTAAATTCGCTTCCTCTCCTCCCTTGTGGAATTTTTCAGGAATTCCTAAACCTTCAGAAAGAACACTAAATCGGGCTGATCCACCGGCCGGCGTCGCATTCCCTTCCGGACTCCGGAAACAGCACGCCTATGCGTGTTGCCACCGGCTCATGCGCCTGACACGGCCGAAAAACATACGGGTGAGAGTAAACATTGGGGCTCATCCCGGCCTTTTCTCTTTCAAACCGGGTGCTTGCCCACTTGCACCCGCAAGCGAGCACCTCGTTTTTGGTGGTGCACCCATTGGTGCCTACCGAAACGCCAACTTTACCCAAGGCACGAACAAGATCGTACCCAGGCCCACCGCAGCGAGTCGTGTCGGGGTTCAAAAAATAATAAGTGATGTTATAGAGCATTTTTCCCTCCAAAAATTTTTAGTACAGCCGTTTGATTTCCGACTGCCGCTTCAAGGACTAATCAATAATCCGCAAAGCGGCAATCGGAATCAGATGTATATTTCGATGTAAAGAACAATTCGACTTAACGCCGAGACGAGATTACAAGACTCGCTTCTAACCTCGTCTCGACTGTTGAAATGTTGCTTCTCTTGTCTCGTCATAGTAGGATAATCCTATGGCAAATATTTCCATAACATTACCGAAAGTAGAAAAGAAGCGCCTGGAGCACTTGGCTCTTTCCTACGGCCTCTCGCTTCCCGAACTTTCTCAACGTGTTCTTGAAAGTCTAGCGTCAGAAATACCGGAAGAGTCTATTGAAGAATACAAGAACTCTAAAAAACTTCTCGCTTCCTACAAACGCGCACTTCGCGACTGGAAAGCAGGCCGCGTGCGATCAAGGCTATGATTATCCTATACGCGGATGAATTCTCAAAGCAGTTTTTTAAATTGCCGAAAGAAACCCAAAGCGTGTTCCGAAGACAAGAAATAATCTTCAGAAAAAATTGGCGCGATTCCAGATTACACACAAAGAAATTGCATGGGCATTCTGTACTTTTTTCGTTTCGTGTAACCCGCAATTACCGCGTACTATTTCAGTTTGTCTCCGAAAATAAAGTGCTTTTTGCTACGATCGGCAACCGTAAAGATATATACCGCTGAATTAATTTTTCTCAAAGAACTTTTTCTGTTTCGTCGTTTCCGACTCATCAGCTAGAGTACACACTCTAGGACAGTGGAGATGATTCATTTCTGAACCAGAGCTCCATTTATTTAGCGTGTCTCGGAAGCACTCCGAAACTTTTTTCCAGCCCCGCTTCGGCTGATCAGTACATCACGACTTCTCTGGCCGGAATACCTAGATAAAATGCCAGAGCGTTATGGTACTGTTTCATTTCCAAGCCACCCCGCCCCATCTCGCAGCTGTGTAGATAACTGCCACGGCGGAACATATGTGGCTGCCCGCAGTAAGTTTGGATCACGATGGGGCCAAGTTCCTTGGCCGTAGCCTCCACGTCATCCATAAAGCGGAACAAGTCAACTTCTCCCTTTTTGGTCTGAATTTTCAGACCCAGGAAGAGAAAACTTGCCAGAAAATAAACTGCAAATCCGCAAAGCAACAATTTATCAATCTTTTTCATAACTCCTCCTTGCCCGATTGCCTCGGCGCCGGGGTTGAAAACTTTAATTCAAAGAACATTTTCTTCGGCTCCCCAGTTGTCCTTCTATAAATTCAAGATGAGCCGAGATGGAGGAAGGATGCTTTATATGCTATTTTTGATCGCCTCCTCCGTCTCGACCGCTTTTTAATTAAAAAAAGCGACATAGAATTTTCACTGCTCATAGAGAAGAAATCGCTAAATCGCTTTTTTGCAAACTGTTCGGCGTTTGCAAGCTCGGCTTTCTCCTCTAAGAAAAAGTCTATTTAGTTATCATATTGCTTTTAAATGTAGCTTATATGACTATTATACAGCCCTCTTGAACTTCCGTCAAGTACCCCTCTTTTCGTCCACTCACCCTATCCGCCGTTCTCATCTTTGTCCATTTAGCATAGCATATATAATATTATCTGTCAATAGCCCAAAAGTCCTTATTTTAAGGGCGATTTCTCTAACTATGGAATTCAAAAAATGTCCCCTCGCAGAGATTGATGACGGCGAAATGTTGAAATGGTTTAGCGACCAAACTCCTCCGCTCGAACATATTTATAACCGTTACCAGGCCGTGGAGTTAGATTCGCCAACAGGCGAAAATCTCTCTCCTCATCTAGCTCCCGGCCTTATGATGGTTATTTCTATTCTCGAAACTATTTTGAATTAATAATGTCATAGATATATAAGGAAACGCATGAAGAAGTCTGTGATTTGGAAAGAGGGCAAATATTATGTTGCTCAATGTCTTAATGTTGATGTTTCAAGTTTTGGCAAAACAAAAAAAGAAGCACTGCATAATTTAGATGAAGCGCTCGATTTATATTTTGAAGATACAAAATTTTCTAAGGTTGCGAAGGTTGAACGACCGGAACTTGTTGAATTATAATTTTAAGAGTGTCAAAACTTTATTCATCCGCTCATATTGTTAAAGTCCTCCAACGCGAGGGCTTTATTTATATTTCTCAATAAGGAAGTTATGTGAAATCAAGTAAAGTCGAGGGGGCTCTTAAACTGTCCGCGATTTTTTCAAGATCTCGGCTTCGCGTATTGATTCCAACATTTTATCGGCGCGTTCGTCATGTTGGATCAAGTCCGAATGAATAGCAAGAATATCTTTTCGAACATGACGCAAGTCGTCTCGTAATTCTCTGCGGATAGCGGCCATCTCCGAATGAATGTTTTTAAATCCTTCTCGCAATTCTTTTTGGATATCTTCAAGTTTAAGTTTTTTGGGCATATTTTAAGTATAGAACTCAATTTATGTGTGTCAAAGTTTCAAAATATCCGAAAATTATGAAGTATTTTCAAGTCTTTTTGCTTCCGCCCAGGCAAGATCATGGATTATTTTCATGGCTTCCGCAATTTCCGCACTTTGGATAATAATGCCGAGTTTTTCGCGGTGGGAGGCAATCATTACTTTGTCATCATAAATATTAATTTCCGGCGAGAAATAATATTTATCAGGTGGAATTAAAGCAGTCTCGCGCATTTCTTCTTTATTGTGCGTGGCACGTTCTTCGCCAATGGAAGTTTTGGGAATAATGGCCTTAATCGCAATGCCTCGGCTGGCTCGTCGGTGATAATATTCGGGAAAGTAATTTGGAAGAGCGCGATGCATGTCATCTACAGTTGCATAGGCGCGAATTGTTTCATGCGAGGTAAGCGTATCTTCATATACTTCGACAAGTCCGGACGACCCTTCATAAAATCTGACTTTTGGCCTTCCGGCTATATTGTGAATGGATTTAAGTTCTGGAATCAGATTTTTAATCTCAATTAAATTTTTCTGATCCTGTTCGATTTTAGTTTTTAATAAAATTTCCACCCGATCAGGCGACTCGGCTGCGTATTCCTGTTTCGGCTCTTTGCCCGAGACTGACGCTAGATTTTTGGCGACAAGTCCGTCAAGCACATCGTAGCCCGTTGTTCGGTTTAAATTAGCTTTTCGCGTTATCTCTGAAACCGTTCCTTTCCCCAGTTCCAAAAGGGCCAAATAGACCTTGGCTTCATTTTCAGACAGACCGGCAGAAATCAATTTTTTAGCTATCTCATCCATATTGCCCTAATTTTAGGGCGGTTTTTATTTTGTGTCAAATGTACTCCACAAAATTAAGAAACCTATTGATAAATAATGAGTTTTTAGTTAAACAAGCTTGACAAATAAATAATACTACGCTAAATTAACATAATAAAGTCAAAAAAATGTAGTCGTGTCGAATGAGATAAATTTATGGAAAATAAAAATTGCCAAAACTGCCATAGAAAATTCGAGATAACGGAAAAGGATCTCGAATTCTACAAAAAAATAAATGTACCGGAACCGACTTTCTGTCCGGAGTGCCGTCAAATTCGCCGAATGGTTTGGAGAAACGAGAGAACGCTTTACCAAAATACTTGCGGACTTTGCGGAAAAAATATCATAACGCTTTATTCCAAGGACAAGCCTTTTAAAGTTTATTGTTATGATTGCTATCACGGAGATAAATGGGATCCAATGAGCTATGGAAGAGAGATTGATTTTTCCCGTCCTTTCTTAGAACAGTTTCGCGAACTTCAGCTCGAAGTGCCTCGGCTTTACGCGTTCGTGTTCAATAATGTTAATAGCGAATATACCAATGGTTCGGCATTTAATAAGAACGGATATTTGCTTTTTGTAAGCGATCATAATGAAGATTCGGCTTATTCATATTCCATTTTTAACTGTAAAGATTCATTTGATTGCTTGAATTCTAATGAGTGCGAACTTTGTTACGGATCTGTCACGTGCAAAAAGTGCTATCGCGTTTTCTTTTCGCAAGATTGCATAAATTCGCAGGATTTATATTTCTGCAAGAACCTGGCAAATTGCCATGATTGCGTCGGATCAGTGAATTTGCGGAACAAGCAATATCATATTTTCAACGAGCCTTATTCAAAAGAAGAATACTTCAGAAAATTAAAGAAGTTGGATTTGGGCTCTTTTGAAAAATTCGGGGAATTGAAAGAAAAAACTAAAAAATTCTGGCCGCAGTTTTTTGTGAAATATATTCATGGACAGAATAATCTACGCGTGGAAGGGGACTATATTTTCAATTCGAAAAAAAGTTTTGAATCTTTCGATTCGGAATATCTTGAGGATTCAAAATTTATTCAGCACGGCAATAAAGCAAAGGATTCTCAGGACGGTTATGTAGTGGTTGATAATACCGAGCTTTCATATGAAATCGTAAGCGCGATTGCGCTTCGCAATGTGAAATTTGGGAATTGCGTCTGGCATAATTATGGCTCTTTTTACTTGGATACGTGCGAGAACTCGAATAATCTTTTCGGGTGCGTCGGGCTTAAAAATAAAAGTTACTGCATTTTGAATAAGCAGTATTCAAAAGAGGAATACGAGGCTCTATTGCCGAAAATAATTGCACATATGAACAAAATGCCTTTTGTTGATAAAAAAGGCAGGGAATATAGATGTGGAGAATTTTTTCCTTCTGATTTTTCGCCTTTTGCTTACAATGAAACAGTGGCCGAGGAATATTTTCCGCTTACGAAAGAAAAAGCGATAAAAGACGGATATTTGTGGAAAGACGCTGAAGGCCGAAATTACCAATTTACAATCGCTAATTTACAAATACCAGACCGTATAAATGACGTATCAGATTTCATTCTTAATGAAATTATCGAATGCGCTCATAATGTCGAAAGTCGAACTTTCGACAACGCACTTGGTTGTCGGACAACCAAGTGCAATGAACAATGCACTGAAGCTTTTAGAATTATTCTACAGGAATTGGATTTTTTAAGAAAAATGAATTTGCCACTGCCGCGGCTTTGCCCGAATTGCAGGCATGCCGAAAGATTTCGCCAAAAAAATCCGCTTAAACTTTGGAAGAGAAATTGTATGTGCAATTTAGCTAATCACGACCATGGAGATAATTCCTGCTTGGCGCAATTTGAGACGACTTATTCCCCGAGCGGTTCGGAAAAAGTTTTCTGCGAAGCTTGTTATCTGAAGGAAATTATCTAGCGATTAGTTTTTTTAATGTAATGAGTTGCAATGAATTGTATCGCGACCCCCTATCTACGCTATAGCGTAGATAGGGGGCATCCAAATAACCCAATGCCGAGTGCCGATGCGTTAAAAAGTTAGAGTGTTAAGGCGCTCGCCGGATAACTGCAGATTTAAAAGTAGGTGAGAAGTTTGTGGTCTTTTTTGGCGCCTCATCGAGCAGTTGATTCTTACATAATAAAATAAAATGTCCGACACCGAGTGTCGGACATTTTGGAGCCTTTCACATCGGAAATTTTTTACAAAATTAATCTTACAAGAAGAAGTGCAACGATATTTACCACTTTAATCATCGGATTGATTGCGGGGCCAGCCGTGTCTTTATAAGGATCCCCGACTGTATCTCCCGTAACTGCGGCTTGGTGCGCCAGCGAGCCTTTGCCTCCGTAATTCCCCTCTTCAATATATTTTTTCGCGTTATCCCACGCCGCCCCTCCCGAAGTCATTGCTAAGGCTTGAAAAAGTCCCGTAACAATTACGCCGATTAAAAGTCCGCCAAGAGCTTGGATTCCTAAAGTGAGGGCAACTATGATTGTGATCACAATCGGAAGAAGTGCTGGCAAAATCATTTCGCGAAGTGCCGCTTTGGTGACAATATCAACGGCCATTGCATAATCAGGTTTATCAATTCCCTGCATTATTTTTTTCTCGCGAAATTGCCTGCGAACTTCTTCAACAATTGATCCGGCTGCTTTTCCTACGGCAAGCATGGAAAGAGATGCAAAAAGATAAGGCAGCATGCCTCCGAGAAAAATTCCCGTGAGAACTACTGGATTTTGAATTTCAAAAACAACTCTTCCACCGTACTTCACGATTTCATTCAAAAACGATCCGAATAAAACAAGCGCGGCGAATCCTGCTGAAGCGATCGCGTATCCTTTGGTTACTGCTTTTGTCGTATTTCCGACTGCGTCCAACGGATCTGTGACTGCTCGGACATTTTCCGGAAGTCCGGCCATTTCCGCAATTCCTCCGGCGTTGTCCGTAATCGGGCCGAATGCGTCAATCGCCACAATGATTCCCGCGAGCGAGAGCATGCTTGTTGCCGCGATCGCGATTCCGTAAAGCCCAAAAAGAAGATGGGCAGCGTAGCTTCCAAGCGCAATCGCTATTATCGGAAGCACTGTTGCTTCCATTGAAATCGCAAGTCCCATAATTATGTTTGTGCCGTGTCCCGACGTCGAGGCTTTGGCAATATTTTGTACCGGACGGAATTTTTTCGAAGTGTAGTACTCCGTGAAAATAACCATTAAAAGAGTTACAAGAAGCCCGATTCCGGCCGAAAGAAAAATATTCAGTTCGTTCCCCGGGATGGTTATAAATTTATCTCCAAGAAAAGATGTTTCAATTATCGGTGAGTTTGTAAAAATTTTGGTCAGCGGCCAGAAAAGAATCAAGGAAATTACTCCGGAGACAATAAGCCCTTTGTAGAGTCCCGGCATTATTTTTTCCTTAGATGCGGCGGAGACCGCAAAAGTTCCGATTATTGAAGCGACAAGCGCGGCGGCTCCCAGAGCCAGAGGATAGATTGTCGCGGATTCGACTTCGGGTCCGAAAATCACATCTCCCAAAAACATCGCTGAAATTAATGTTACGGCGTAAGTTTCAAAAAGATCAGCGGCCATTCCTGCGCAATCGCCCACGTTGTCTCCGACATTGTCCGCGATTACAGCCGGGTTTCGCGGGTCGTCTTCCGGAATTCCCTCCTCAATTTTTCCTACGAGATCCGCACCGACATCAGCGCCTTTAGTAAAAATTCCTCCGCCAAGTCTTGAGAAAACAGAGATCAGGGAACCTCCAAATCCAAGGCCGATTAAAGCGGAGACGTCTTTTGTAATAAGCCAAAAACCGGCCACAACAAAAAGGGCAAGTCCCACGACCAGAAAGCCGGTTACAGAGCCGCCGAGAAAGGCCAGTTTAAAAGCTTTGCTAAGGCCGGACTTTGCGGCTTCGGTAACGCGCACGTTTGTAAAAACTGCGGTCATCATCCCCAAATAGCCGGCAAGGCCCGATGCTACGGCCCCGATCAAAAATCCAATGGCTGTATTTTGGTTAAAGAAAAAATAAAGCAGGGCCGCGATTATTAAAGCGACTACGCTTACGATACTATATTGTCTTTTCAGATAAGCTTGAGACCCTTCTTCAATTGCTTTGGCAATTTCTTTCATTTTCGAATCGCCTGCGGGCATTTTTTGGATTTTCATTCTAGCCCAAACGGCGTAAATAATTCCAAGGATGCTTGTTCCAATGATGTAATAAAGCGATGTGTTCATTTTTTTTCTACTCTTTCGCCCGACACCTCTCCTTCTTCAGAAGCCGAGGCTATTGTCTCGCCTGTGCGGGAGCGGATATCGATTTTATAGCCGGTAAGTTTAGCGGCCAGGCGCACATTTTGTCCGCCTTTGCCGATAGCAAGAGAAAGCTGGTCCTCTGCGACCGTGACCTTGGCCTCTTTGCTTTCAGGAGTTACGTTTACTTCAAGAATTTTCGCCGGAGAAAGCGATTTCGCGATATATTCTTCCGGATCCTCCTTCCATTCTATAATGTCGATTTTTTCTCCTCCGAGCTCGGCAATAACCGTGCTTACGCGAATTCCTTTTTGCCCCACGCATGAGCCCACAGCATCAACGCCTTCTTCATTTGAAACCACCGAGATTTTGCTTCTGGAGCCAGCTTCGCGCGCGACTTCTTTTATTACAACCGTTCCTGCGGCGATTTCCGGTACCTCCATTTCAAAAAGTTTTGCCACAAAAAGCGGATGCGAGCGGGAAAGATAAAGTCCAGGTCCTTTGGGATTTTTCTCAACCAAAACTAAATAAGCCTTTATTCTTTCGCCGATTCTGTATCTCTCGCCACGAACCTGCTCTTCCTTTGGAATGACCGCGGTTGCGCGTCCAAGGTCAAGAAAAACATTTTTGCCTTCAATGCGCTGGACAAGTCCTGATATGATTTGCCCCTGCTTCCCGGCAAATTCCGAAAAAATCGATTCTCTTTCCGCCTCTCTAAGTCTTTGCATGATCACCTGCTTTGCGGTTTGCGCGGCGATTCTCCCGTAATCTTCTTTGGATTCAAACGGGAAAACGAGCTCGTCTCCGGGCTTTGCTTCCGGATTAATTTTTTGGGCTTCATCGAGCATCATGTGCCGTTCCGGGTTAAAGCGGACTTTTTTCACGGTTTCATCTTCGATTTCCCTGTCATAATCCGTTCCGTCGTCTTCCGCCTCTTCTTCCGGCGATTTGAGCATGGACTCGTCAACGGCAATTTTAATCTGCGAGAAATTTGTTTTTCCGGTTTTTGGATCGAATTTGGCCCGAATAATCTGTCCGCGCTTTCCGTATTCTTTTTTGTAAGCGGCGGCAAGCGCCAGTTCGATAGTCTCAAGGATTTTTTCCTTTGAGATCCCGCGCTCTGTAAAAAGCTCGTCAAGAGCCGACTGAAGGTTTTTTAAATCAAGCATGTGGTTGTGAATTACCTACCTGCCGGCAGGCGAATTAATAATGCGATTATATGAATAATAAGCGATTTTTTGCCAGATTTCGAATTTGTAAATTCGTATCTGCCATTCGTACATTCGTGAAGAATTTAAAAAATCCATCTTAATGATGGACTTTTTTTATAATACCAAAAACCAGAGGCAAGTCAAATTCGAAATCTTTCTCCCCAATAGCTTTGGATCTTTTATTTTATACTGAATATATGAAGCCAACGGGTTTTCTATCCAGTTTAAACGTAATTAATAAGTGCAAAGAATTAAGGGTGGTTTCGATTTGGCAATGCCCCCATTTTTTGTTCATTGTGATGGGGTTTGTTATAGCGGTCGCGATAACCTCGACGCATATTGTGTCGGCAAGATATACTGAACCGGAAATTAGCGTACTGATTGTAGTTGCCGTGACCGTCATTCTTTTTATAATCGGCCACGCGGTTGTCAGTTCTTTCGAAAAAGTGGCGGAGGCGTCGAAGTTAAAATCCGATTTTATCAGCATAATCTCGCATGAGTTGAGAAATCCGCTCTCATCCATCAAGTGGCATTTGAATATTTTGCAGGATGAGCGCATCAGATCTTCTCCCGACGAGCTGCATCGTACAATGGTAAAAATTTCGGAGCAAAATGAACGCATGATCCGTTTGATAAACGATCTCCTGGACGTTAACAGGATAGAGGACAGGATGCTTGGCTTGAGCCCTTCCGATTTTTCTTTGAATGAAGTTTCCAATGACATGATAAAGCAGTTTGAATCTCTGGCAAAAGGAGCTAATCTGCAAATTTTATTATTATCCGCGAAAAATGAACTGGTGGTGAAGGCCGACAAGGAAAAAATAAAATCAGTCATGGCGCGTCTTATTGATAACGCGATTCAGTACTCATCTTCCGCGGGAGACGTGATAGTAACTCTTGAAGATCTCGGCACTGCGGTCAGGTGGTCTGTTACGGATCAGGGAGTTGGAGTGCCCACCGAGCAAATTAGGGGCATTTTTTCGAAATTTTTTCGGGCTTCGAACATATTGCGATATCAAACCGAAGGTCTTGGTATAGGGCTCTATATTTCAAGGTATATAATTGAAGCATCGGGAGGGAAAATCGGTTTCCATACCTTGGAAGGGAAAGGGTCGACTTTTTATTTCACTCTTCCCAAAATAGGGTGATGAAATTATTAAATAAATTATTCGTAATTTCGTAAAATTATGCAAAAAATATTAATTATTGAAGATGACCCGTCGCTTTCCGAAGCGCTCGCTAAAAAAATGAAGGGCGAGGGCTTTGAAAGTTTTGTTTCTTCCGACGGCGAAACCGGATTCAGGATGATTGAGGAAAAATTGCCGGATTTGATTTTGCTTGACCTGATTCTTCCGAAAAAAAACGGGTTTCAGATTCTGGAAGATCTGGCCAAGCGCCCCGATCTCGGCAATATTCCTGTGGTTGTCCTCTCGAATCTCGAGTCGGCGTATGATATAGAAAGAGTTTCTTCTTTCGGCGTAAAGGGGTATTTGGTAAAGGCGAATTATTCTCTCGATGAGGTTGTGAAAAAGGTTAGGGCGATTCTTGCTTCTTAATATCTTCGGATAATTTTTTAGAGCGTGAAAATAGAACCAGAAAGATTAAAGGCTTTTTTATTAGATGGCGAACTCGCGTCCAAGGCCGACTTTGATGAGGCGGAAAAAATTTCCCAAAAAACCGGAAAGCCCGTGGGGCAGGTTTTGGTTGAATCGGGGAAAATAACCGAGGCTGATTTAACAAAGCTCCAGGCCTATATTTTAGGAATTCCGTTCGTAAATTTGGAGCATGACAAGCTTCCGGACGACGTTTTGGCCATAATTCCGGAGCCAATTGCCAGGACGCACAATATTATCGCCTATAAAAAGGATAATGATTCTCTCGATGTGGCGATGCTTGATCCGGAAAACCTCGAGACCATCGAGTTTATAAAGAAAACATCAAATTTAAAAATATTGCCGAGACTTACTGATCGGGCTTCCATTAAGCACGCGCTTGCCCAATATCGCAAGTCGCTTGAGGCGGAGTTTGGGGAGATCATAAAAAAAGAAACCGGCGAGGCCGTAAAAATAGTGGAGAGCAAGGATATCGCGGATCTTGGCGAAGAGGATCTGAAAAAAATTGCGGAAGACTTGCCCATAGTTAAAATCGCGGACACGCTTTTAAAGCACGCGATCGCCCAGCGGGCTTCGGATATTCATGTTGAGCCGCAGGAAAAAGAAGTCGTTGTCCGCTACAGGATTGACGGAATCTTGCATGACGCAATGTTTCTTCCGAGTCAGGTGGCTCCGGGGATTATTGCCAGGATTAAGGTTTTGGCGAATTTAAAATTGGACGAGCATCGTCTTCCGCAGGACGGGCGCTTTAAAATTGAAACTGATACCGACCGCGTCTCTTTTCGTGTCTCCATTCTTCCGGTTTACGGGGGAGAAAAAGCGGTCATGAGGCTTTTGCCGGAAAATGTCAAAGGCTTTACGCTTGAACTTCTCGGATTTTCAGGTGAGGCTTTGGAGAAAATACATCATGCGATCCGTCGCCCTGTAGGAATGATTCTTGCGACCGGCCCCACGGGCTCAGGTAAAACCACGACGCTATATACTGTTTTGGATATTATAAATACGCCGGAAGTAAATATTTCTACGATTGAAGATCCGATTGAGTACAGGATTCCGCGCGTAAATCAGACGCAGGTTAAGCCGGAAATAGGATTTTCATTCGCGCAGGGACTTCGTTCGCTTGTTCGTCAAGATCCGGACATAATTATGGTTGGTGAGATTCGAGATAATGAAACTGCTTCGCTCGCGATTAACGCCGCGCTGACAGGGCACCTAGTGCTTTCGACCCTGCACACGAATTCCGCTGCCGGAGCCCTGCCGCGGCTTTTGGATATGGATGCAGAGCCGTTTCTGATCGCGTCAACCGTAAACGTGATTATCGCTCAAAGGCTTGTCCGAGTTTTATGCCGCGACAAAAAGCCTTATAAACTTTCAAAAGAAGAGTTGAAAGAACTCGGAAAAGAGGTTGATCTGGACCGGATGCTTAAATTGATGAAACAGGAAAAAATTATAAAAAACGGCGATGACTGGGCTGATATAACTTTTTATAAACCAGCAAATACTTCCGAGTGCCCCGAAGGTTATATGGACAGGATCGGCATTCATGAAGTACTGGCGGTTACTGAAACAATTAAGCGGCTTATTATGTCGAGCGCGACTTCGGATGACATTGAAAGAAGAGCGAAAGAGGAGGGTATGATCACTATGCTTGAAGACGGAATTTTAAAAGCCGCGCGTGGGATTACTACGATAGAGGAGATATTGAGGGTTACGCGCGAGTAAGCGATTTTCGAGCACGCGTTTTTTTATATTTTTTCTGAATAGTCCTTATAATCCTTCTGATGTCGCCGAGATCGCATCTCGGCATTTTTAGTGTTTAGGATAGGATGCAGAGATTACGTAGATACGATCTCCGTAGGGGGGCTTTCTTGTACGTTGTACGTAAACTAATCAAGACCTTCGCAACACTTCCAGTGGCGTCTGATAATTAATTCCCATGTGTAATCTTTCAGTATTGTAATACGGCAAATACTTTCTGAGCGCGATTTTGAAA
>Ga0209518_1002537_pt1 | contig 16861 bp, 22 predicted proteins | sample RifGroB1_FD_183993 | JGI IMG/M metagenome (GOLD analysis project Ga0209518, IMG submission 183993) | Groundwater microbial communities from Rifle, Colorado, USA - Groundwater B1 (SPAdes) (version 2) | ecosystem: Environmental > Aquatic > Deep subsurface > Groundwater | place: Rifle, Colorado...
TCGAAGACATCTTTCTTCTCCTTTCCTCGGGTCTTTGGAACTATCACCTGGCTACTTAGCCAGAAATCAAAACCTTTTACCCGGACTCTTTTATCAAACACAAACTAATTGTTTCGGAACACGTCTATTGATATAATTTTTCACCAATGTCAGCGATCGAATTGAAGGGTCTTCGGGTAGGGCAGGTTGAGGGATTTCCCGTCTGGGTTTATCGTGGCTCAGGGGAAATTGGCAAAATGGGTTATCGGGTAGAGATTATTTTAGTGCATCAGTCTGACCACGAACAATCGGAACGGATTCTGATGTCGTGTGATAAAGTTATTGCCGCGAAAAGAACAGGCCGAAGTGATATGGCAAGAGTGGTTTACCGGCGAGAAGAAGCAAAATTGTTCGCTGATTTATTAATCCGTGAGAATAGGGTGCCGGAATCGGTGGCGGACGAAGTGGCTTCGTCGAATTTATTAGTAGATGAGGAAATGCTGGAGATTTTTTCTGCTTATACCCAGGGAAAGCCCTTAATTTTTATACATTGCCCAGTGCAAAAGGTTTTAATTGTAGGTGAATTGATAGCTGACTTGGAACAGCGGACATAAGGATCTGTGTTAATATATTCTCAATTGCTTGCAGCAAAGAATACCGTCATTAGTTAAAAGAGAATCACATCCATTTTTTTAAAAGTTTTAGAGCAGGACAAAATTGGGGCAGTTTATTAATCTGAAAACTTATGGAGACTCCTATATTAAGAAAGCCGGTTGAGGATAGATACAGTATCGGACACAAATTTTGGACCGACCATACGGGCGACCCTTCTTACGAATGGGCATATAAAACATTTGATGGTCATCATCCTGGCTCGGATTTCTATATGCCGGAAGGCAGTTTAGTATTAGCAGCTTTTCCCGGAGTAGTAGTAAGAAGAGATTGGCATACGGGGATGGGAAACGTTTTAGGGATAAGGAATGGGAACATTGTCGCAATATATGGTCACTTGACTGGATTTACCGTTGGGTTAGGAATGGTGGTTAGTGCGGGTGAGAAAGTGGCTGAGTCGGGGAATACGGGAAAAGCAACCATGTCGGGAAGGCCGCATTTACATTTTGAGCTACGAGATATTACAAAACCGACTCTTAAAGAAATGGTCTTCGGTCCTGAGTTTGGGAAACCGATAATGTGTTGGAAGGATGCCTATACATATGTAGTAAATAATGCAAACACCGCCAAGACATGGAGGTTGCTTGCGTTAAGATATCTGGGAGATAAAGAAAGATGGAAAGAGATCAAGAAGACAAATCACAAGCTTGGTATAGAAAAAGAAACACACACGCTTCCAGACGGGGTAGAAGTCGTAATTCCGAATTACAAATAAAACAGGAAGGATTTCCTCCATGGTGAAGGAATAAAATTAGGATATGGGACAAGAGATACTGAACGAAGAATGGATGGCAATAATTGAAGCGGGGGTCAGTCAGGTTTTGGAGAATTTCGCGCCCATATCGAAGGCAGCAGGCGATAAACCAATATCACCAGTTGATTTTTCGCCAAGCTCGTTATCGGGCGGTGCGGACGATAGAGATTGGGGTGAGTTGTCAGAGAAAGAGAAGAACTTTATTAGGGAGAAAGTCTTTAGTAAATTAAAGTTTGACAGAACAACGACTCAACCAGTAGTCACATATACTTTTTCGGCGCCCGATGGAGCGAGCTGGTCAGGGGTGGCGAATACGTGGGTATATGAAACAGGGCGTAAGGACGAAGGAATGTATTTACATATTTCCCGATTTCCTGACGGGGAGGAAGAGTTCTTTATCGCTCCTAGGGAATATTTGTAATATTTTTTAGACCAGATGAGTTTCCGTTGGTTGTTATCCCATTTATTTTTTTAATAATAGGATTAGGTATACTGTTCTTGACAGTTTCTTGTTTCTTAAGAGTGCTATTAAAAAGACTGGATTAGGACTCGGTGATTTACTTACCTATTGTAGAGAATAAGCTCTAAGTTTATCTTCGATAAGTAAACTGGCGGCGGTGGCATCGAGGAGATTTCTGAGACGAAGGCCCGTTATTCGATCGGATAACCCGGGGAAGATAATTAAACAACCCGTGCCCTCTTGATAGCGAAGACTTCGTTCATGTTGGAGTCCTTTTGCTTTGCTTAGCAAAGTTTTAGCAAGGGCGGTGGCATAACTTTGGTCAACATCTTTGTATCCCCTTTCTTGCTCGAAGAGGATAAGCACAGCCAATTCGAGGTAAAGTCTTGGGAGAGGACTAGCTCGCAGACGATCTCGTGCTGCACGGTAATTAAATGTAACGACTCGATCAATATCAACAAGGGCATTGCCCGGCATCAACGGGCCACCGGGGAGGGCATCTCTAAGAGAAGTAACTTTTTGACCTGGTCGTGGATCTCTAAGGTTCGCAAGTCGGTTGTCAAAAAAATCTTTTGCCGCAAGGGTAGTCTCACTTAATAATTGATCTAGGGTGGGAGGGGGGATTTCGACGGTCATGATCAGAATGTTAGTCCTTTTAAAGAAAGTGTCAATTTAGGCGATAATTAGCGAATTCTGAATCTTATTGTGAGTGAGACAATGAGATTTGGGAGAATAACAACCAAAAGAGGTGTATGTTAGAACAAGCGAAAGAATAGTTAGATTGGTATAATCGTTTTAGTGACAAAGATAGCGAAGAAAGATGCGGTGTTACATGAACGGGCAGGGGTGAAGGGATGGTATTATCAATTCCCGGAGATAGAGGGAGGAACGACAATGGCTTACGCTCAGTTTACCGGTGGATATGGAGAGAGAACAGTCGGAAACCGTGCGAGGATTTATTATGTTTTGGAGGGAGGCGGGGAGTTCATGTTAAACGGAGATAAGTTTCCTTTTAAAAGTGGTGATGCGATAGCGGTACCAGCAAATTCGACCTATAACTTTTGGCCGAAAGGGGATGCAGTTAAGGTACTGCTGGTGATGGAACTTCTAGATATAAGCAAGTTGCCGAAATAGGGTTTTTGAGATGATACCAACATTGACAAATAATAACCCCGACTTAGGTCATTAGGTTATTTAATTGGTAATTTTTCCTGAGCCGGTTTGGAGCTTGCCTTCGGATTGAGCAATGATTGTCTCAAACGACTGAAGGAATTTCTTGGCGTGCTCGCGGCTCATCCCGATACGGGAGACTACACGTATTTGATTAGTTGTGCCCAATCTTTGGCAAAAATCTAAAACAACCCCGTCGGGATTAACTGTAATCAGTACATTGTCGGTATAGAGAACCGGAGTCGTATCAAGATTAATATTCAGTGCCATTTGTTCATCAGAAACTTTCTTTTCTTCTGCCATCGGTAATCACCTCCTTACCTTTATAGGATAACAGGAAAACAGGATAACGGTCAGTTATTTCTTAAAAACAGCAAGGCTTTGTAGAGATATCCAAACTAAACCCCCGAGAATAAAAATGGCACCCAAGACCTGCTGAGAACCGACTGTTTCTCCTAAGAAAAAGAGTGAGCCAAAGAAAGCAATTAACGCTGAGATGGGTAAAAAGGAAGACGCCTTTGCCAAGGGAAGTCTTTTGATCGCCTGATACCACGTGGCCGTGTCCAGAGAAATAAAAATAACAGCAAAAATAATCATCGGTAATATCTGATCTTGTCGTATCTCAGTCAGATACCATTTAGGATTCCTTAACGTGGCAAGAGTAATTAAAAGTACCCCCGTAATTATTTGTCTAGCGGTAGAGATAATATCTGGGTCTTTAACTTTAAGCATGAGCCTCTTGGCAAAGACGTGGGCAACTTGATAAAAAAGTGGGGTGATAGCGATAAGTAGATCACCGAGGTTCGGGACAGCGATTCCTCGATAAACAATAATAACCGCGCCGGTAAGAATCGTGAGCGAGGCGGTGATGTACCATTTAGAATACCGTTCCTGAAGGAAAAAGAAGGAGAGGAAGAAAGCATAAATCGGCTCGAGCTGGAGAAGCAGTGAGGTATTAATGCCGCTTGTAAGTTTGGTTCCTTGAAAGAAAGCGAAGTTGGCAAGGAAAGACAAAATACCGATAGCAAAAAAGTTTGGCAAAGACGAACTCTTTAAAAGTTCATTAGTTTTTCTCTTGATAGCCAAAAGTACTAAAAGAGGAATACTTCCCAAGGTAGCGACTATGCCCGCGAAAACCAGAGGATCAGTCTGAAAAACTAAAAAGTGTGAAGCAACCGGATACGCCCCCCAAGTTATTAAGTTAAGAAATAAGAAGATATAGCCGATAAAAACACTGTCATTCCGCACAGAACAATTTTATAATAAGGACAAGTTATTTAGGACAGGGGAAAACCAAGTAGTCTACCGTGGGGATGGAGTTTGAAAGTGATCCATATAGTAAAAATACAATGTATCCCCAAGCAGCAGGTTGCGGGGTGGATAAAATAAGAGTAAGTTATATTTAGGAAGGAGGTGGGCACAATGATGGGAAGTTACGGAGGTTATGGGATGATGGGCGGTTTGGTGGGAGCCTGGAGTATTTTAGGGCAATTAACCTGGATAGTTGTATTGATTGACCTAGTATTAGTAGGATTTTGGTTGTGGAAGCAAATCCAGAAAAAGTAAAACCCACTTAACGGTGGACAAAGGAGGTGAGAAACAATGAAACCAATGCCTTTGGCTAATAGCTTAGCTACCGCGACGGCTATCTGTTGGGTAGCGATGTCGCTATTCATCTGGATATTACCAGAACTATCTCTGAAGGTTTATCAGGGCTGGCTTATGGGAGTGGTTGGACTCTCGGCGACAGGTTTTAATTTAGACCTTGCAACTTTCTTGGGTGGCGGGGTTACCATGGTGGCCTTCACCTGGGTTTTTGGTTACTTTTGGGGTTCGTTATACAGGAAACTTAGTTAGCGAACGGTCGACGTTTATTTAATCTGGCAATAAACTCACTTAGTCGAGCCTGTGGGTTGTTTTGACATTTTGGGCAGGGAAACATAGGATGAGAAGGCTTTTATGCGAAAGTTGGTCGTACTGTTATTTATCTTGATCACGGTGATGGGTATTTCCGGTGTTGGCATCTGGTGGGCAATCGGATCCGTTGGAGGCGAAGAAAAGACGGTAACTTTTGTCATTCCTCAAAGACGCGGGGACTTCAAAGTGGCCACTGTCTTAAAAGAACAAGGCTTAATAAAACACGAGTGGGCTTTCAGTCTCCTCTGGGGTCTACTGGGCGGGGTCAGTTTTAACAGCGGCGGATATCGTCTAAGACCCGCCATGAATACCCTCGAAGTCGTGCGCAGGCTTTCTTCTGAACCGGATTTATATTGGCTAATCATCCCTGAGGGCTTAAGAAAAGAACAAATCGGAGAGGTTTTGACCAAAATACTTGGCTGGGACGATGGTAAAACCGAGCAATGGAATAATTATTATCAAACAACGACAGCGGAGTACCAAGAAGGTGTCTATTTTCCCGACACCTACCTGTTGCCAAAAGACGAATCAGGTGAACAGATCGCCAAGCGATTCATTGCCCGATTTAATGAAAAGTTTGCTCCTCTTTCAGAACAGTTTCTGGCAAAGGATATTCGCTGGACAACAGGGCTTAAAATTGCCTCTCTTATTCAAAGAGAAGCGGCCGGCTCACAAGATATGAATTTGATCTCGGGGATTATTTGGAATCGATTAGAAAACAATATGAAACTGGATATTGATGCGACACTTCAATATATTAAAGGAAAATCAGGAGGCTATTGGTGGGCACCGATTTCAGTAGCTGATAAAAAACTTCAGTCCCCCTTCAATACTTACATCTTTCGGGGACTACCACCTACGCCGATCACCAATCCTGGGTTAGCTGCAATTGAAGCGGCTCTAAATCCGCAAGAGACCAACTGCCTTTTTTATCTTCATGACCGCAGCAGAGAAATTCATTGCAGCGAAACTTACGAGGGGCATATGGAAAATATAAAGAAGTACCTGTTGTAGATCTTATTAGGGCGGGAGGCGGCTCTTGGGTTGGGTATAGCTACATATCGGCTTTTTTTGATATGATTTAATTGCGGTATGTTTGAGAAGTTTTTTAGGGAGGTTCTTTTTAGAAGTTTCCTCAAGATTGATTTAAATGCGAATGAGCAAGCGACAGCAGCAGAGTCTTTGTCGACGAAATACGGCCGAGGCACAAAAGAGAGTCTAATCTACGGCCTGTTGATTATCCCGACTTTGCTCTTCGTTGATACAAGTATTTTAAGCAGTGTTCTTATTCCGATCACGATGGTTTCAGGCACAGCTTGGTTTGCCGTCTCGCTTGTAAATATTAAGAAAAAGTTTGAGGCTTTTGGCAACGAATTAACTATTGATTTATATCGGTCTTTTGTAACTTCGCTGATCTTCCTATCGCTTATGGCACTGATCTCACTCAATGCGCCCTTTTTTGCTCCTATCTCAAGTTGGGGAAAGCAATATCTAACTTTAGTAGTGCTGTCAGGTGGAATGGGGACGATACTGGTTATAAAGATGATTTATGACGTTTTTTCAGGTGCCACGAAGTATGACATGAATGATTCAATGTTAACCGGCCAGAGCGAAGCGGCAGAGAAATATTTTAAGAGATCACTTTCTCTTCTTAACTCATGTGCCAGCCATTTAAAGACGAAAATTTCGGCTGACGTGGCAGGGTATTTTATCGGGCTGGCCTTTTATGAGGTTTTCAATTACATGCTGCTGGCAAAGGGTGAACATAAAGAGGTCCGTGACCTTATCAGCCAGACAGCTCAGCTTAAATCAAAACCACCGAAATCGAAAAAGGAAATTTCCGAAAAATGTGTTATTTTGGTCAGACGATTTTTGGCCAGCGTTACAAGTTTAGCGGATTCGCGAACGCAGAAGAGCCATAAAAATATTCAACTTGAGCTTAAATCTATCCAGGAGAATGTCGGTGAAAGCCAGGAAGTATTTAATCTTCGCTTGGCCACAATTCTTGAGGAGATGGAAGATATGCTGGCCAGTCAAGGAGAGATGTTGTTTAAGAAAAGATTGGAAATAGAGAGGAAGTTCCTGGTCAAAAGTCCACCTTCACTAAATAGCTATCCCAAAACAGAAATTCTTCAGGGGTATTTAGTTTCCCCAAAAGGCGAAGAGCTGAGAATAAGAAAAGCGGGAGAAGCGTTTTTCAAAACAACCAAAAAGGATACTTCCCTAGGATCTAGAGAAGAAATCGAGGAATATATCTCCAAAGAGGAATTTGAAAGACTGTGGGATCAGACAGAGGGTCGGAGGATAGAAAAGACAAGATATCGGATACCGACGGAAGGACTCGAGGTGGAATTGGATATTTTTGGCGGAAAAAAGAAAGGTTTAGTTTTGGCCGAAGTGGAATTTGAATCGAAAGAAAAGGCAAACGAGTTTTGTTGTCCTTCTTGGTTTGCAGAGGAAGTAACAGGGGACTCAAAGTATAAGAATGCTAATTTAGCGGAGTAACACGTACTCTTATAATGAGTGCGAGGATGAATACTTTGGCCAAGGAGTGAATAGTAGAGGAAGGTAAAAGAAACTTTGACAAGGTCGATACAATGAAGATGTAGAATTTATTGTTATGGTTGCAAGCTTAGGTCATGAAGCGGAACAGGGTCCCGGCTTCCTGGGTATCTCAGTGGAGAAAGAGGGAAAGTTAAAAGAATTAGCCAGTAGGCGGGAGAGAGGCAAAGTTAGCAAAAATGACTATGAACTCAATTATTTAGCTTATCTTATAGAAATGGGCGAGTCGCTGCGACGGAGTGATCTTCAACCTAGAGAAGAACCAGGAGAAGCAGTGGTGCTAGAGTCTTGGCAGTTTGCAGAATTGGGGACGTTAATGATTACTTTAAAAACAGGCCAGAGAATAATTATTGATTCTGATGATTTTCCTCCTGATAATGTACTTATTATTTACCCCGATGATTTAGGGACACAGGAAGATGAGAGGCGATGGGATGAGGAACATAAGACGCCAGGGTCATAACCGTCATTTTTGTATGACCAAAAATGTATACATACCATAAGCGAATGATTTTCTTTCTACTATTTCTAAATCACAGCTGGAAATTACTTTATCGATTTGCCGAGGTAAATAATAGGTTGTGCGGGCGGAAAAGCCATTAGGACTTATCAATCTTTCTAAAGCAAGAGACATAGTTCTCGGCAATCCTTCAACAATGACCGATTTAAGAAGGTCGACAGGAAGAGTATGTGAGGTGGGGAGGTTACAAATAATTAAACCATTGGGCCTAGTGACCCTTTTCAACTCCAGTAAAGACTGTTTTAGGTCATCAGCATGAACAAGCGTATCAAGGCAAATTGTGGCAAGAAAGGTGTCGGCCGGGACGGGGATAGTGTTCATTGATCCGACCAAAAGATCCGCTGTTATCCCCTCCTCCTTAAGTTTTTGTTTTGTTTCTACCAACCGAGGGAGGTTTATGTCCAGCCCCACGACCCTTGGGAGAACTTTACCTAAATGAACGAGCTGATCATTTACAAAGATCAAGTCACGGCCAAAGCCGATGCCGACGATGCAAACAGAGTCAGTCGCGTGAAAACCGTATTCGGACAGGTACACTCCGGCCAGGCCCGCTTGTAACGCCATTTGGTTCCAGTGATACGGGCTATATCTTTTGGACCCGGTCCTAAACCAATCCATGGGGTCTTGTTGAAATAGCCTTTCCCTTGTCATACCCGTGAGTATAAGCCCAAGAGGAGAATTGTCCAATACTTCGCCCCAAAATACCATTAGAAACTAAAACATACCCTCGGCAGTGTATACTCTAATCCATGTTAGTTGACGAAACTAAGTTCACATTAGTCGCCGGGCACGGTGGGGCCGGAAGTGTTTCTTTTGGAAAAATGTCGGTGGTCGGTGCTGACGGGGGCAATGGTGGAGTGGGCGGGGATGTTTATATAAGGGTTACTTCGGACTTAAAGGCACTTGGTCGTTATCCTCAAGACAACACTTTAACGGCGGCAGACGGCGAAAAAGGAAGCAGCAAAAGAATGTCCGGGAAAAACGGCAAAGATTTGGAAATTATTGTACCGATCGGGACAACTATCACGAATATATTGACCGGCGAAGAGGTGGAGTTTAATGAACTTGATCAACGGGTGGTCATATGTAAGGGCGGAAAGGGTGGCTGGGGGAATTATATGTTTAAGTCCTCCGTTAATACGTCGCCGACAAAAGCCGAAGCGGGACTGGCGGGCGAGTCGAAAACTTTCAAAGTAGTTCTAAAGCTTATCGCCCAGTACGGACTTATTGGATTACCCAACGCCGGGAAAAGCAGTATTTTAAACCAGCTGACCAATGCCGATGCCGGAGTGGGGGATTATCCGTTTACGACGCTGGAAGCAAATTTAGGCGTTCATGATGGAAAGATTATTGCCGACATTCCGGGACTCATAGAAGGAGCATCGACAGGAAAAGGTTTAGGGATTAAGTTTTTAAAACATATTGAGAAGGTAGGTATGTTACTTCACTGTATTGCAGCCAACTCCACTACTATAATGGCAGATTACCAAACGGTAAATTCGGAGTTGGAGAAGTTTGACCAAAAACTTTTGAAGAAGAGGAGGATCATTCTTTTAACGAAGACAGACCTAGTAACGGCGGAGGTTTTAAAAAAACAGATAAAAGAACTTACTGGCCTTGGGTTTCCGATCTGTCCGATTTCGATTTATGATTGGGATAGTTTTGTAAAATTGGAGAAGGCGCTATAAAGTAAGCAACCCTCTCGTTCGCTAGTTGACAAAATTCGGAGGGCAGATAAAGGGTAGAATAATGGTTTTAAAAGATCAATTACTTGTAGTAAATCCCGTAGATAAGCCTGACAACTGGCATCAACGCCATAGCTGGAAAATAAGAGGCGGAACGTTTCCAAATGAAGGCTGGCGAGAAAACGGCCAAATGAGAGCGACCATCGTAAGTCCAAAGGTTGAAGTTGTTGTACCAGGGAACGGAAATATCCCCCTAGTTAGATGTAGCACCTTCGTTTTTGTAGATACTACGCCCGAGGTAGAGGATGGGGCAGTGGTAACAGTTTCGGCGGGTGGTATAACTCCACCACAATGCGTTGAATCAGAGACTATCTTTCACGAAATTCCCCTACGTGGCAAGCTCATATTTTTATGCGTTAGTCCTACCGGCCATTTCTCTTGTTATTATTTTGAAGTGGCGGAGCAGGAAAATTCACCTCTCTTAGCTGAGGTGCGCCAGGGTTGGGTGATGAGATGGTATGCCTGTAAGGGCCAACGACAAATGATTGGATTTCTGGGTGAAAACCTTGGAGCAGAAGATGCCTTATTTCTTGAAACTGAAAAGCCCGGTTTTTCTTTGGCCAAACTCACGACAATTCTCGAGGGTGCACAAAGCTGGGGGGAAACACAAATACCACTCGAGTTCTGGGAAACATGCAGACTACTGCAAACCGGTAATGAACAACAAGTCTTAAACAAAGCGGTAAAAGTCTCTAACCTTGCATCCCCCAAGTAATAAAACTAAAAATACCAAAGAGGGAATTCTAAAGAGAACAAGAAAGTTTCGGGGCACAATGTCTACCTCGTTGAGTTCGTTTTTAGTTTAATAAGGTTTAGTCCACCCGCCAGGAAGGATTAAGATGGGATTCCAAAGAAAGAAAAATAATTTGTTTGGTAGAATAAGTTAATATCGCTCAGGATTTCGCAATCGCAATAATAAGGGTTTTTTCAGTGCTCAACACTTCCGGGGCGGCAAAGCAAGTTAAATGTTTAATACTTGGGGAAATATATCCAACAAAGAGGATATAAAACTAAAAGTACTAATTCCCTGTACACGTTTGTTGCTTGGTTCGTCAATACTTAGCTACGAAACAAATTTAGCTGGTTTTCAGTTTATATCTTTAACTTGTCCTTCTCTTAATTAGTCGGCGGCGTACAATGGAAATGAAATGTGGTTATACATCGCTCTAATCGCTTCAGTGTTTGGTGCGGTTTCGGTCGTTGTCGACAAGAAGCTCGTTCACGGTGTGAGCGCCACGGTGCTCACTTGGTGCACATTAGTTTTCGCGACACCGATTATCCTTCTTTACTCGCTTAAGGAGGGCGTGCCCTCTGTCGGTCCACTTTTTTTCATAGGAATCGGGGGTTCGGTGGCTCTGTATACAATTTCTAGGGTTATCGGATTTAAAGCAATGCGATTGACTGAACTTTCTGCGATTTACCCCCTTATTTCTCTCGGGCCATTGTTTACGCTCTTTGTAGCTATGTTGCCGCCACTTTCGGAGAAACCATCGCTTCTGGCAATGGTTGGAGTGCTCATAACCTTAGTCGGAACATATGTCTTAAATATCGGTTCCATTGGGGAAGGATTTCTTCAGCCTATTCGCGTTCTCGTCCGAAATCGGGCTTCCTATTTAATGATTATCTCGGTTGTACTTGAAAGTGTCGTAATCATTTTTGATAAGGTAGCGATAACTAACACGACTCCCCGGAGTACAACATTTACTCTCTTAACAGAAAACCTCATCGTAATTGCAGCCTTGTTGCCGATACTTATTGTCCGGAATAAGGGATTTCTTGAACAAATTTCAATAAATCGGAGGCTTTTTTTAATACTTGGTCTACTTAATGCAATCGCGACTATTCTAGCGTTTAGTGCTGTTGGCGGGGGTGACGTCGGTCTAGTAGCAACGGTACTTAAAATGCAACTTCTTATGGTTCTGCTTATTAGTTTCTTTGTTTTTAAAGACAAGCCGAAGCTGGAAACGGTAATTGGAAGCGTGGTGATGATAATGGGTGTAGTCTTAATTAAAATTGGTTCCTAAGGTGAGGACGGAAGACTTCGGGTTCTAGCCCAGCAGGTACTTACTAAAAAGATCCTGTCAGGCCTTTTATGCTTAAAGTAATAATGTCTTATTTTATTCCAAACACCGGCCCGCAATGGGAATTTACTTCAATTCTGGTAATTGCAACTCTAAGTTAGACCTAAATCCGCCCAAAGCGTTTTAAAGTCTGGAGGACATCAACGGTAATTTTTCCAGCGAGCTCCAGCTTAACTTTTTCCCAAGTGTCTTTATACGTCGGCCACTCCCAGTTCGGGTACCAGGCGCCGTCGATATTTTGTTGCTCAATCAAATAATCCAGCTCGTTTTGAACGCCGTCTTTAAGCATTTGATAGAAGGGAGAGTCAGGACTATCGACGAAGTTAAGCGGACGGGCCACATAGCCTCCCCATTTAGTCGGATCTTTTTCTACAGTGTCGCTTATTAGATTAATCAGTTTACCTTCAACTGAGGCTCTCTCTTCACCTGTCAACGAAATCATCAATCTTTGGTAGCAGTAAATTTCATGAAGTTCCATGGACTCGGCAGTAAAAAGTCTCATTAGCGCTTTCTTCCTAAGTTGAATTAACTTCTTAGAATCAAAATTATTGGGAAGAGTTTGGAGGTAGCCGAGAATTTCAACGGTTGGGTTACCCCAGGTGGAATCGTCACTTTGTTTACTCTCGTCATATTGCCACCAAATAGCGTGGGGTGAGTCGTTAACTTCCGGTGTTACAGCCAGCCACTTGCCATATTTTTCGGAGTAACTTTGACTAAAATAATCAAGAGCGTCTAAGCAATATTTTGGAGAAGCGCCTACTTTGCTTAAATACTGGAAAGCAAAGGTTGTGGAAATATTATTGGAGACGGGGGTTCGTATATCCGGTTCCAAGCCGTAGGCGAAACCGCCGTCTTTATTTTGAAATTTGTGAAGTTCATCTAGAAAGGTCGTAAGAGGTTGGTTCTTAAAGTAGTAATTATAGAGAGCTAAATCCAAAGGGCGGGCATGGATGGTAACAAATTCCCTAGCCTTGTTAAATTTTTCCGAGGAGAGATGTTTCATTTGCTTTTATTTTCAAAATCGACTGCTTGTTCATAAAAATCTTTGATGGTTGATTCGTCAATATCCTTTGGATCAGTGAATTTAAGATAACCTCGATAAATGCCAGATCCAAGCAAGAGATTTTTGGGGTCCTTCAAAGATTTACCGTTACTTAGTGTAACAGAGACGTGACTTCTACTGACATAAACGCCACCTATCTGACGATCGAAATAGAAGAATCCAATGCCCCCGTAGATAAATCTTTCTCCTATGTTGGGGTTAGTTTTGTGAACTAGGATACGGATCGTTTCTACTATCTCGGCTTTGTTTTTATCTACAAGCTGTAAGTCCTCGACAAACTTTTCAATTTTGTCCACGGTTTAGATTATTAGTCTGTTTAGCTTATATGTAAAGCTTCCCATATTGTTCCATCCGTCGGATGGAATAAGTGAAAGAATTCAAGAGTACGCGTAATAAACCCCTTGGGGAACATCAGGCAGGTTAACCGTAACCACCAAGATATTAAAGTCCGTCTGTTGCCCCAGAAACTTTTTGGGCGGCTCAATTACTCTAATATTGTGCGATTCTAAGAAAGCACGGTAACGCCTTATCGTTTCCAGCCCGCTTCCGACCAGCCCATCAGCTGCTGTGCGTACCAATGCGCTCTGTTGTTCCGTCAACCTCTCCTCGTCGCTATGGAAACAACCCAAACCGATTTCTGCTAGTACTATTCCAGTCATACAAGGATTGGCCATCTGACTACAAACAATTTGATCTCTTTCGATAAGCATTGTTTCACCGACTGCTAACCGTTGAACGTCCATTCTACGTTTTTCTGCCGTTATAGCAATCTCCTCAATTGCCTTCGTGTTAGTGACAAACACCCTGAGTCCGCACGAAGATCCCACTTCACGATGGTATCCTCCAGATATTTCTAGATCGAGATCTCTTCCCATGACGTGATTATATCAATAGAAAACGACCGGTTGAGACATTTACGCCGGGTGTGCGAATTTATCGCCTGAGGTTAATAAGCAATCTCTCCTTTTGTCGCTTTATCGCTTCGAGAAAATCCGCTCCGATATTGTTGATGGCCAGATGACGGTGGTGAAAGTTTGCAGGCCAAAATGGTAGGCGGAAGGAAAGATGGCATTTCGAAATGAGCTGGCGATAGTCCAGTAAGCAAAGATTGCCTTTAAAATAACCTCTCTTAAAGAAAAGGCGTTCTTAAGCGAAGCTTCTATGAGATGGAGATAACAAGACCCCGAACTACCAAGGCGAGAAAATTAATATTTAACCTGAAAATGACTACGTCAAGTGGAGATATTACATCTGACACGGCGAACATTCAAAAGGTTTGAAAAACCTAGAGATTCTCAAACCAACCTTGGTCGGTTTCTACGACTTCTTCTGTTTTTACTTTAACACCTAAACCAAGTTCTTTCATTTTTTCAACAAGTTGCTGGCCGTTAACCAAATCGATTGGTGGTGACCCATCTCTAGCAGCCTCAGCTTTTGCATCCCTCGTGAAAGATCCGGTGGTAATAAGCAGGCCCTTATCTGCTCTCCCTGACATTGTACCCTTAAACTCTCTTACTTCTTGAGACGTAACACTTGCTTTATATCTTTTACATTGGAATATTACGCGGAAACTTAAAAATCCTCCCACACGGAGAATCCCTCTTCCGTCAATACCCCCATCGCCAGACCTACCAGTGACGACTACTTCGATGAATCCAGCCTCTCTCAAGATTCTTTGACAAAGTCGCTCAAAGTCTGCGGGTGGAAGCTTCCTTAGAATCTCTAACATCTCATCTTGCCAGACAATTTGCTTTAACGAGACCTTACCTTTGACGGTCACTTCATCGGCAACTTCCACGGTTAGATCAAGACTTTTTACTTTCTTGTTAACTTCTGCCTTATCAACAGACTTAGTTTCATTACCTAACGAAGTTAGCGACCAGACGCCCCTAGCAGAATTTTCTAATAATCCATATCTTTTTAGATAGTTCCGGGCCCAAGCGAGTCGATAGCTAAGTTTAGTCCTATTTCCGCCGTGGATTTCGTTTAGATCATCGTCTGAAAGGGTTAATATTTCGGCGACTTTATCTTCTGTTTCTGAAATGGAGGCAGATCCACCCAACTCATGTAGTGCCCGCAGGAGAGGGTTGAAAAGGTCGTCGTATTTTGGGATTGCCATGTGCTTTATTTTATCAAATAGAAGGATTTTAATTATATATACGACGACGAGGCGATGTTGGTAGGAACTTGCGGGGGTGGAGGAAGGAGAATTGGAACAAGGTTGGCTCGGTGGTAAGAATTGGTGGCGGGATCAGAGTAAGTGTCGGCGTAATAACTGGCGAAAGGGTTGGACTAATGGCGGGGACAAAGACTAGGGAGGAGAACTAGGCCGGGGAGTTGGAAGGCTAACTTGCAAGGATTGGTTCGCAGTTAAACTTTACTTCGGTCTTGTCCGGGAATACCAATTTTAAGCGGGGAAATTCCGGTCGGTTGAGGCTTTCTTGATCCCAAGGCAGGTGGGGATATTTTTCGGCAAGAGACTCCAATGGGAGGTTGACGGTAAACTTAGCATGTTCGAAATCGGTTATTGAGCTCTCCCCTATTCTGGGTTCCACAAGTTCCAGGGCGTTGATTGAATGATCTTTATAAAGCCAGGGGGTGTTAAGTTTAAAGACCCCGACTCTTCTTCCGGAGACAAGGGGTTCTTTTTGGAGAGTTGAGAATCTCAGAAATTCATTTTTGACAAGTTCATAATCTTCTTTTGAAGAAGCACTGTAGCCAAGATGGTCTAACTTGAAGGAGGAGTAATCAATGCCGACAGCATCTATGTGCGAAAACCATCTGTCTAGGAATGTTTTGTAATCAAGGTTGATCATGGTCGGGGAGACAGGAGTCGCCCTTGATCGATGTTTTCCCTAGGATAAGAACCTGTCTTTTCGAATACAAAAATACATTCTTTTGGGCAAATAAAGAAAGTTTTTATTCTCTTGTCTCATGGGCTTGAGTGTAGACATGAACACGACTAATTGCTGTTAGGCATTTTTGTTACTCCGGTTGCATCGGAACCATAAAACCAATTTTTGTCTTTAGCTACATAGGGTACTAAATTACATGCTTTCCCTTTACGGTCAATCATCTCGAAAGAATTCTTATCAATGAAGCTCAACGGTTTGTTACCGCCTTCGTAAAAAATATTGTAAATGTTGGATGCATCACGAAAAAAGTTGCAGCCTAACAATTCAAAAGTTGAGGTATCAAGGTGCCTAAATACTGAACCGGCGTAAACATTTTTCTTATCCTTTGCGTATCCATCCAAGACCTGAAGACTCTGCGGGTCGCTGTCAGGGATAATTTCATCGTAGATTATGACATAGTTTTTGTCTTTATAAATATCACTGGCTGAATTCCAGTCAGGTGGCTTTGAAATGCTTCCAACAAATACAAAACTGTCCGGATCGGCCCCCTTTACAAGGCGGTCACGCAAGAAAGGAAAAGGGTCCGGAGAATCGCACGTTGAGAATGGGAAGAACCAACTACTGCATTCTCTAAATCTTCTTATATATAACCCCCCAAGCAGTCCTTTGAAATATTCAGTTCTTAATTCAGTGGCGCTTGAGGTATTTTTACTCTTGAGGGGTATCTTCCAGATTAAATTAAGAAATTCAATTAAAACGAATAAGGCGATAGACAGGAAGACCAACTTAACGATCCTTTTCTTAGTCATAGTTCGATTGTGACGAGCTTCCTCTTGTTTGGTGAACTTTGGTCGGGGAGACAGGAGTCGCACCTGCCACTTCGCGCACCCCATGCGCGCGTTCTACTGCTGAACTACTCCCCGAAGATGTGTACAGCATAGCAAAAAGTTCTCTTAACGGCAATTGGGTGTATAAGTCAAGGACATTTGCGACATTCCTCCTTTCGCAACAAAGTATCCCAGCGGGCTTTGCAACTCCAGGGAGTGGTGTCTCCGTTTAGTGTTGTAATAGATATTCCACTGG